>Ga0210103_1000055_pt1 | contig 19024 bp, 17 predicted proteins | sample RushSE_CattailNL_6_FD_185564 | JGI IMG/M metagenome (GOLD analysis project Ga0210103, IMG submission 185564) | Wetland microbial communities from San Francisco Bay, California, USA, that impact long-term carbon sequestration - RushSE_CattailNLA_D2... | ecosystem: Environmental > Aquatic > Marine... | reverse complement strand
GCCGATGACGCCGATGGTTCCCGCGATGAAGGATCCGATGGCTGCTATTCCCAAGGCAGGCCCCGCCCTGCCCTTCTTGGCCATTTGATATCCGTCAATGCAGGTGACCACCGAGGCCGCCTCGCCAGGGATATTGACGAGGATGGAAGTTGTGGAACCGCCGTACATGGCCCCATAAAAGATGCCCGCCATCATGATAATGGAGCTGACGGGCGAGCCTATCTTGAAACTCAGCGGCAAGAGAAGGGAAATAGTGGCGGAGGGCCCAAGACCCGGTAGAATCCCCACCATCGTGCCCAGAAGGGCTCCGAGAAGTGCGAAAAGCAGGTTGTTCAGCGAGAAGGCAATGCCAAACCCGTCGGCAAGCCCCTGGAAAATGCCAAACAGTTCGCCCATGAATACTCCTTCCTACTGCCTCCAGAACCCGACCGGGACGGGGACACCGAGAAACCACACGAACACCAGATACAGCCCAGCGGTCACGCCCGCGGACACAAAAAGAACCGTCTGCCAGGAAAGCCTTTCCATAAACCGCGTCCATCCTATCATAAATAGGAAAGTGGTAAGCACAAAACCAAGCAAGCCCAGGACAAAGGCGTAGGCGAAAAGGGCCAGGGAGCCCTGCAACGGCCTTGCCCAGGCGCGTTCCGGCCAAAAGGCCGCGGCCCGGCCTGTTTCCTTCCCCGCTCCAAACACAAGCGGCAGACTCAGCAGGCTCAGGATACAAGCCAATCCGAATGGCAGGAACCCCGCCCCTGGATGGCGAAAGCTTCCCATGGAAAGAGTCGTAGCTGCGCTCCAGGCTGTCACAGCCCCAATGCAAAAAAGGACGCAGCCCGCAATTTTATTCCACTTCGCCATGGTTCGTCTTACCTCCGCAGCGTGTCCCTTCTTTCAATATCAGCACTGATATTCGATTTTGTGGCCGGTGGATTTTTCCCCTCCTTATTTTGGACCATATTTAGTTTTTATAATGCTAATTGTATTTTTATGTCAAGAATAAATTGACAAATAAAAAATCTACTGGTATACAATAATGCCGTTATGGACAAAAACGTGGTTTATGAAGATATCCGGCGGCAGATCGCCGAGGAGAGGCTGTTGCCTGGCCAGTGGCTGATCGAGCGCGAGCTTTGCGAAACCTACCGCATGAGCCGCACCCCCATCCGGGAGATTCTCTGGAAGCTCACGGCCGACGGCCTGTTGGAGCAGGCAACCAACCGAGGTTTCGTTGTGCGCCGACTCGGCCTCGAGCAGATCTTCGAAATCTTCCAGGCGCGGGAGGCCATCGAAGGCATGGCGGCGCGTCTGGCCTGCCGAAGGGGTGGGGAGGCATTTCACACGACGTTGCGCGAGATCAGGAAAAAAATCACCAGGGCCAATATCGAGGCCGATCCGGTGCTGGGTATCGAATTAGGCCGCGAGCTTCACGGGGCCATTATGAATGCTGCGCACAACCAAATCATGGCCGATATAAACGAGAGGCTCGAAAATCTGACCGTCCTCACCGCCAACATCACCAAACGGTCGCCCGCCATCGAAAAGGCGTCTGCCAACGCGCATCTCAACATCATCAACGCCATGCTTCAGCAGGACGAGGATAAGGGCGAGCAGTTGATGCGCGAGCATCTGCGGGAAACCTGCCGGCATGTCGTGGAGCAGTTTTACCCCGGCATGCTCGAGACCTCTTTGAATAGTAAATAGGAGAACCCGATGAAATGGGTCCTGCGGTAGATGGCAGGGCACCTTCGGTACCCGAAATTCAACTCAAAGGGAATGACCATCAAAGGAGAAAATTTCATGGCTGTAAAAAAACTTCGTGAAGGCAACAGAGCTGTCGGTACCATGGTGCGCATGATTCAGAACCCCGCCGTGGCCATCGTGGCACACAATGCCGGCCTTGACTTTATCATGCTCGACCTGGAGCACGGCCCTTACACCATGGAGACGGTAGGCGACGTCTTTAAAGTGGGCCGGGCGCTCGGTTTGGGCTGCTTTGTCCGGGTGCCGGAGCTCGCCAAGGGCTACGTCTCCCGCGCGCTCGACTGCGGGGCGACCGGCGTCATGGTGCCCATGCTCGAATCGGTGGAGCAGGCCAACCTTCTGGTGCGCTGGGCCAAGTACGCGCCGCTCGGCGGCCGCGGCTTCGGCGGGGCCGGGGGCCACAGCAACTTCGCCGGGGTCAGCCCCGATGCCACCCCGGCCTTCATGGCCAAGGCCAATGTGGACACCATTGCCATCGCCCAGATTGAAACCGCCAAAGCCATCGAGGACATCGACGCGATTGCGGCCGTACCGGGCATCGACGCCCTGCTCATCGGACCCAACGATCTCGCCATTTCGATGGGATGTGCCGGCGACCTGTTGGGCGACACCCTGGATAAGGCCATCGGCAAGGTGGCGGCGGCCGCAAAAAAACACGGCAAGATCTTCGGCATGCATTCCCCGGATCCCCTCACCGAGCGCTGGCTGACCAAGGGGCTCACTCTCGTCATGAGCAACCTGGACACCAACATTCTTGCAGCGGGCCTGAAGGCGATCTGCCAGAAATACAAGTCCTGATCCAGCGAATCCATCAATTCGGAACAGAGTCAGAAGGAGGCTCTAAAATGGCTTACAAAGTGTTGATCCCACAAGATGTCGCGCAGCCGGGCAAGGACTACCTGCGCGAGCGTGGCTACGAAATTAAGCTGGGCGGCGGCATCACTGCGGACGCCATTGCGGCCGACGTGGTCGACTGCGACGCCATTCTGGCGCGCACGGCACCCTTCCCGGCCAAGGTGTTCGAGGCCGGCAAGAAGCTCAAGGTCATCTCACGCCACGGCGTGGGCTACGACAACATCGATGTGGCCAAGGCGACCGAGCTGGGCATATGGGTGACCTTTGCGCCGGAATCAAACGCCAACACCGTGGCCGAGCACGCCATCGGCTGCGTCCTCGCCCTGGCGCGCAACTTCATTCAGCTCGACCGCGAAACCCGCGCCGGCAATTTCCCTATCCGCGACAAGCTGTTCGGATCCGACTTGGCAGGCAAAGTGCTCGGCATCGTGGGCCTCGGGAAGATCGGCCGCCGGGTGGCCCAGAAAGCATCGCGCGGACTTGAAATGAAGGTTGTCGGCTACGATCCGTTTCTCAAGCCCGAGCAGATGGCCGAATTCGCCACTCCCGCCGCGTCGATGGAGGAGGTTTTCGGCGCTGCGGATTTCCTGACGTTGCACATCCCGGGAGGCGCTTCCAACAAGGGCCTCATCGGCCAAAAGCTATTCGCCCGCATGAAGAAGACGGCATTTCTCATCAATGCCTCGCGCGGGGACGTTGTGGACGAGCCGGCATTGATTGAAGCCCTGCGCAACGGGACGATCGCCGGGGCGGCCATCGATGTCTACGAAAAGGAGCCCCCGCAGAAGGACAACCCGCTGATGGGCATGAGCAACGTGCTCCTGACGCCCCACAATGCCTCCCAAACCCGGGAGTGCATGATCCGCATGGCGCTGCACGCGGCCCAGGGAATCGACGAAGTCCTGTCCGGCAAGCGCCCGACCTGGCCGGTGAACGACCCGGCCAAAAGGAGGTAGAGATGGCATTCATGCCCAAGGGCATCATCCCCGCCATGGTGACCCCTCTCACCAAGGACGGCAAAGTCAACGAGAAAGCCCTGCGCAAGTTCGCGGACTACCTCATCGTGGGCGGATCCCACGGGCTTTTCGTGGTCGGCACCACCGGCGAGTTTTACGGGCTTTCGCCGGAGGAGAAGAAAGAATTGTTCGAGATCACCGTCGACCAGGCCAGCGGCCGGGTGCCGGTGTATGCCGGCACCGGCGCGATCACCACGCGCGAGGTCATCCAGCTGACCCGCTACGCCGAAGACGCCAAGGTGGACGCCGTGTCGGTGCTGACCCCCATGTTCATCAGCCCCAGCCAGAAGGAGCTGACCGAGCACTACACGGCTATCGCCGCCTCCACCCGGCTGCCGGTGCTGCTCTACAACAACCCGCCCAAGACCGGCGTGAATCTGGCCGCGGCCACCGTGGCGAAGCTCGCCGACGTGCCCAACATTGTCGGCATCAAGGACTCCTCCGGCGACTTCACCCTCACGGGCGAGTACCTCCGCCTGACCCGGGGCAAGGATTTCCACGTCCTGCTGGGCCGCGACACCCTCATCCATGCCGGCCTGTGCTATGGCGGCAAGGGCTCCATCGCCGCCTGCGCCAACGTGGCGCCCCGCCTCGTGGCGGACATCTACGACAAATACGTGGCCGGCGACATCAAGGGCTCCCTCGAAGCGCAGTTCAAGCTCGCCCCCCTGCGGATCGCCTTCAACCTGGGGACATTCCCCGCGGTGATCAAGGAGAGCCTGGAGCTGCTCGGCATCGACGCCGGCGCGTGCATGGCCCCGGTGGGCCCGATGAGCGCAGATGAAAAGCAGCAGCTTAAAAAGATTTTGACTGAAATGGGGCTCCTGAAATAGACTGGCGGGCACCTGCAACACCACATCTAAACAAGGAGGTTCATTCATGCCCAAGTTTTGCGCAAATCTGACGATGCTGTTCAATGAAGTCGATTTCCTCGACCGGTTTGAAAAAGCCGCCAAAGCCGGCTTCAAGGGGGTCGAGTATCTTTTCCCTTACGCATGGAAAAAGGAGCAGTTGGTGGAGAAGCTCGGCGCCTTCGGCCTGACCCAGGTGCTGCACAATCTGCCCGCCGGCGACTGGAACAAAGGCGAGCGGGGTATTGCCTGCCTCTCGGGCCGTGAAACCGAGTTCCAGGAAGGAGTGGGCAAGGCCATCGAGTACGCCAAGGCGTTGAAGTGCCCCCAGGTCAACTGCCTGGTCGGGCTCACCCCTGCCGGCGTTGCTGCTGACAAGATCCGTCAAACCCTGGTTGCCAACCTGCGCTTTGCCGCTGCCGCCCTTGAAAAGGAAGGCATCCGCCTGCTGGTGGAAGCCCTGAATGACAAGGACGTCCCGGGATTCTACCTGGTGCGCACGGCGGACGTGCTGGCTCTCATCAAGGAGGTCGGCCACCCCAACGTCTATGCGCAGTACGACGTCTATCACATGCAGATCATGGAAGGGAACCTGACCAAGACCATCCAGGCAAACCTCGACCAGATCGCCCACATCCAGATCGCCGACAATCCCGGCCGCAACGAACCCGGAACCGGCGAGATCAATTTTCCCAACCTCTTCAAGGCGATAGATGCCGTCGGCTACAAGGGGTGGGTCGGGTGCGAATACAAACCGGTGGGGAAGACCGAAGACGGGCTCGGATGGGTGGAGCTCTACCTCCGGCGCTGAAGTTATTCGCCAGGCAATAAAATATACCAAGTTAAGCATCTCTCCCACAACCGGAGCGGGGTGCCCGCCGCGGCAAACCGGAGCCGAATCGTTCTGTGAAAAATACGGAACCGATAATAATCCATTGGTTCGGTCACCGGAAGGGGAACCTTTTGCAGTTTCCGGAGGAGTGGGTTACAATGCGTGTATCGTCATTGGACGGGGAGGTACACCATGCAAAATCTTCTGGAATTATCAGCCAAAAAATTCGGAGTGCCCTCAGAGGTCCTGGACCTGATCGGCAGGCAATTCATATCTCAAATCATCGACGAGTTCCCCACGCTCCTCCTGCCTCCGATCATGAATACCTTGAAGCAGGAGTATGTGGAAAACGGACTGGAGTGGATCAAGCAAAACGTGATGTCCCTCCGGGAGCAATTTCTCCTGCTCAAGAAACTGTACGGCCCCTCCTGGATTCTTGCCTGAGGATCACCATCGCTTGCTGGGCTGACAGCTGATTGCGAAGAAAAGCTTTATCGGTGAGCACCCGCCTCATGTCAAAGGAAAACCCCCATGGGAACCGCCGAGCATAAGCAGGAGGCCCCGACGAAGGTGACGATCGCCGTTCTCACCTTGTCCACCACCCGCACCATCAAGGAAGACACCAGCGGCCGGTGGATCAAGGACACGGCTTCCGGGATCGGCCACGAGGTCGTCTATCACCGGGTCATCCCCGACGATGCCGCCACCATCACGATGACGGTACGCGAGATCACCGAGAGCCTGGAGCCGCAGGTGCTGATGATGACCGGCGGCACCGGCATAACGCCGCAGGATGTGACCATCGAGGCGGTCAGTCCGATGTTCACCAAGGCACTGTCGGCCTTCGGCCCGCTCTTTGCACAACTCAGCATGCAGGAAATCGGCTCCGCGGCCATCATGTCCCGCGCCACGGCCGGCCTCATCGGGTCCACCGTCGTGTTTTGCATGCCCGGTAGTCTGAACGCCTGCAAGCTTGCCTGCACCCGGTTGATTTTCCCGGAACTCGGGCACCTGGTCAAACACCTGAAAGGCGTTTGAACCATACGCTTTTGCTCGCCTCTGCGCCGCCGAAGCAGCGCCAATCTGGAATCCACCCGAACTGCATGCGGCAAGGCACTTGCAATTTCAGTGACACCTTCATATAAATGCGCACGATGGTGAGCCGGGCTGAGATTCCTCCCCGCATGCGTAATCGGGGGGGATACTTTTTTTCATGCACAAGGAGGTTGTGATGGCTGAAAACAAGGCCAAGACGAAGGTGTGCTCCTGGAACGAATGGGACCCGCTCAAACACGTGATCGTGGGCCGCGCCGACGGCACCCAGGTTCAGGCGCCGGAGCCGGCGGTCGAGCGCGACTGGCCGGAATATGGATTTCCGCTTGGGACTTACGGACGTCTGCCCAAGGAGATGGAGGACAAGGCCAACGAGCAGCTGGACAACTTCGCGCACATCCTCGAGCAGCGGGGCATCCGGGTCGACCGCCCCACCCCGCTCGATTTCAGCCAGGCGGTTCAGACGCCGGACTGGCAGCAGGCCAGCATGTTCGGCTGCATGCCGCCCCGCGACGTCCTGCTCACCGTGGGCAACGAGATCCTCGAGGCCACCATGTCCTGCCGCAGCCGTTGGTTCGAGTACATCGTGTACCGGCCCCTGCTCGAACGCTATTTCCAGGAGGACCCCGATTTCCGCTGGGAGGCGGCGCCCAAGCCGCGGCTGACCGAACGCACGTACAAAAAGGATTATTGGAAAACCTTCAACGCCCTGAGCGAGGCGGAAAAGCTTGCACGCACCAAGGCCCGGGACTGGGTGCTGACCGAGGCCGAGCCATGCTTCGACGCGGCCGACGTCGCCCGCTGCGGCCGGGACCTGATCGTGCAGCAGTCCACGGTGACCAATGCCGCCGGCATCAGCTGGCTCAAGCGGCACTTCCGCAACCACCGCGTTCACTCCGTGATCTTCAAGGAGGACGCACCGATGCACATCGACGCCACGTTTGTGCCGCTCAGGCCGGGGCTGGCGCTTTCCAACCGTCAGCGCAAGCCGCTCACCCCCGAGATGGTGGAGCTTTTCAGGAAAAACGACTGGCAGATCGTCGAGTGCGCCAAGCCGGCGCACGACAAAAAGGCGAAGCTCTCCTTCTGCAGCGTGTGGCTGTCGATGAACATCCTCATCCTGGACCCCAAGACGGTGTGCGTCGAGGCCTCCGAGAAGGAGCAGATGGAGCAGTTCGACAAGCTGGGCTTCGAGGTGGTCCCGGTGCCGCTCTGGGACGTCGCGGCCTTCGGCGGGGGACTGCACTGCGCCACGGCGGATGTGTACCGGGAGGGGACGCTCGAGGACTACTTCCCGCACCAAATCCCCGGTTTCTGACCGGCTGATGATAAGCGCCCATCTGCGGCGTTGCGTTTCATCCCGCACTCACAGCGGGAGACGAGTTAGTTCGCCTCGTGATCCGGGATTCGCGCGCCTTGCATCTGGGCATTTCTAATCAGCCTGTGAACAGGCCTGGACTGATTACAACCCGCTCCACTTTCAAACCGCGGTAGGCCTTGCCCTCAGGCGTGATCCGGGGTTTTTCAATGCACTATCGATTTGTGCGACATGAATTTGAGGCTTCCGATCAAGTCAATTTTCTTGTAACTCCGTGGGAGCGGTATCTTGCAGCGACGGTGTCGCGGCTGGAAGCCACTCCTACAGAAAGAAAAGCTTCGATACACTCAGGCCTTGAGTTTTTTGCCGTCGCTCCAGGCCCGTCCGGCCAGCTCTCCCACGCGCCAGTAGTGGTTGTCCGGCATGGTCAGCGTGAACGGGTTTATTTTCTTGACGTCCGGCTTGCCGTCCGTCAGGAAGCGTTCTTCGGTGTAGACATCCACGATGTCTCCGATGTAGAGGGTGTCGAAGGGCAGCTTGACCGCCTGATTCAGGCGGCAGGCCATGCAGACGGGACACTCTTTGATCAGCGGGGCGCCGGCCAGACTCCCGTAAAAAACGTCAAAAAGCTTGGATTTATCGACCTTCCGACCGGAGACGATCCCGCAGTAATCGGTTTTCTCGAGCAGCCCCACGCCCGGCACGTTGACGCTGAAGGCGCCGTTGGCGTCGATGCCGGCGTTGGTGTAGTGCTCGCCCAGCGCCACCATGATCATCGGCGGCTTGAAGTTGACGCGCGTCACCCAGGCGGCGGCCAGGAAGTTGGGTCTGCCGTCGACCACCGCGCCCACGAGCGTCATCGGCATGGGGTAGACGAAGGCGTTGCTGTCGATCTTGATCTTGTCCATGAGGGCCTCCCGTGAGCCGGAGCTCACTTGCTCCGGTATCTTGTGTTATTACTCCGGCAAGTAAACAAGTTCAACATAAGCCGATGTCAGGCGGAGCGGGGTGCCCGCGGCAGCGAGCCGCAACCACAGGTGGGTTAGCGAGCATCCGGTATCCAGAATCGGGTATCCGTACTTTCAGATCTCCAGCACCATCCCCACCTCGTCGCACTTGAAATACTTCGGGCAGCGGCTGCACTCGCCCCAGACCTTTGGCGGAAGCTCGTCGCGCAGCTTGCGCGTGAAGCCGAGCCGGGCGAAAAACTCCTCGGACAGGGTGAAGGTGAAGAGGCGTTTGACGCCGAGCTGCCCGGCCTCCCCTTTCAGAAACTCCACCAGGCGCCGTCCCAGGCCCCGCTTTTGGTAGTCGGAGTGGATGGCCATGGAACGGATCTCCGCCATGTCGTCCCAGAGCACGTGCAGGCTGCCGCAGGCGACGATTCTGTCCCCGCAACCTTCGTCATAGATCACCGCGAAGTCCCGGATGTTTTCAAAAAGGTACTGGGGGCCTCGTGGCAGCATCAGGTTCTGGGAGGCAAAACCGTTCACCAGCTCGAGCAATTCCTCCACATCGGAGATGCGCGCCTTGCGGATCGGGAAAAAGTCCTCCTCGTGCCCGTTGAGCACATCCGGGTAGGGGACCTTCGGTCGTTTGTCCTCCGGAACCTCTTCCGGGGGCGGGTCTACAAAGTCGTTGGCCATGGTGAAACCTCATCCACGAATTCAATAATACGCCGTTAACGAACCCTTCAATTCTTTTACATTTCTTCTCTTTTGCCGTTCAACGCATGAGCGCCGGAACGGCGCTCATTGATAAAATTCCTGCAGGCATCGATACTCGTGCGGGCTCCTCTGGTTGGCCCGCAGGCCGCGCACGATGGCCTCCGCCGCCGACAGCGTCGTGATGAAGGGCACCCGGTACTTGATGGCCGCCCAGCCGATGGCGTACTCGTCCTGACGCGCCCGGTGGCCGAGCGGCGTGTTGATGATCAGGCTGATGGTGCCGTTCTTGATGTCGTCCACCACGTTGGGCCGGCCTTCGCTGACCTTCAACACCGGTTTGACCGGAATGCCCCGGCCGCCGATGAAATCCGCGGTGCCGTGGGTCGCGACCAGCTGGTAGCCCAGCTTGTGCAGGTTCTCGGCGATGGGCAGGATGCGCGCCTTGTCGTTGTCGTTCACGCTCAGGAAGACCTTGCCGGTCTTGGGCACCGACACCCCGGTGGCTTCGAAGGCCTTCATGACGGCGCCGCCGAAGGTGGGGGCGATGCCCATGACCTCGCCGGTGGAGCGCATCTCCGGCCTGAGGAAAACGTCGGCCTTGTCGAAGCGATCGAAGGGGAAGACCGACTCCTTGACCGCCACGTAGGGCAGGTCGGTGACGAAGCGCGCCCCAAGGTCGTCCAGCTTCTTTCCGGCCATGACCTGCACGGCGAGTTTGGCGACCGGGATGCCGGTGGCCTTGCTGACGAAGGGCACCGTGCGCGAGGCGCGCGGGTTCACCTCGAGGATGTAGAGGGTGTCGTAAAGGATCGCGAACTGGATGTTGATGATGCCCTTGACCTTGAGGTGGCCGGCGATGGTCCGGGTGGTGTCGATGATGTCGTCGCGCTGCTCGCGGCTGAGGAGGTAGGGCGGCAGCACCGCCATGCTGTCGCCGGAGTGCACCCCGGCCTCCTCGATGTGCTGCATGAGCCCGCAGACCTCGGTGCGCTCTCCGTCGGAGATGGCATCCACGTCGAACTCGTAGGCGTCCTCCAGAAAGCGGTCGAGCAGCACGGGGTGCTCCTCGGAGGCCTTGACCGCCCGCTGCATGTAGTTCTCGAGCGAGCCCATGTCGTAGACGATTTCCATGGCCCGGCCGCCGAGAACGTAGGAGGGCCGCACCATGAGCGGGAAACCGATCTTTTTCGCGACCTCCAGGGCCTCCTCCACCGAAGTGGCCGTTGCGTATTGCGGGTGCGCGATGTCGAGGGAGTCCAGCAGCGCACCGAAGCGGTCGCGGTCCTCGGCGAGGTCGATGGAGTCCGGCGAGGTCCCCCAGATCGTCACCCCGGCCTTCTCCAGGGGCAGCGCCAGCTTGAGCGGGGTCTGGCCGCCGAACTGCATGATGACCCCGTCGGGCTTCTCCAGTTCGATCACGTTGAGCACGTCCTCGTAGGTCAGGGGCTCGAAATAGAGCTTGTCGGCCACGTCGTAGTCGGTGCTGACGGTCTCCGGGTTGCAGTTGATCATGATGGCCTCGATGCCGAGCTGCCTCAAGGCCATGATCCCGTGCACGCAGCAGTAGTCGAACTCGATGCCCTGCCCGATGCGGTTGGGGCCGCCGCCCAGGATGACCACCTTTCGGCGGGTGGAAGGGACCGATTCGTTTTCCTGGTCGTAGGTCGAGTAGTAGTAAGGGGTGAAGGACTCGAACTCCGCCGCGCAGGTGTCGACGATCTTGTAGGAAGGCATGACGCCCGCCGCCTTGCGGATGCTGCGGATTTCCTTTTCGTCCTTGCCGGTCAGAAACCCAATGTGCTTGTCGGAGAACCCCATGCGCTTGGCCTTGCGCAGGGTCTCCGGCCGCAAAGTGCTGCGCTCGGCGTACTCGCGCGTGATCACACCTTCGAACTCCACCAGCTGTCGGAGGTTTTCCAGGAACCAGATGTCGATCCCGGTCAGCCGGCTGATCTCCTCGGGCGTCATCCCCAGGCTGAAGGCCTGCCAGATCTTGAGGATGCGCTCCGGGGTGCCCGAACGCAGGTCGTCCATGAGGGCCGGGCGGGTGATTTTCCCGATGGCGGCGTTGTCCCGGGCGTGGAAGCCGGACCAGCCGTTCTCGAGCGAGCGCAGGGTCTTGTTCAGCGCCTCCTTGAAAGTGCGGCCGATGCCCATGGCCTCGCCCACGGATTTCATCTGCGAGGTCAGCCGGTGGTCGTTGCCCGGGAACTTCTCGAAATCCCAGCGCGGCACCTTGACCACGACGTAGTCGATGGCCGGCTCGAAGGAGGCCGGGGTCTTGCGGGTGATGTCGTTGGGGATCTCGTCCAGCAGGTAGCCGACGGCGAGCTTGGCCGCGATCTTGGCGATGGGAAAGCCCGTCGCCTTGGAGGCAAGCGCCGAGCTGCGCGACACGCGCGGGTTCATCTCGATCACCACCATCTCGCCCGTCTCGCGGTTGAGGGCGAACTGGATGTTCGCCCCGCCGGTCTCGACCCCGATGCGGGCCACGATCTTCTTGGCGGCGTCCCGCATGTTCTGGTACTCGACGTCGGTCAGGGTCTGGGCGGGCGCGACCGTGATGCTGTCACCCGTGTGAATGCCCATGGGGTCGAAGTTTTCGATGGAGCAGACGATGACGAAGTTGTCCGCCTTGTCCCGCATGATCTCGAGCTCGTACTCCTTCCAGCCGAGCACCGACTGTTCGATCAGCACCTCGTGCACGGGGCTCGCGGAAAGCCCCCAACGGGCGGCCGCCGGAAACTCCTCGCGGTTGTAGACGACGCTGCCGCCGATCCCGCCCAGGGTGTAGGAGGGCCGGATAATGAGCGGAAAGCCGATCTTCTCCGAAATCGCGATGGCGTCCTCCACCGTGCGCACGATGCCGCCGTCCGGCACGCTGAGGCCGATCTCGCGCATGGCGTTTCTGAAAAGCTCGCGGTCCTCGGCCAGCTGGATGGTCTCGAGCCGGGCGCCGATGAGCTCGACCCCGTACGCCTCCAAGACCCCGCTTTTGGCCAATTCGACCGCGAGGTTCAGGCTGGTCTGTCCGCCGAGCGTCGGCAGCAGGGCGTCGGGGCGCTCCTTCTCGATGATCTTGGCGATGGCCTCGGCCTGCAGCGGCTCGATATAAGTCCGGTCCGAGAACTCCGGGTCCGTCATGATGGTGGCCGGGTTGCTGTTCACCAGGATGACGATGAAACCCTCCTCCCGTAAGGCCCTGCAGGCCTGGGTGCCGGAATAGTCGAACTCGCAGGCTTGGCCGATCACGATCGGCCCGGAGCCGATCACCAGGATCCGTTTGATGTCTTTGCGTTTAGGCATTGAACGTTTCCATTTCCTTGATGAAGTGGTCAAAGAGATACTGGCTGTCGTGCGGGCCCGGGGCGGATTCGGGGTGGTACTGGACCGAAAACGCCGAGAGCCTCTTGTGCCGGAAGCCTTCCAGGGTTTGGTCGTTCAGGTTGATGTGGGTGATCTCGACCAGGTCCTTGGGAAGGCTTTCAATGTCGACGATGAACCCGTGGTTCTGGGAAGTGATCTCGATTGCGCCGGTGGGCAGGTGCTTCACCGGGTGGTTGGCGCCGTGGTGGCCGAACTTGAGCTTCGTCGTCCGCCCGCCCAGGGCGAGCCCCAGGATCTGGTGGCCCAGGCAGATGCCGAAGATCGGCTTCTTGCCGAGCAAGGACCGCACCGAGTCGACCGCGTAGTCCACCGGCTCGGGGTCGCCCGGGCCGTTGGAAAGGAAGATCCCGTCCGGCTTCCAGGCCAGGATCTTGTCGGGCGGCGTCCGGGCGGGAAAAACCTCCAGCTCGCAGCCGGACTTGTAAAGGGAGCGCAGGATGGAAAACTTCACCCCGAAATCGTAGACCGCCACCCGGTATTTCTTCTTCGGAGCCGGGGCAGGCTCTTCGCTCAGGGGCCAGACGTAGGTTTTATCCGTGGTCACCTCTTTTACGATGTCACGGCCGACGAGCCCCTCCCCTCTGCGCAACTTCTCCAGCAGGGCGGGCAGCGGGTCTTTGGTGGTAGTGATCATCCCCATCTGCGCGCCGTGGTCCCGCAGGTGCCGGGTGAGGGCGCGGGTGTCGATGTCGTGAATCCCCACCACCCCGTGGAACTTGAGGTAGTCGTCGAGCGAGCGGTTGGCCTGCCAGTGGCTCACGATCGGGCTGAGCTCGCGGATGATGAAGCCCGCGGCGTAAATGCGCCGGGATTCGAAGTCCTTGGGGTTCACCCCGTAGTTGCCGATTTGGGGGTAGGTCATCGTCACCAGCTGGAAGTGGTAGGAGGGGTCGGTTAGAATCTCCTGGTAGCCGCACATGGCGGTGTGAAAGACCACCTCCCCGACGGCCGTCCCCGGTTTTCCGAAGGAGAGGCCTTCGAAGTGGGTTCCGTCCGAAAGCAGCAAACGAGCTTGCATGGCGTTTTCCTTTATTCCCTTTAGTCCCTTTTGAAACTGGCATAATCCGGCTTGCGGTACCGGCTTTCGCCGCCGCCGTCAATCGCGAGCAGCGCCTCGACCTTGAGCGGCAAGCCGAAGAGCTGGATGAAGCCGTGGGCGTCCTTCTGGTTGTAGACGTCCTCCTCGCCGAAGGATGCGTAGTCCTCGCGGTAGAGGCTGCGCGGGCTCTTGCGGCCGGCCATGATGATGTTGCCCTTGTAGAGCTTCAGGCGAACGGTGCCGGTGACGTTTCGCTGGGTGGTGGCCACGAACGCGTCCAGGGCCTCGCGCAGCTGGCAGAACCACAGGCCGTTGTAGACGAGTTCGGCGTATTTGACCGCGATGAAGTCCTTGTACCGCATCGTGTACTTGTCCAGGCAGATGCTCTCCAGAGCCTGGTGGGCCCTGCGGAGGATGGTGCCGGCCGGGGTCTCGTAGACCCCGCGGCTCTTCATGCCCACTAGGCGGTTCTCCACGATGTCGGCCCGGCCGATGCCGTGCTTTCCGCCGATGGCGTTCAGGCGGGTGAAGATCTCGACCCCGGAGAGCTTCTTTCCGTTCAGTCCGACAGGGGCGCCCTTCTTGAAATCGACCTCGATGTACTCCCCCTTGGCCGGCGCCTTCTCTGGGCTGACCGAGAGCTGGTACATCCGTTCCTCGGGCTCGTTCCAGGGGTTCTCCAAAACCCCGCCCTCGTGGGAGAGGTGGAAGATGTTGCTGTCGCGGCTGTAGATGTCTTTTTCAGTCTGGGAGATGGGCACGTTGTGCTGCTTGGCATAGCGGATGGCATCCTCGCGGCTTCTGATTTCCCATTCCCGCCAAGGTGCGATCACCTTCAACTTGGGGTTGAGCGCCATCACGGTGAGCTCGAAGCGCACCTGGTCGTTGCCCTTGCCGGTGCAGCCGTGGGAGACGGCCTCCGCGCCCTCGGCCTCGGCCACCTCGACCAGTTTTTTGGCAATCAGGGGGCGGGCCATGGAAGTGCCGAGCAGGTAGTCGCGCTCGTAAACCGCCCCGGCCTGCATCGTGGGGAAGACATAATCCTGGAGGAATTCCTCGCGCAGATCCGAGACGATGAGCTTGCTCGCCCCGGAGGCCACGGCTTTCTTATCCAAACCGCTCAGGTCCTCGTTCTGGCCCAGGTCGGCCGTGAAGCAGATCACTTCGCAGCCGCCGTAGTTGTTCTTGAGCCATGGCACGATCACCGACGTGTCCAAGCCGCCGCTGTAGGACAGCACCACTTTTTTCACTTTGCCTTTAGCCATGCCGCAATTCCTCCTGAAGTGAGTTGTGAATTTTGGAAATAAAAAAACCCCGGCCTGGGCCGGGGTTTTCGTTCGTTGAGCGGATTGTCAGGTCAATCTTGTCCAACTTTGAAAACACCCGGCCCCAGCCGGCTGCTACGGCGACGGTTACGGGGACGAGGGTTGGACAGTGAAGCAAACATTGGTATTTCCTTTTTGAAATTCGTGTGCGCCTTTATGACAAATGCCCCTTTCGATGTCAAGGGGTAATTATTCCCTCTCAAAATAAGCTCCAGATCATCCTCGCTGCGGCCAAGACCAGAAAAACCGCGAATACGCGTTTGATTATGGGAATCGCCAGTCTATGGGCGAGCCTGGCGCCTGTCGGGGCGGTGAGCATGCTGAACAACGCAATACCGGCCAGCGCCGGAAGGTTGATGAATCCGAAATTCTGGGCAGGCAGGCCCGAGACCGACAGCCCGGTGGCAATGTAGCCCAAGGTTCCTGCCACCGCGATGGGAAACCCGATTGCGGCCGAAGTGCCGATGGCCTGATGCACGGGCAGATTGCACCATGTCAAGAAAGGGACTGATAGGGTTCCCCCGCCGATACCCACCAGGCTGGAAACAAGCCCGATAAACCCGCCGGCACCGAACATCCCGGCTGCTTTTGGGAGCCGGCGAGTTGACTTCGGCTTCGAATTCAGAAACATCTGCGCTGCCACGTAACACAGAAAGCAGGCAAAAATCGCCCTGAGGACCGTCGGGGAGAGCCCTGCCGCCAGCCAACTGCCTGAAAGCGCCCCGAGAAGGATCCCCGGGATGATGCGCCTGACAACGCCCCAGTGCACCGCATTGCAGCGGTGGTGCGCGCGGAGACTGGATAGCGACGTCAGCATAATGGTCGCCAATGAGGTCCCCAGTGCTGTGTGCATAATGTGCTCATGGGGGAAACCCTGAGTCGTAAAAAGAAAAACCATGATCGGGATGACAACGACACCGCCGCCGACCCCGAGCAGGCCGCCGAGGAGTCCTGCGAGTGCACCGGCTAAAGGGTAAAGAAAGTAGAAAAGCATGGTTATTGATGCACTTCCAAATTGCGTACTGAGAAAAATTGCGATGTCCGGACCCACACCGGCGACCGGTAATCGAGTGTCGGCTGTCGCCCGGCGTGGACCCATAAATGCTCGCGGTTGTACATGACCACGCCGTAATAATCCGTCACTCCCGGGCCAGCGGGTAATGCTTCCAGTTTTTCAGTTTGCGCTTGGAGGTCGCCTCGAGCAGGTACACCTCGGATTTTCCGAACACCACCACCCAGGCGTGACCCTGATTGCGTTGCTGGCCCACTGCCACGCGGGCATCGTAGCCCATTTCGAGGTGATGTATTTCTCTTTCACTCAGTCTGAACCCGCCCTCTGACGCCTGCATGTAATCCCCCTCCCTGAAGGCTGAAGCGCCGGGTTCGGGCGGAGATCTCAGGGCAAGCTTCGTCTGTTTGCTGATCCGGCGTCCAGCGAGTCGCCAAAATAGTAAAGGCCGATGATCCCGGTGACCAAGATCGCGATCAGGGTTTTCAGGAACCTGAAGGAATCATTTTCCCGGCCAGTTTAAGGTAATTGGCGTAGAGCCGGGGATGGACCCGCGAAAAACGGTCGAAGTCGGCGAGGATCTCCATGCTCGGCACGATCGCCCGCACCACCGGCAATCCGACGTCCGCGCGGGTGAGGTCGGCGTAAATCACCCGGAATCCGTTGGAGAGCAGGAGCGTTTCGAGCATCCGGAGGTCCTGCTCCTCGATGCCGGTTGAGTAGTTGGGCAGCGCCTCGACCGGGACTCGCATCAGGCCCTCCATGGCCGGCCGCGAGGGTCCGCCGCCGGGATAGGGGAAAGGGGTCTCCGTCAGCGCCGAGAGCAGCGCCCGCCGGGCATCCAGGTGCGCACCGGTGCCTTTGGCGATCTTGCCGTCGGCGCTCGCCACGAAACACTTGCAGCAGGGCAGGCCCATCGGTGGAGTGATGTCCTGGAACTGGAGGTGGATTCCATTCTGACGATAGCTTTCGAGCAGCCCGGCCAAGCGGGGCTCCTCGCTTTCGATCTCGAAGCAAAGCCCTGGCGCAAAGGGCATTGTGCCCACGCTGTCGCGCTCGATGACCTCGCTCAGCGCACTGAGCCTGGCGCCTGCGGCACTAACGCCGGAGCCTAAACCAGTGGATCCCAGGGCGGAGAAGAGCTTGATCTCGTCCAGGTTGCAGAATAGAAACACGCACTGGGCCGGGATGAATATCGGCCGCGCCCCTTGCGGATTCTGCTCCGCCGCCTCCACCCAGTAAAGGGGCTCGTCCCGATAGGGTGCCTCGAGCGCCAGATCGTTGGGATCGAGCACATCCACGTTGTTCGCGCGGAGGTCCGACAACCGCCCCTGCACGACGGTCGGAGTGTTGGCGTATCCCACCGGGCCGCGGCCATCGAAACCGGCGAAGGACGAGCAGCGTTCGACCACCTCCATCGCGCAGGCCGCGCGCGCCGCCTCGAAATCGATTCCCCGCCCGTAGGCCGTGAGCTCCCCGGAAAGGAAAAAATCATGCCGGCCCATGCGCACTGCGGTCTTCATCTGCCAGCGTCGCAGAATGGCGACGGGGCTTAACGATGAGGTGTGGCGCATTTCTTGGCCGACCACCACTCCCGCCTCCTTGAGTCGGGCCAGGGCCAGGGAATGCACTTTTTCCGGTGTCAATCGGCTCGGGCCGGCGGCGTCCGAAACCGGGTGCGATTTTCCAAAGATCTCCTTCAAGGTCTCCCGCGGCTCCAGCAACCCCCTGGATTTCTTTTCGCCGAAGGGTGCCGGCCACTCGATCGTGGCGGGGTCCGGCAGCGCCCCGTGGTCTTGAATGTTTTTCCGGAAAACACCGACCCACTTCCGGTGCAGCCCGCGGTCTTTGAGCATATGCGACTTGAGATCGACCTGGGGTGAAAGCCCTGCAAGGGTTTTGAGGATCTTTGGGGGGAAGTGGCGGCGCCATTTTCCGGAATCGGATCGAAGTTGACACGCTTCCCAAAGCAGCACCCGGAGAAACCCATCCTGCGGGCCGGCCGCCTCAACATACTCCTTGAGATGCGGCCCCTCCCACGCCCCTATGGTTCGCAAAAGGTGCCGGCGCATAAACTCGTCGTTCGGGTGCGTGCGCGCGTAGGCCAGCATGCGGTCAAAACCGAGATCCTTCCGGGGGATGCACCCGAAATAGCCGGTCGCGGATTCCGTGGTGATCAGCCGGAGTTCGTAATCAACCGGCTCACCGGCGAAGGTATTATTCATGGGCGGGTTTGGTTATCGCTTTGGGTATAAGTTAACGACACGCACGGCAGGCATCGCTGGCTGCCGTGTACCATCGGAACCTGCGGTTGTCCACCGCATGCGCAAGCGGATCAAATTCAGAAGGCCTTCTTAAGCCACGGGTAGGGATCGACTGGGGTCATGTCTTGCGCACGCAGCAGCATCAGGTGCAGGTGGGTGGGTGAACGCTCGGCGTAGGCATTGGTCCCGGTGCGGCCCAGGGTGGCGATCGGCTGGCCGCCGGTTACCTGTTCTCCCAGTCGGGCCGAGATGCTCTGAAGGTGCGCATGGTATGAAAAGAGTTTAAGCCCCGGGTGGTAGATCCAGACATAATTCCCTCCGCGCTTGCCGTTTCCCGACTCTTGCGGCGTCGGCGTCCACTCCGAAAAGGTGGATACCACGATGCCCTCGGCCAACGCCAGCACCTCGACGGGGCGGCCGGTCCGGTCGTCGAGCGAGTCCTGGTTGCCGTCGTAGACGAAGATGTCCTGGGCCGGGTGGCCGCTGCGCCGGGTGGGACCGACGAACTGGTAGCGGCTGGGTCTGTATCCGTTCCCGTGCCGGCCCCCAGACTGCTTCAGGCCATAGCCCTTCACGGGGAAAAACAGACGGCCGTCAAAACGCTCGGCGGGGTAGGCGTGCTGCAGCACGTCCGACCAGTGGCG
>Ga0210103_1000054_pt1 | contig 19032 bp, 16 predicted proteins | sample RushSE_CattailNL_6_FD_185564 | JGI IMG/M metagenome (GOLD analysis project Ga0210103, IMG submission 185564) | Wetland microbial communities from San Francisco Bay, California, USA, that impact long-term carbon sequestration - RushSE_CattailNLA_D2... | ecosystem: Environmental > Aquatic > Marine... | reverse complement strand
ACCGCGAAAAGTCTCGTATCCTGCAAAAAGGGTGTTCATAATTCCGGTCCCCTTGGTGTCCGTTAGGAATTCATCCCGGTAACCGATTAAAGCGCGGGAGGGAATGGAAAATTCAGCCCTTACCCTTCCCCTGCCGTTATCGACAAGGTTTGTCAGCCGTCCCTTTCTTATGGAAAGCTTTTCGGTCACAACCCCGAAAAAATCCGCATCACAATCCACAAACAGTTTCTCAATGGGCTCGAGCATGGTTCCGTTTGAATGTTTGTAAATCACTTTTGGACGGCCAACGGAAAGTTCGAACCCTTCGCGCCGCATGGTTTCGATGAGAATGGCCATCTGAAACTCTCCCCTGCCTTTTAAGATGAACCTCTCCCTGTCGTCGGTCTGTTCCAACCTGACGGCAACGTTTTTGAGGGTCTCCTTGATCAGCCGTTCCCGTATTTTTCCGGACTGAACGATTTTACCTTCCTTCCCGCTCAAGGGGGATGTGTTTATGGTAAACTCCATGGAGATGGTCGGCTCGTCTACGATTATTCTCTTTAAGGGTTTTGGATACTCCCTGGTGCAGATCGTGTCACCGATTTTGACATCCTCGATTCCGGAGAGAACGACAATGTCACCGGTTTCCGCCACATCAACCTCTTTCAGAATCATTCCGTCATATACCTGAAGCCTGGATATTTTTAGCGGAAGATGGTCTCCTTTGTCATTGATACAGACCATGGTGTCATGGAACTCGGCTTTCCCGTTAAAAATTTTTCCGATGGCAAGCCGTCCAAGATAATCTGAATATCCGAGATCGGACACCAGCATCTGAAACGGTTCTTCGGGGTCATATTCAGGGGCCGGTATCTCATCGAGGATGGTTTCAAAAAGAAGATGAAGGTCATCCTTTTTTTCGGCCAGGGTCTTTTTTGCGATGCCTTCGCGTCCGATGGCATACAGATATGGGAAATCGAGCTGTTCGCCGTCTGCATCGAGGTCGATGAACAAATCATATATCTCATCGAGAACCTGCTCAGGACGTGCATCCTTTCTGTCGATCTTGTTGATCACCACAACAACCTTGAGGCCTTTCTCAAAGGTTTTCTTCAACACGAAACGGGTCTGGGGCAGCGGCCCTTCAGACGCATCCACGAGCAAAATCGCACCGTCCGCCATAGACAGGGCGCGCTCGACCTCTCCGCCGAAATCGGCATGCCCGGGAGTGTCGATAATGTTTATCTTGACCCCGTTCCATTTTACGGAACAGTTTTTTGCAGCAATGGTGATGCCTCTTTCCCTTTCAAGGTCCATGCTGTCCATGATTCGCTCATCAACTTCAAGGCCCGGCCTGAAGAGCCCGCTCTGCCTGAACATGGCATCAACAAGGGTTGTCTTTCCGTGGTCAACATGCGCGATAATCGCGATGTTTCTTATTTTTTCATTTCTGATCGCTTGTTTCATGGGTTCAACTTTCATGTTTGTCGTATAAAAAGCCAAACAAATAAAATAAGCATTGAAATCTTCATTACAAGGCGCTGATCGCTCGGACAGAAAAATATTTTTTGCCTTTTGCACTATCGGGGTGATCGTTCCAGCTTTGGAAGCTAAATTGATGGATATGAGACGTGTGTGGAGAGTTTGTGTCAATAATGCAAGATTTGTCAGAAGCGTTCCCTGAAACTATAATTCCGGGAACAACTGACAGATATCTTATTCCCGATTTTGTAACAGCCGGATCACTTTGAGAACCTGCTTCAGCTTTTTCACGTTTCGACAAAACCTGAGATCGTCTTCCTTTGCGATTTTTTTTACCAGTCCCTTAAGCCTCATTTCTCCGTTGTTCAGTTTCATTGCTTCTTCTCGGATCCGTTCCTGGAGCGCTTTTATCTGGCCGACCCCTGGTCCCGGGTCCCTGGGATCTGTCACCTTCTTTTTAAATCCCAAAGACTCGAAATATTCCACCAGTTCCTCGAGCTCAGGGATGGACATGTCCGCCGAAGATCTCACTCCCCAGTATGCAATGACATCCCGATATTCGTCATCTCTTAAGGGGATCTCTTTTTTGGCAATATGCACCAGGGCCAGCAGTTTGTGCCGCTGCTCCTGAAGTTTATCCGCTGTATTTGTGGCGGACGTATCCGCCGTTCTGTGTTTATTCCTGTCAACGGTGGCCATGGCTTTTCCCCCTTCTTTCTATAAACTAATACACTTTCCAACAAATGAAACCCTCGGTGCTTCGAAGCTATGGAAAGCAAGGTCAAAATCGGGGCTGACCTATCCCGTTGCCAACCCTTTATTTTTAAAGTATTTCGCTTAAATTCTTAAATCCTTATATCTCTGAACCCTATTGACACTTCATACCGGCTAAACTATATTATCCCTTATCAACAATGTTATGTCCAACAAATTAATATAATTATAATAATCGAAAAAACCGATTGGTGGAAACGGAAATGGAATTGGGTCAACTCAAAATATTCCAAACAGTGACACATTTGATGAATTTTAATCGTGAGGCAGCTACCCTCGGTGACGCCCAGTCCACGGTATCGGTATCGGCCCGGATCAAACTCCTGAAGAAAGGTTGGGCGTATCTCTTTTCGATCGGCGGAGAAAGTGCACCGTTATTCTTGATATGTCCAGAGGAATGATGAAATTTTCGGTTAAAAATTAAAAACATGATACGAATACAACTCGTTAGAACCGTACTCCTATTTATTTTTATCCTTGGTGCTACAGGTACCGCCTCATCTGAAAATTTCACGGATGTCAGCCGATACTTTTACAGCGGCGACGGAAGACTCAACCTCGTCAACGCAAAAAACGGGATAACATTTCACGGGCGCTACCGGGAAGGCAAGGGCAGTTATAACGAAAAGGCGCTTAACGAAATTCATCGCCTGTTTGGAGGGGAAAAAGCCGGATCGCTTTCCACCATATCCCTGCGACTGATCGAGTTTCTTGATTATTTGGAAGACAGTCTTCATCCAGGAGCACAAATCACCATTGTCTCCGGATGGAGAAGCCCTCAATACAATACCGATCTTCGCAACAGGGGAAAACTTGCCGCGAATGCAAGTCTTCATCAGTATGGAATGGCCGCAGACATAAAAATGGAGGGCATTTCATCACAGCGTGTCTGGAACAGCGTTAAGAAATTGGGGTTCGGCGGAACAGGTTACTACAAGGGGGAACTCGTACATATTGATGTCGGGCCCGCGCGATCCTGGGATGAGAGAACATCCGGGGTTGGAACGGATATTTCAACACAAAACAAACTGATCGGGCTCGTGACAGACTTTGATATTTATCTCCCGGGGGAGAGGGCTGAACTGAGATTTATCCGAATGACGGCATTTCCCATCGGTGTACGTCCTGAATTTGTTCTGGAGAAATTGGAAAAGAACGGTCCATCAAAGGAGATTACCCGTTTTAAACCCTCATTTACGACTTCTGTCAAAAGCGACTGTCCGCAGTTTTCCGATATTGGCCAGATGATGGGAATCGGTTGGAAATTACCGAGTGATATTTCTCCAGGTCGATATAGGATCCGCGCCTCATTTTGCCAAAGGTCATGGGAGGCTATGCCGGCAGAAATCCATACGCCTGAATTCTTGATTGATCAACGGTGAACGCGTCCCGAAAACCGTCTTCACATTATTTAGCCGGTAATATATGGCCTTTCTCCAACCTAAGCTGAGCGTTTCAAATTTTTGAACTGGTTGATTTAACAATATTTTTAAGGTATTGTGACATTTTGAATTTCAATAATTTGAAACCCTACGGGATTTCCAATTTCATCGCATCTACTGTGTCAGATGCCGTTCCGCATAGACAACGATAGCGAAACAACATCTTCCTTGTATATGCGGCAAACTTGAAAATCGGTCAACTCAGGTCCAAGAAACATTCCGATGCAACCGCAGGATAATTCCGTTTCCATCTGCATAAACTCGCAACTAAAAATTCTTCAAACAGGTAAACCTTCATGCTTCACGAGCGTCTAAAAAAAAGCCGGTATAAAACTCCGCATATTTTCATTTTACCGAGACGAAACAATGAAATTAACACGAATATCGCTTCTGATCATATTGTGGCTTGTTTTCGGATTTTCCAGCCAGGTTTCCGCAATCGGGCTTCGGTGCGGTTCCCGCCTGGTAACCGTCGGCGACACAAAACCAAAGGTGATTGCCCAATGTGGTGTGCCGGATTACACGGAAGAATGGGTAGAAGAGCAGATTATGAGAGACTTTCGCCACCCGTTTTACGACGACTACGATTATGAATGGGGAAGAGAGCCGTTTCTGGTCAAAATCCCGGTAAAGTTTGAAAGATGGCATTATAATTTCGGCCCTACCCAGTTAGTTCATTACCTCAAGTTCAGAAACGGAAAGCTGATAAAAATTACCACAGGTGAACGCGGTTATTAAACTTCTCTAAACAGCCAGAGGTTTTTTGTGAAAAGCGGAATTGGGAAGGATACTCCCGCCGGCTATTCGGCACCTTCGACCTAGAAAGTTCATAATTTCAAATGCTTACTCCTTAAGCCGTAATCCGTAACCCGCAACTTTTATTCCCGCTGAAACGGGATTTCCGCTTCACTCCAACCAGCATCCCCGCCGAAACGGTATCTTCGCTCCACTCCGATCAGCATCCGGTGTCGTTTTCTATTATTTTCTTGATCGATCCGGGTTTATTGTGTATGTATATTTTTGAATTTATTCATATAATTTATTCCCAATTTGATATGCATTCTCACGCTTAGCCATAATGGAACTATCCTATTCTTTTGATAATATTTAAACACGGATCGAGGTTTGAGCTATTAATGCGGAAACAGAAAATAAGGAGACACACCATGTCACAATCCGAAATTTTTGATCTGGTCATCATCGGCGGAGGACCCGGCGGTCTTACAGCCGCCATCTACGCCATGCGGGCGGCCTTAAAGACCGTGCTCATCGAAAAAGGGGTGCCCGGCGGTCAGATCAACAAATCCGACGTCGTGGAAAACTACCCCGGCTTCGAGAATATCAGCGGCAGCGAGCTCTCCATGAAGTTTGCCCAGCATGCCCGCGTCTACGGCATCGAGGAACTCAACGACGAAGCTACGGTCATTGAACCGGGTCTGGAATTTCACACGGTACGCACTGCCGGCGGACGGAATATCCAAACCCATGCCGTGATACTGGCTTCGGGCGGTCTGCCGCGCAAGTTGAACATACCGGGAGAAGACGAATACTACGGCAATGGGGTGTCCTATTGCGCTGTGTGTGACGGCTTTTTTTTCAGAGGCAAAAATTTAGTGGTCGTCGGGGGAGGCGATACCGCCTGCGAAGAGGGGCTTTATCTGGCCAAATTGGCTGCCAAAGTCTATCTGGTCCATCGCCGAGATGCGCTGCGTGCCAGCATGATCCTCCAAAAGCGCGTCGAGGCAGAGTGCAAGATGGAAGTTCTGTGGAACACCATCGTCACCGAAATCAAGGCGAACGCCGACGGGGTGAACGCCGTTACTTTTCAGGACACCAAAACCGGCAATAAGCGCGACCTGCCCATCGACGGCGTTTTTATATTCATCGGATTTGATCCCGACAATCAATTGGTGCCGGCCGGCATTCGAATGTCTCCGGAAGGTTTCGTGATTACCAATGATCAATGCGCCACCAACATCGACGGCATCTACGTGGTGGGTGATCTTCGGGAAAAGTATGCCCGCCAGATCGTGCTGGCGGCAGCCGACGGATGCATGGCAGCCCTGTCAGCCGCCCGTTATGTGGAGACTCGCAAGGCCAAGATGCAAGACCCCACCTGCGTTTTGCCGGAGTGAGACCCAGTAGATGTATTCTTAAGCACGGTATCGTATTTAAGAATTAGAGCTCAATGCATCTCTTTACGATGCAGTTAAAAAGTGGTGTAACAATGAAATCCGAGAACAGAAACAGAGATCACCTGAATTTAAGGGCAGCAGTCCTTCCCATCTGTGTGATTGAAAAAAGTCAGACGATGTTCAGTCTTTAAATTTGCAATTCCGCATGAGTTCTTCCGGTGTAATCGTGTAAAGTGCGTCCAGCATCGCAATCATGAAACTTCCCGGCGCAGACGCATTTTTTGCTGCAACTTCTCCGGCCAGTCCGAAAAAGGCCAGTGCTGTAGCCGTTGCACTGACAGGGTCCCGATCGACCGACAGGAACGCGGCAATAGTCACTGTAGCCGCGCAACCGGTTCCGGTGACATATCCCATGAGGGGATGACCGTTTGAGACCTGTATCACCTGTTTGCCGTCTGTAATTAAGTCTGTGGGACCCGTAACTGCAAGGACGGTTCCGAGTTCGCCGGCAAGAATTTTTGCGGGTCCCGCAGCAGTCTCAACCGAATGAATCGAATCAACCCCCTTGGTTTTTGAATCGTCCTGGCGGAGGGATAAAATCTCCGATGCATTCCCGCGAATGACGCTGACGCGGGTTTCCCGGATGATTCTTTTTGCGGCGCCGGTCCTGAGAGATGTGGCGCCGGACCCGACAGGATCGAGTATGATCGGTATTTTTGATTCTGATGCCTTTTTCCCGGCCTTTATCATCGATGCGATCCAGTCATCGGTAAGCGTGCCGATATTGAGAACCAGTGCACCGGCAAAAGATACCATTTCTTCCACCTCATTTGAAGCATGGGCCATCACCGGTGATGCACCCATCGCCAATAGGGCATTTGCCGTGTAGTTCATTACCACGAAATTGGTGATATTATGAATCAACGGCTTTTTCTTTCTAATTTCCGAAAGATTCCGGGCAGCTTTTTCCGGTAAACGTTTCATTTTTTACCTCGCAGTTATTTCAAATTATGATTAGTTACCGTGAAGGCCGCGGTCTTTAAGGCGTCGGCGACAGTCTTCCCGGTCAAAAACACGGCAGGATACCGGTTTGATATTATGGATGGCACAAAAAAAGCGCGGTTCACCAAAGTACTGAAACAGAAATGGGCAGACCTGCTGATTTTCAAGTGTTTCACCGGCAATGAGGCCAAACCAGTGATCCGGATAAACAACACCTGTTGGCGGGTCCGGCGGTACGCCCCCGATCTGACAGCATACACCGCAAAGATTGCACCACTGGCCGGAAGGGAGGCGGTGACGGGTACCGTCAACAGGTATGCAGGTAACGGTGTTGGGATCAAACAGGGTTTCAATGTCGTGTCGAATCCTTAAAAAAGCTCCGGCCCATTCCACGAGTTCTTGGCTCAGGATCGGTTCCAGATCCCATCGCTGTTTGTTGATATAAAACCGCATGCCGACCACATCGCCAAATATCGTTTGCTCCAGCATGCCTAAGGGGAAGTAGGGGTCAGGCAATGCTCGAGACAAAGTGGAAACGTTTGTTTCGCGATGAAAACGATCCAGCAATCGCTTTAAAAACCGGTTTCCGGCATTCTGCCGTACGGTATCCGGTCTGCTCAGCAGATTTTGCTGTATACCGGCATACTGTTTGAACAATTCCGTGATATGATGCTGATTACGGTTCATGAGAAATGCTTTTTACAGGATGATTCTCCGGATCGTTTTTTTCTTGACAAAATCCTTTTAACCACCAAATTATTACCTTAAGTTGTGCCCACTTTAAATATTTTTTTTCACGTTTCCCCACAGTTATAGATACACGTTGAGGGAAACCCGCATCAAGGAGATGTTTTTTCCCCCCTTGCAGAATACGCGGCAGTATTCATCCTTCCGAAGTCCGTTATTTCCTCCGGAGAATTCCGGATTTCCTTGCGAAAATGATCCATGCACAGCCGGTAAGCGATGCTAAAAAGCCATGAGCCGATCTTGTCGCTATCCTTAAGGCAGGGTTTTTATATAGTATATAATAATTATCCATAATATATATACTTGCATGATTTTTGCATACGAAAAAAACAGGGCTTGTCAAACGGAATATTCAAGACCAAATTAACATTTTTGTGAGGTAACGTACAAATGTTTGAATTAGTTATGATCGAAAATGAAAGCGCAAATGACTTGGCCGACTGTAGACCTGAAGCAAAGACCGTTTTGGACGAGTATTACAGTGTGCAGTTCTTTTTAGATGATAAGGGGCCGACCTACCTATTCAAACTGCGAAATATTTCCTCAGATAGGCCCTGCATTCTTGTAAAACAAGATTCCTCCGTGTTCAAGGAATTGAAAGTCGGCGATATATTGGACATGGAATACAATCAGCCGGAATCATTCGGTGCCGGCAGACTTTTTAAAACCCAAATCGCTTCAAAAAGGTCTCATGATCGTTATTCAGGACATTCTATCGTCGAGTTATTTATTATCGACAATCAGGATGGAAAAAGAGATTAAACCAAACAGACCTATGGTTCGGAAATCAATAAAATTTCCCCTGCAGAATGGAAACACAATACAAGATTGATGGACCATAAAGCGTCAAAAATGACTTTGCGTTAATATTTTGACACTAATTGATATAATAATTTAAGAAGAATAGATGAAAAAATTGGCTATTTCAGTGTCATGTGCATGTTTATGATGGCGCCTGGAAACGTGGAATTAAAGACGAGAAGAAGTCGCCATCGTGTAAGTCATAAAACCTCCGCTTAAGTTTCTGGACTTAAATCCGTTTTGAACCAGAATTCTGTGTCCCAAATACCCCCTAAAGCCCACAGCACAAAACGGGATATGTGTTTTTTCCCTATCGAGTTCCGATAGTCTGCTTCTCAGTTCATCGATGGGAATGTGCAGTGCGCCTTCGATTTTTCCCTCACGGCTCAGCTCAAACTGGGTGCGAAGATCTAACAGAATCGAACCGTTTTTTTGTAGCTCGGCAAGCTCACTCCAGTGGGCGATTTCCATATCCCCTTTAAGAATATTGGCAGCCACAAAGCCGCAAATATTGACAGGGTCTTTTGCCGATGAATACGGCGGTGCATACGCCAGTTCCAGTTCTTGGAGGTCGTAGACAGTCATTTCCGCCCGAATGGCGGTGGCAAGCACATCGATTCTCTTGTCCACACCCTTTTTGCCCACGATCTGAGCCCCCAGAACTTTACCGGTACCCGGGGAAAAAAGGATTTTTATCGATATGTTGGTGGCTCCCGGGTAATAACCGGCATGGGAACCGGAATGGGTGTAAGAAACAAGATAAGGAATGTTGTGCTTTTTCAGAAATTTTTCATTGGCGCCGGTAGATGCCAGGACCATATCGAAGACTTTTACCACCGAAGTTCCCAGCGTACCGGTAAAAATCGACTTTCTGCCCAAAGCATTGTCTGCGGCAATACGCGCCTGTTTATTGGCCGGTCCTGCCAGGGCGGTCAGTGTGGGAAATCCCGTGACGATATCTCTAACTTCCACCGCATCTCCCACGGCATAGATATCCGGATCGGAAGTCCTCATGGTGTCATCAACCGCAATGCCACCCGTAGGGCCTATTTTCAAATCCGCCTGGATTGCCAGTTTGTTCTCGGGCCTGATCCCTACGGAAAGCAGTACCAGGTCACATTCAATTTCGCGTCCTTTCTGCGTGGAGACGAGAATCCGGTTACCTGCTTTTGAAAATGATTTTACACCGTTTTCAAGCTCGAGTTCCACGTTTTTGGCTTCGAGATGGTCATGAATCAGGGTCGCCATTTCATAGTCCAGTGAGGGCATCACCTGGTCGAGCATCTCCACGATGGTTGTTTTAACACCTCGCTCGGTCAGGTTTTCAGCCATCTCAAGGCCGATAAAGCCGCCGCCCACCACAACGGCACATTCGGGATTGCGCTCATCCACAATCTTTTTAATGCGGTCGGAATCGGGTACATTTCGAAGGTGAAAAATATTTTCAAGTTCAATCCCCTCCAGGGGCGGCTTGATCGGTTCGGCTCCGGGAGATAAGATCAGCTTGTCATAACCTTCCCAGTATTTTTCTCCTGTATGGACATTTTTTATCTCGACTGCTTTTTCTTTTGCATTTATACCCGCGACTTCCGAAAAAATACGCACATCGATGTTATAGCGCCGTTTGAATTCCTTCGGTGTGGCCAATAGAAGGTGATCGCGCCGCTTGATGACATTCCCGATATAATAGGGAAGCCCGCAATTGGCAAAGGAGATATATTCTCCCCGCTCAAAAACTATAATTTCAGCATCTTCGCTCACCCTTCTCGCGCGGGCTGCTGCTGTAGCACCACCGGCAACGCCGCCAACAATAACCAGCTTAATACCCATATTCTATCCTCTCAAACAGGTTAAAAGGTTTCTATATGATACGTTATATAGCATTAAAGATTAAAATCGAGCAACCTTTTCCGGCCGGGGATTGCCCGGATGGCGGTACCACCAATTTTTCAATAAAACGGTTTATATTTATTGTGCGCAAACTTTCTCACTTCTGAGCGCATAAATGGGATACTGATTTGCAGGGAAACTGTTTTTCGTGTGTTGCCTTTTAGACAGATATTCTTCAGGCTCGGGCGAGGTTGACTGCGTTTTCCATCAGTGCCCTGACCGGTTCGAGACCGTAAGGAGATCCTTCTTCGATGGCTTTGAGTACGGTTCCCCCTCCGGTGAAAAAATAATACTTGGCATCATCCATGGCGGCCAGATAAAGGCCGGGACTGAGGTTCTTGAACTCCTGGAGCGTGTCGCCTCCGCCATAAAGTTTTTGGGCTTGCCAGTTCCGGTCGATGGTTTGATCCAATTCCTTGGAACCCTCAAAAAAATGCGGGGTAAACCCCATGACCGCATTAACCAAAATGGTCTTTGCCGAGCGGATAACGTTGGCCACTCCGGGAGCATCGAAAGATTCCGGGGCTACATCAAGCAAGTATCGGTACTCGTCTCCCGGCTTAAAGTTCCTGATGTCGAGGGTCCGGAACTTACCTTCCACGCGTCCCTCAATAGTATCTGACTCGACCACGAAGGGGAGCTCCACTATTTTTTGGTTTTGCCGGTCCTGCCGGACCAATTCCTTGGCTGCCTTGATGTCATCCTCGCTGACCCCGGCCACCCGAACATCATACTTGGCGCACAAAAAAGTATTATAGATAACTCCGCCCAACAAAAGGCTGTCCACCTTTTTGTAGATCTCGTTAAGGGGACCGATCTTGGTATCGTATTTGGATCCGGCAACCACGGCCACGAAGGGACGTTCCGGCTCCAGAACTTGTTTTAGAAATATGAGCTCTTTTTGCATGAGAAAGCCGGCGTAACTCGGCAAATACCGGGTTACGTCATAGGTGGAGGCATTGGGCTGCCAGGAGCCGAATGCGTCATTTACAAAGACGTCCGCCAGACCTGCCAGCTGCAGCGCCAAACGTTCTCTTGGTTCACCGTCAGCTTCCTCACCTTCGAACCAGCGCGAATTGGGCAGATAAATTCCGCCGATCCGGCGGGCGCGCAGGTCCCGGATATGCCAGTTGATAGAGGTGTCTATCTGCCGGATACCCACGTCGGGATCAACCGGAAACCGAGGCACCGAGAATTTGGTATGAAGTTTGCGTTCCAGATAGTCAACAACAGGCTGGATCGAAGTATTGGTTTCCACTTTGATGCGGCCGGTTTTTTTGTCTCTGGGCCGGCCTACGTGGGACATGAGGATAAGCCGTCCGCCTCGCTCCACGATGTTGTACAATGTTCCTATGGTGGCATCAATGCGGTAGGGATCACGAATTTCTCCTTTCTTAACGACATTGTGATCCACGCGTACCAAAACAATCTTGTCCCTCAGATCGGCGTTCTGGATAAGGGGCAAGCGGGGGTCTAATTCCGTGCTGTTCATAACAACGGCTCCTTTCCCAATATTTCACTCTGTCTTAAAATAGCGGGGAACACCGCGATGTCAAGATTCATATTGCCTTTTTATCGGAATTCATTATCGCAAAACATTGGAAAAAAGAATAAATGAAATAAAGAAGCACTGCAACAGCAAAGGAAGTCCGGTAAACTCTTTTTGAAACGTTTGAGTTTGCGCTATGATAAAGGCGGGATTCCTTCCGATACCCTTCGAAGAATGTCCCAATATGCACCGCGGTGGCCACATTTGATGGCTTCGGTCAGTTCAGGATTGTCATTGTAATTGTAATCCGGATTTGCGTCGGTCCGACGGCCGAGAAGAAATCTCGGATCATTACCCACAATCCCGTGTAACCAATCTTCCACATCCTCACCCAAACCGATATCACAGTAATAAATAGGGCGAAGAAAAGATTCATTGTTTTCCAGGACCCCAAAAAGGCTGGGATTTTCCGATAGTGCTCCTTTTGATGTTTCGATGATGTGTCGCCCCAGCCGCGTCATTGGATAAAGCCTGACACCGAGACTGATCCCCACACGATCCGGCCGGATCTTTTTCATGAGGAGAATTGTTGTTTCAATGGATTGTCGTGTTTCTCCGGGAGATCCGAGGAGCAAGTCGAACATGCAGATGATATTATGGTTCAGACAAATTTCTCGAATTCGAATCAAATCATCTGAGGTATAATGATGGCCCAATCGACGCAGCATTTGATCATCACCGTGGTCGGCACCGAAATCGATGCCGACACATCCGGCTTTGTGCATTGAATTTGCCAATTCTTCCGTGAAATGCTCCGGAGAACAGTATGCATACCATTTAATTTTACTTCCCAGACCTGAATCAATAATGGCTTCGGATACCTTAAGGGCATGGGAATAGGGACAGTTAAACTCACAGTCACATGTATGAAAAACATGGACCCCACGGTTAAAAAGATCGGTTAATTCCGCTGCGACATTTTGGGGATCCCGCACTCTTACCATCTTGCCCTTTATCAATGGTTCCGGACAATAGGTACACGTTGAGGTACAACCGCGTTTGGACTCGAACCCGACCTGCCCGCCGTTTTCGAAGTAATATCGATTGTTAATCAAAGATCTGGAGGACAGGTCTATTTTTTCAAGTTCCACCGGTAAGATGGCGTTGTTTCTGAAGTTGCCGTTTTCATTCCATACCAGTCCGGGCACCGTATTCAGATCAATGTTGTCTCTGAGGGCGATGACCAGCTTAACGAGACCCTCCTCTCCATCGCCACGTATACCATAAGACACATCGCAAAATTTCAGCACTTCAGAGGGAAAAATGGAAAAACCGACGCCGCCAAGGCAAATGGGCGAGTTGGTTGAACGTTTAATTTTTTCAAGAACCGGTATGATTCGAAGAAGGGAAAAATCCTGACTCGCGAAGTAGGAATCATCGATGTTCCGGACGGTAACACCGACGAGAACCGTCTCCTCTGTTAGAACATCAGAGAGTTTTTTCCCCCAATCCGCCTCAATGGTACAATCCACCAAATCAACATGTATTCCGGCCTGTCGGCATGCTGCGCCAAGATAGTCCAGAGATACCGGCGTAACCGGCGGTTTCATGGGGTTCGGGTTGACCAGAACGATTCGCGCTATTGTTCCTTCTTTTTCAATTTCCAAGCTCTCGTTAAACATCTCTTCGGCTTGATCCAGATCGCCAGGTGTTCAATAAAGCGTACCGAGGTTGCCGTAAGCACCCGCCATGAACTCTTTTCGATCCAGCTTTTTTTTCCATTTCGCTACGGGATTTCGGGAGTGCTCGTGACATCTTGTCATTCTCCTTAAAATGTATTCCAACCCATGAACAAAAATGGATATATAATTCTTCTCAAACGGTCAAGGAATTTCTGGAAGCGAACTGAGCCGTGGGGTTCGGAAGGTGGGTTCGGGTTTTTTGCATCCACAATCTGCCATCTTGAATGATCGTTAAAATCGTTACCCGCCGGTACTATGCACATTATTTTGTGCATTCGTGCACATTTTTCCGTGCAATTTTTAATCCCATCATTCTTTTTATTGCCTTGGTGAAACAACCCACTCCTCATAACACACTAACAAATAAGGATTTTTGCCACCTATTCTGCACAAACCAGAATTTGGCACGCATGTTGAATAGTATTTAACCAAGATCCTGTGTAAAGGAGTTGATACAATGAAATACAATGTTATGTTCGTTGACGAGTCAATCAGTGTGCTTGAATCCCTGCAATGGATGTTCATGGACGAGCCATATTATCTGTTTGCGTTCGACAACCCAATTGACGCCTTGAGTGTAATAAAATCATTGGAGTGGGCCGTTGTCATAGTGGATCAATCCATACCGAAGTTGGGTGGTTTGGAATTTTTGAAAAGGGTTCGGGCAAATTCGCCCAATACGATGGGAATAATAATGACCGACTATGATGAAATCACAGAGGCATTGGATACGTTTTATCCCGGCTGCGTTTATCGATTTGTCAAAAAGCCTTTGGATAATAATGAAATTAAACAAGCGGTGAAAATGGCCATTTCATGTTATAAAAAAAAGCAGTTAGCGAAGCGCATGCTGATTTTTTCCAAGATATCCCCCTGACGGTTCCTCACTGCGCATGCCTCGACATCGCCTTGAAGATGACCTCGACATGTACTTCAAATCCGGATGATAATATCTCCAGGTCCGAATACCGAAAACATACGATAACTGGTGTCTGATCATAAAAATAATACTATATATCGTATTTTCTTCTTGAAAAACGGTTACTGTTAATATAAAAGACTGACTATGAATTTTTAAAAAAAGAAAGGAGTAGATTTATGAGAATTATTGCCAGTGCGAATCAAAAAGGAGGATGTGGTAAAACAACAACAGCCATTAACCTTTCATCCTCTTTATCCTTGAAAGGGAAGAGAGTGTTGCTCATTGATTTTGATCCTCAGGCCCATGCAACCCTTGGTCTGAACGTAAACCCTTCCGATCTTGAGAAAAGCATCTATGATGTAATAACGCCAAAAAAGAATGACTTCTTAGGCATTGAAGACATTTTGATACCGATTAGAGACAACCTTGACCTTGCTCCCTCAAGCCTAATTCTTACCGCAGTAGAACAAGAGCTTTCAGGAGTAGAGGGTAGAGAAGATCGACTCTTGGAGGCGATTCAAATACTTAAAGAACAATATGACTATGACTATGTTATAATTGATTGTCCCCCAAGCATAGGACACCTGTGTTTTAATGCCCTTCGTGCCAGCGATGAGGTGATTATTCCAATCGACATGAGTCTCTTTTCTCTTCGAGGTGTTGCCAAGCTCATAGAGATCATCACCCTGATTAAAGACAAAGTAGGCCATGATGTTAAATCCCGTGCGCTGATTACGATGTATGATCGCAGGACACGCTATGCCCGGGTTGTTCTGGACAAGGTTAGAGCTGAATTTGGGAGCAATGTCTTTAAGACGGTAATTCGTTACAATATTCGCCTCAGAGAAACGGCAGATTGTGGCTTGCCTGTTGGAGATTATGATAAACATTCCATTGGTCACGCGGATTACGAAAGTTTGGCTGAGGAAATCATTAACTCGGAGACAGACGGAATGTACCATAACCTTAACACCTTGAACGTTGCGCAAGATATCTTGCAGAAGACGGAAGAATATATGAAATCACCGAAAATTGAGCCGCCATTTTCTGAGAATGAGGAACCTTCTTCTTATCCGATTCAATCCAATTATTCAGATATGGTTGAAGTCATTGCTGCCAGGCCCGATGATTATTTTTATGATGATGAGAACATATAGAAAGATCATCCATATCGACCCCAATAAAAAAAGAGAGGCAAGAAGGGGCGCATCCTAAATGGGAAAAAAGAGCCTTGGTCGGGGAATTGACGACATTTCGGACATTTTTTTATCAACCCGGAAGGATAAAAAAATGCTTGAAGGATTCTCTTCGGAAAAGCTAAGGGATGCGACTTGCGAGTCTTGTGCGCACATCATCAGGGATTTAAACACAGCGCCGAAATGCAAAATTTTTACTTTTGAGAATCATAAATACGGTGTCCGCCATCTGGACACCATATCGCTGACCAGTGGAAGCTATTGCAAGTATTTTGAGCCTGTTGTCATGGAAAACGTATACAGTGGATTTGGGGTGAAGGGAACATTTAAAGACACCGCCGAAATCAACTGTGAGGTCGAAGAACATGTGATTGTCCGAAAAAATATCGCATATCCAAATACGCCTTATGCACAACAAGACATTTTAAATTCTTTCTCCAGACATCTTGAAAAAAACTTCAGCGTAAAGCGTATCGAACTGACAAAGACTGACAGGATTTCACAGCCGGGAATGAAAAAAAGCATCGAAGAGAGAATAACCATTTATATTTACGGCGGCATCCGGTGCCCATGAATTCCGAAAAACGAGTTTTTGTAACGGATAAAACACCCAATATTCACTTCCGACATGTGTGATGCCTTAAATGCTGCATCGAACGTGCTTTATAAACGCTGCAAGTCCGATTTAAATCTCCAAGTTAAACCCAGTAGTTACCGTCATGACACCCTAAATATTAAGGGACTGAAATTCTGTCACATCGTTTTTCAAAAGGACGAATCCAGTGAAATGGATTCGTCCTTTTGATTTTTTCTGGGTTTTACGATATGTGTAAAATGATTTTTTGGCATTGGTTTGATCCCTTGGCGATACGGTTGCACTTGTCTGACTAAGGTTTATCGGTCTGTAAAAAAAATATAATCCGAAGATGACTGGAAATACCTGGCTTTCATAAAAACACAGGAGGAATAATGGACAAATCGGTACTGATAAAAAACATCCCTTTCTCAGAACCCCATAATCTCGAAGAATTGGTTACATATGAAGAGGGTCGAGTTGTGAGCAGGACATTTGCTCAAAGCGCATCTCTAAGTTTAACCCTGTTTTCATTTGACGAGGGAGAAGGGGTCAGTGCGCATACGGCACCCGGTGATGCAATGGTACAAATCATAGATGGTGAAGCTGTCGTTAATATTGGCGGGAAAGAAATGACCGTTCGAAAGGGCCAGGTTGTGGTGATGCCGGCGGACATTCCCCATTCCGTTACCGCCGTAAAACGGTTTAAGATGCTTTTAACCCTGGTAAAACGGCCGAAAAGTATCCTATCCAAGTAAGCCAATACAAAAACACAATCGACCCGAAACACTTAAAAACGGTAAGCGACATATTAAAGAAGATTTTCCTGATGATGAGCGATATTAAACAGAGGACTGAAATATGAGTGAAGAAAAGAGGAACACGGAGACATCCACCCGGGTTGACGGCACCCAGCCCTTCGTGCGCCATTTAACCCCTGAAAGAGATGCATGGTACACGGCATTTTTCATTGAAAATCACATTGACTATTTCGCTTATCCAGAAAACGTGGCAACCCCCGATCAGGTTCGATTCATGGTCTACACCGAAAATGAAGATCGATACTATCCATGTTCCGATCGGATGTTTAACGCCATCATGAATCGAAATCAGTCCGACTTTGTCCAAAGCAAATATGCCGAAGTTCTGGGCCGGGTTCTACACCTGATTCATCGACTGATCGATGATCCGTGGGAAAGGGACTACCTTGGCGCCCTGATCCGAATCAAGTTCGAACATGAGACGCGCGATGAAATAATGATCCCATCCCGGCTTGAAAAGCGTCTGATCAAGATATTTCTCAACCGAACTCAAATTGAGGACCCCTATTTCTGCGAAAAGGGGATGAGGAACCTTCGGGCAGGTATCGCCCTGAATTCGACGGCCTTTAGAAACGCTCTGAACAGGTTGGAAACCGAAGAACTTGGTAACTCGCATCGAACCCTGACCGAAACTCGGGAAATTCTCCGTTTCATCGAGCTGAAACGGTTGCTCGCTTTGACGGTGGAAACGTCGCTCTGGATCAACGACAACTCCGTCCGGCTAACCGAACCAGACTATGGTCGTATTTTAAAGCGCCCGGTGACAGGCGACGGCGCCCAGGCTCTGTTCGATTTTCTGGGTATTCGTGGAAAGGAGTCCATTGAAAATCCCGGTCTGGTCCCAAAAAAAATTCTATGGATGGGTGACGAATCCGGAGAAATCATGGTCGATCTGGTTATCATCCGGCTCCTTGCCCGCCTGGGTCACAAGATCATCCTCTGTTTCAAGGAAGGGCCGGTCTATACCAAGGTCGACTTCGAGGACGTCCACAGTGACGAGACGCTAAACAGTGAACTCAAGAAGGCCTATTTTATCCGGGAAAAGAGTCTCGGGAAAAATGAGCTCGTTGATATACTTCGAAGCGACTACAATATTATCGTTATTTCCGACGGCACCCGGGAAAATGTCAACCTGCTCCTGGCCTCCACGACCTTTTCCCGTCTTTTCAAAGAGGTCGACGGCGTTATTTCCCGGGGAGATGATCAGAAACGACGATTTTTTGGAAGCCACTTTCAGTTCACCCAGAACATTTTTAATATTGCGGCCGGAGCGGACGGTACGGTCACGGTCAGCTTCAAATCACGGCATCCGGCAGTAATCAAGTACACCTACAAAGATCTGGAAGAAAGGGCAACGGCGATTATCGAGCAGATGCGCGCCGCAAAACAGAAAGGCATGACAGTCATGTTCTACAGCGGCATCATCGGATCGATTCCCGGAAAACTCCATACGGCCAAAAAGATCATGTCGGTATTTGTCGACCACCTGAGACGGGAATATGCCATGACATTTATCATCAACCCTTCGGACTACTTTCAGGAGGGAATGGATGCGGATGACCTGATGTACATGTGGGAGATTGTCCAGCGGAGCGGATTCATCGATATTTGGCGATTTCAGACCTACGGAGATATCGCTCAGGCCTTCCGGATAATGAAAGGCAAGGTCCCTCCGGAATGGGTCGGTAAGGATGCCACGTTCAGTACCGGATGCACCAAGGAGATGAAGATCGCCATAGATGTCCAGAAGAAACACCCGGAGATGCAGATTGCCGGACCGGCCAAAGAAAAATTTATACGGCGCAGCGAATACGGTGTAGGGATGCTCTATGATCAGCGACTGGCCGACATCTGCCAGGGGGTAGACGAAAACCGACGATTTTAATGCAACTTGGAAATCCCGGTCCTCAGGGCCGGGTCAGAGTTCAATGGCTCTGTCGGTAAATGATTCAACAGGAATAATGGAATGATGGAATCGTGGAATAATGGGTTGTGAAGGAATTCTGTCAGTTTTAAAGAGATCATTTCCGCTTCTA
>Ga0210103_1000052_pt1 | contig 19406 bp, 18 predicted proteins | sample RushSE_CattailNL_6_FD_185564 | JGI IMG/M metagenome (GOLD analysis project Ga0210103, IMG submission 185564) | Wetland microbial communities from San Francisco Bay, California, USA, that impact long-term carbon sequestration - RushSE_CattailNLA_D2... | ecosystem: Environmental > Aquatic > Marine... | reverse complement strand
GATGTTCGCGCCGACGATTAAACCGATTGTCAAGCCAATCCAGAAGTTCATTAACTTATAGACCAAGCCATCAGCAATGGCCGCAGCCAACCCACCCGTCCCTCTGAAGAAGGTGTATTTGGCAAATAACTATTCGTATTGCAAATAAATCTACATAAAAATATAAAAATATGCCAAGGCAGACCTGTCGTCAATCAAAAAAATTGCTGGAATTTAACCAAAAACCCAAAAAATAACGCTATTCGGTAAATCGCAAAAAAAACCGCCCCTGCCTGTCCAACAGGAAGGGGCGGTTTTTTTAGGGGGTATGGTCAAGAAAAATTTGAAACTGCCGATAGATCATAGAAGACGGCAACTTGCCGTCACTTTTCGATTGATGACGGACCGATGACGTGGCTGAAACTCTCACAACAGACCCAGATACCCCCCCGGCGGAAGGTTTTCAGGCGCTTGACTCGGGCGACCTGAGCGACATGAACCCACCCCAGGGCACTGAGGAGCTCGGCGGCGGTGAAGGTGGGCCGCTTGCGGGGGAAGAAATCCCGGCCGCAGTTCCCGTTGCGCACGCGGAAACCCGGTCCGCAGCGGATGCGAGCGATTCGGTCGCGGTGTCGGGTGTTGAGGGCATTGCGTCTCCAGAAGACTCATCCGGGAAGCAAATCGAAGCCGCGGCGGATGCGCCGGGCGCAGCATGCGTGCTGAAAGAGATTCCGGCGGCGGGTCGATCGGCTCCGGCAACGCTGGCCATGGCCCTCATGCGTCCGGTGATGAGGGTTGCCTGCTGCATCGGCGCGGTTGTGTGCATCGCCGGTGGTATCTGGCTGTATCTGCACCAACCCCGGACCGAACCGGTCCCCGTCCCGAGTCCGGCAGCGCAGGCACAGCCGGCTCCAGTTGAGGACCGGCAGCCCCCCCGGACCGAACCGAGCCCGCCTCCAGCGGACGACCATTTCACCTGGGAAGCCAAATTGCGGGAAGTCGATGCACTGCGGCAGACGCTCCTTGCCAAAAAGGAGGAAATCCTGCAGCTGCAGCAGACTTACCAATACCGGATTCTCGAGGTTGAAGAGGAGGCTGCACGCCTGATCAAGCGCCTGGGCATTGATACGCCGGCCCAGGCCCTGAAGCACCGTCAACTGGACCTCGCCCTCAAAAGCATTCAACGCCGGCAGGCCTACCGTGAAAGCCTCGAAAAACCAGTGCGTTGGATCGAATTCGGCAGCGAAGAACTCCTGTATCTTAAGCGGCGTGCAATTATCGACCTTCAGTTGAAGAAAATCGCCGAACATATCGATATAAAATCGAATATGACCGACATCGAATCGGCGATAGAGAAGTACCAACCGACGGCGGAAAGGCTTGCCGTCGGGAACCCGGCCCAGCTGCACCCGTCCATGGAGATGATCTGGAAACGCCTGGCCGAGCAGGCCAAGCAGGCGGCGGTCTCGGCCGATGACCAGCGGGACCAGGAGATCATCGCCGAGGTCTGCTCCGGCAACCTTGGGCGGCTTTCCGAGCTTACGAATCTGACCCTCCGGGCGGCCCGCTGCCTGGCGGAATCGGGAGCCATGGAGCTTTTCATGAATCGCCTGAGCCGGGTCTCCCCGGCAGCGGCAAAAAAACTCTGCGAATGGCCGGGGCAGTGGCTCTGCCTGAACGGCATCCCCCGATTGTCCCCTGATGTTGCCATGCACCTCTCAGGGTGGACGGGCGAACGAATTTCACTCAACGGGCTGAGCGAGCTGCCGGTCGAGGCTGCTGCCTCGCTGGCCGGTTGGAAAGGCCGCCAGCTGGAACTCATGGGGTTGCGAAAGCCCACCGGGATCGAACACCTGGTGCAGTGGGAGGCCGCCGGAGGGAAACTGTATGTGCCGGACAACCTCCGTAAAGAAATCGGGCAGCTTGGTGGCGTCAAGGTCCGGCCGCCGGTAAACACGGCGGTTTCAGGCCCCCGCTAAAAAGAAGGTCGTGGCGCGCAGCGCCGTCCTAACCTGGAACGCAATTCCTCTTCGCCCCCCTTTTGACCGAGGGAGGTGGGGGGTGTGAAAACGACGTCACTGGAATGTCCCGTCGGCATGGAGTTCAGGGTCGCATGCACACGCACCGTTTAATTTCTGCAGCGCTGATCATCGGATTCACACTCGGTGTTAGGTGTGCCGGCATCGCCGCGGATGACGGCAAGGTGCAGGAGCTGAACCGGGCCTTGTCGGACATCGGTGCGGCCGAGCAGATGATTCGGCAGAAAGCGGCGCTGGCCGAGGACACGCGCCAGATGCTCCGGCAGCTGGCCGACGAGTTCAAAGCCGAGATCCAACAGGAGCGGCGACGCACCAACGTCGCCGCGTTCCAGCAAGCGCTGCAGATCAACCGGATCGACTACAACCTGCGCCTGGTGCAGAGACTCTTCGGCTACATCGACCGGTTGGACGAGCGCATCGGCAATTTCCGTTCCGCAGTGTGCGCCCTGGACTTCTACCGCCGGCAGATCCGCGACGACATGCTCATCCTGAAAACGCTGAGCGATGCCGACACCGCCGGGCTCATGCGGCAATTGGATGCCGACCTGAGCGGTTTCACCGTCCAGGCGCAGAAACCGCTGCTGACGGCCTCCACCGGAGGTCTGCGACCGCTCGAAGCTATCTGGGGCGACATTCTACAAGGAAAATAGAGGTGGGAAAGGTATGCGCGGCGGACGGTTGATAGTCTCAGTTTTTTGTTTGATGGCTCTTGTGACGGGATGTTCGCGCCCCAAGCCGACCGCCGAGGAGGAAAAGACACTTGCCATGTTCGAGGCGGTCCAGCAAGGCTTGGAGGCAAACCCTTCGGTCGACGCGTTTGACCGGCTGCTGGCTCAGACAGGATCCCAGCTTGGGATTCTCAAGCAGAACCCGAAGGCCTCCCCCTGTTTTGTCAAAGCGCTGGACAAGTGCTTCGCTTCCTACCAAATCATAAGCAAGGCGCTGCGAAAAAAGCAAGAGGGGTTGGATGAGAATCGCAGGCAGGACATCGAGATGGCCCTGAGTTTTTCGACCGCGTTTGCCGCTATCAGCATCCACCAGGCCATGGACTGCTACAAACGTTAGGGTGGCAGCGCCGCGATCTTCAGGCACACCGGCTTCTTCCTGCAAATTACTTCGATCGGATCACAACAGCTTTTCGCGGATGAGAAACTCCATCGAGCGCTGGCCGATCGTGGTGACCGCGCTGATGGCTTGGACGATGTGGAAGGTGGCCTCGGACAGCACGCCGGAGTTCATCATCACCAGCGCCGTGTTGAGGCTTTTTTCGACGCTCGCCCACAGCTCGGCCGAGGTCATTCTCTTGGACAGGTAGATTTCGTTTGAAATCATCCCGATGAGGGGCCTGAGGAAGCGCTCCGCGCTGTGTTTTTCATGATCGGGCAGGCCGTTGTGGATTTCGAGCAGCTGCGCGGCCATGAGCAGCCCCGCCTTGGCCTTTTCGCTCTGGGAGAATGCCAGGATCGCTTGTTTGGTGTCCATCGAATAACCTCAAACACGTTAGAGGGCCGGCCGGCAGCACCTTTTTTAAGGCTGAAAATTCACAATAAAACGCCCTTGGTCTGCAACCCGCAAATAAATCCGCCGCAGGCAGATTTATTCTCGGTTGATCATGGCGGCGACGTAGCCCGCGCCGAACCCGTTGTCGATGTTGACCACCGCCACATTCGAGCTGCAGCTGTTCAGCATGGCAAAAAGGGCGGTCATGCCTCCCAGGCTCACGCCATAACCGACGCTGGTGGGAACCGCAATCACCGGTCGGCTGACCATGCCCGCCACGACACTGGGCAGAGCGCCCTCCATGCCCGCGACAACGATTAACACGGTGGCGCTTTCGATCCGTTCGCGGTGCCGAAACAGTCGATGAATCCCGGCGACCCCGACGTCGATGACCTTCTCCACCCGGTTTCCCATGGCCTGCGCAGTGAGGACCGCCTCCATCGCCACGGGGATGTCCGAGGTCCCGGCCGCCAGCACCAGGATCGTTCCGCGGCCTTGAACCGGGGCAGGGGTCTTTTCCCAGACGATCATGCGGGCGTCGGGGTGAAAGTGCGCCTGCGGAAACCGCGGCAGCACCATCTCCGCTTTCAGCGCATCGACGCGGGTCACCAGGATCACCTGTTCCTGCACGCTCATCCGTTCCATGATGCCGGCGATCTGTTCGGCGGATTTGCCTTCCCCGAAAATCACCTCCGGGAACCCCTTGCGCAGGCTGCGGTGGTGGTCGATGTGCGCGAAGCCGATGTCCTCGCAGGCGAGATGCCGGAGGCGATGGGCCGCGTCATCGGCGCTCACCTCACCGCCGGCCACCTGTTGCAGCAGCTGTTTCAGTAGGTCTGAGTTCATGGTCGCCGCGTGCCGGGCCTTTGTCCCGATGCGTTTCGGCCCTTCGACCGTCCGGGTCTCATTCGATCGGCTGCTCTTTGATGCCGCCGCTGAGCGGCGGAAGGGAAGGGGAGGGGGCCGACCGGGTGCCGAAGGCCTTTTCCACCTGATCCAGTCGACGTTGAAGCGTGCTGAGGGACTTGTCGATCCTCCCGATTTCCTGATCCAGGGCCATTTGAAAAAGCCGCTTCGCTTTGAGGACTTCCAGGTCCATGGCTTCACGATCGAGCTTGCGGGACTGCAGGTTGGCAACATCGGTCCTGATTTTTTCCAGATCGGCCTTGGTGCGGTCCATGTACCCCGCCAGCCCGGTGAGGTCCTTGCCCAAGCTGTTCTCAAGCTTCTGCAGGCGCGCCGAAACGGAGCCGACCTCGGCCCGCAACGCAGCCGCATTGCCGAGTTCCTCGCGGAAGGGCGCGAGCGCTTGCAGTTCCCGGGTGACGGTCTGCAGATCCTTTTGGACGGCGGCCAGCGCCGCATCGGTTCGCGCCGTAGCGTCGGCGAGCTCTTTTTTGTCCGCTTTGGATGCCCCCACCTTGTCGATGCCCGCTTCGCCTTTGCGCAGTTCTTCCTGAACGGCTTGAACGCTTTTCTGGGCGGCATCCACCCGCGCGGTCAATGCCGCTTCGATATCGGCCAGGCGTGTGCCGAGGGCGGCCATTTTCTCGTCGGCTTCAGCGGCGAACCGCTCCACCGAGCGCACCTCGGCGCCCTGGGTTCTGGCCGTCCGCAGAACCAGGTCCTGGTAAGCCATGTAAAGTGCGATGGCCAGCAGGCAGGGCAGCAGCAGCGTCACAAAGCTCAGCCGGTTGCCGAGCCTGGCAATGCGCCGCTTGAGCTCCTCCTCATGGGAGGGGATCTCCGGCTCCTCGTCCCCAAGGTTGAAACGAAATCGATCCTGGTCCGCCATGGCCCTCAGATTACTCCCATTCGATGGTGCTCGGGGGTTTGGAGCTGATGTCGTACACCACCCGGTTGACGCCATCGACTTCGTTGATGATGCGGTTGGATACCTTGGCGAGAAGCTCGTGCGGCAGCCTGGCCCAATCCGCCGTCATTGCGTCCCGACTGGTGACGGCGCGTATGGCGGCGATGTTCTCGTAGGTGCGCGCATCGCCCATCACCCCCACGCTCTTGATCGGCAGCAGCACCGCAAAGGATTGCCAGAGTTTCTTGTAATAGCCGGCAGCCCTGATTTCCTCCAGGAGAATCGTGTCCACATGGCGCAAAATGGTCAACCGGCGCGGGGAGATTTCACCCAGAATGCGGATGCCAAGCCCCGGCCCCGGAAACGGCTGGCGCCAGACAAGGCCATCCGGCAGCCCCAGCTCTTTGCCGAGTTGCCTGACTTCGTCCTTGAACAGGTACTTCAGCGGTTCGACCAGCATGAGTTTCATGCGCTTGGGCAGGCCGCCGACGTTGTGGTGGGATTTGATGACCGATGATGGACCGCCGAAGGCCGAGACCGATTCGATGACGTCCGGGTAAAGGGTGCCTTGCCCCAGAAACCCTGCGCCTTTTATTTTCAGCGCCTCGGCCTCGAACACCTCCATGAACACCCGGCCGATGATTTTGCGTTTGCGCTCGGGGTCGGTCACGCCAGCTAGAGCGTTCAGAAAGCGCCGCCTGGCATTCACGAAGCGGATGTTCAAGTCCAGGTGCTTTTTCAAGGTGATCTTGAGTTGCTCGGCCTCGTTTTGGCGCAGCAGCCCGTTGTCGACGAAAATGCAGGTGAGGCGTTTGCCGATGGCCTGATGAATCAGCACTGCCGCCACCGAAGAGTCCACGCCGCCGCTAAGACCCAATATGGCTTTGCGATCCCCCACGGTTTGACGGATGTCTGCAACCGCCTCCCTGGCGAACGACTTCATGGTCCAGGAGCGCCGGCAGCCGCAGATGGTGAAAATAAAATTTTTTAGAATGACGCCGCCCTCCGGGGTGTGGACGACCTCCGGGTGGAACTGAACGCCATACAGCTTGCGTTGCGGGGCCGCGGCCGCGGCGAAGCGGGTGTTCGCAGTGGAGGCAGCGGCCTCAAAGCCTCGCGGCAGCCGCTGAATGGAATCCCCGTGGCTCATCCAGCACGGGGTGGTCCGGCTGACGCCCTTGAACAACCCCGTGGCGGATCGGATGGACAGCTCGGCGAACCCGTACTCCCTCTTTGCAGCCCGGGCGACGCGCCCGCCCAGAGCGGCCGTCATGAACTGCATGCCGTAGCAGATGCCCAGCACCGGGATGCCGAGATCGAAGACGCCGGGATCGACCTTGGGACTGCCGGTTTCGTAGATGCTGGAAGGCCCCCCGGAAAGGATGATTCCTTCCGGTTTCAGCCGCCGAATGGCCTCGAGCGGGATCCCCGGGGGTTCGACCTGGCAGAACACATGGTTCTCCCGGACCCGGCGGGCGATCAGCTGATTGTACTGGGAGCCGAAATCGATGATGATGATCATGGCCTTCGGTTGATCCTGTGTCGGTGAAATGGTTATGGAAAAAATCCGCCGCAGCGGGATCCGGTCAACGACCCCTCCGCGGCGGGTGTATCCCAACGGTTCGAGAATTCTACTGCCCGGCTGCGTGCCGGAGCATTCAGGTTCTTCACCAAGTACCGATTGCCAATGCCACCACGAATATGGTAAACACGCCCCCAAAAGTCAACCGGAAAATGCAGCCGGCCGCCGGCACGTCACGGCCGGCGGGAGGGGCGCACCGTTGACCCGGCTGATCGTCCAGATCTACGAAATTCAGACCCCGCAGGAAGCCGAGGCGGTTGTCGCCGCCGGGGTCGATCACGTCGGCAGCGTGGTGGTGTCGGAGGAAAACTGGAAGACGGCGACGCTGAAGGAGACCATCGATCATGTGCGTGCGTCCGGAGCCAGGAGCAGCCTGATCCCCCTTTTTCAGGCCGAAACCAGCGTGCTGCGGGCCTTGGAGTTCTATCGGCCGGACATCGTGCACTTCTGCGACGCGCTGCCGACCGCCCCCTGGTCCGGTCAGGGCTGCGAGCGGTTGATTGAGCTGCAGATCCGTGTTAAGAGGCGTTTTCCGGAAATGCACATCATGCGCTCGATTCCGATTGCCCCGGAGGGGGATGCCCATCGGGTGCCGACGCTGGAATACGGCCGGATCTTCGAGCCTTGTACGGATTTTTTTCTGACCGACACCCTGTTGGTGGGGCTCTCGCCTTCGGACGATCAACAGCAGCCGGTGAGCGGCTTTGTCGGCATCACCGGTCAAACATGCGATTGGGACATGGCCGGGCGCCTGGTGCGGCAATCCGGCATCCCGGTCATCCTGGCAGGCGGCATCTCCCCGGAAAACGCAGCGGCGGCCGTCGCCCGCACGCGTCCGGCGGGGGTGGACAGCTGCACGCTGACCAACGCGTGCGACGTCCAGGGGCGGGCCATCCGCTTCCGAAAGGACGTTGAGAAAGTTCAGGCACTCGTAGCGGCCGTGCGCCGCGCCGAGTCATTTTCATGAAGACGACAGAGAGGAACTCAACCCATGTACGAAAGCAGTGATTTGCGAAAGGGTCTTAAGATCGAATACGAGGGCGACCCCTACATCGTGGTTCAATTCGACTTCGTCAAGCCCGGCAAGGGCCAGGCCCTTTACAAATGCCGGCTCAGGAACATGCTCACCGGGGTTCAGTTCGACCGCAACTTCCGTTCCGGCGAAAAGTTCGGGGAGCCCAACCTGGAAGAGAAGCAGATGGAGTACCTCTACAAGGAGGGCGACAAGTTCTGCTTCATGAACACCTCAAACTACGAGCAGGAATTTGTGGGTGAAGCGCAGGTCGGAGATGCCAAGAACTTCCTGCTGGAGAACACCGTCTGCTCGGTCCTCTTTTACAGAGACCGGCCGATCGGGCTGACCATCCCGAATTTCATGAATCTGCGCATCGTCAAGGCAGACCCCTGGGTCAAGGGGGACACGGCCTCGGGAGATTCCAAACCGGCAACCCTGGAAACCGGCTATGTGGTGCAGGTCCCGACCTTTCTCGAGGAGGGCCAGCTCATCAAAATCGACACGCGCACCGGGAGCTACGTGGAGCGTGTGAAGGAATAAACGAAAATCGCCACAGGGGCTTGGCGTATTTCGTTAGCACGGCGCACCGCCTGCGCCGGCGTTGGAGGCTCAGGCGGTGCGGGGGGTCGAAGGATCCTTGGCGAAAAACTGCAGCTTGACCGACCCGATATCGATGACATCGAGGTCCTGAAGCAAAACCGATTTTTTGACCGCTCGATCGTTGACCTTCGGCTTGGACCACCCGCCGGCGTAACTCAGGTAGTAGCCGTCCGGCCTGCGGCTGATGGTGGCCGCCGTCCACCCGACCAACCACCCTTTGACCACAATCTCGCAGGTCGGGTCCTTGCCGATTTTTATCAGGCTGCCGGCGAGGTCTATCTGGCCGCGGCCGCCGGCCAGATAGGTCAGGCGCCCGGAACCGTCTCCCTGGCGCAGCAGGGGCTTCGGGACGACCGCCGCGCTCTTTTGCACCATGGACCGGTAGCTGCTGGTGTCCATGACCATGGTCTTGTCTATTTCCGCCGGCAGGCTCTCGCCGTCGTCGGGCCCATCCCCGAGAGAGAAGACCAGCAGGTGCTTGCCGACGCTGATGACGTCCCCGTCCTTGAGCCAGTGCGAGCTCACCAGCTGCTCATTGACAAACGAACCGTTCTTGCTCTGCAAATCAACGAGGACGAAGGCATCTCCCGCGGCGTCGATCTTGGCGTGGTGCCCGGAAACGGCCAGGTTGTCAATGACGATGTCGTTGTCCTTGCGGCGGCCGATGGCGAGGGATTTGCCTTTTTCGATCGGGTAGCGACCGATGACGCTGTCTTTGAATTTCAATGTGATGTTCGGCATAGGGGCTGCTCAACGGTGAGAGGTGACATGACGGCTGCAAGTCGCTGCCGCATCCGGACAAGCCATTTTCCGAAAACGGAGTGCGCACCGCGCCTGACTCCGGTGACCCGCAGGACGACGGCTGAAATGTTGTCGTCGCCGCCGCGCGCGTTGGCCAGTTCCACGAGCTCGCGGCAGGCCTGGTCCGGCGGCTGGGAGGCTGCGATGGACATGATCTCCAACGGGGGCACCTTCGTGCTGAGTCCGTCGGAGCAAATGACCACCACGTCTCCCTTGAAAGCGTTCAGCTCACAGATGTCGGCCTCCACGGTATCTTTGGAACCGACCGCACGGGTGAGGATGTTGCCCATGAGTGCCGTGAACGTTTCGTTGGCGAAGTCGGCCTGAAGTGTGTGAGGCACGGACAGCAAGTCGATGTTGTCGTTGCGAATCAAATAGATAGGGCTATCGCCGACATTGGCGGCAATGACGGTTTCATCACTCAGATAGACGGCCGAAACAGTGGAGCCCATGCCGCGGTAGTCGGCATGGGTGGCGGCGGCCTCGTGCACCACGCGGTTGGACCACTCGATCCCGGCCAGCAGCCGACCGGCTTTCGGTGAGAGAAGGTTTGCCCTGGAACCGTTTCCGGCGGGCGCTTTCGGTCCGATCAGGAAGTCGCGGATGGATTTCACCACCAGCGAACTGGCGATCTCGCCGGCGCGGTGCCCTCCCATGCCGTCAGCAACTACATAAAGCCCCTGATCGTCATCGATGCAGAGACGGTCCTCGTTTGATTCTCTTTTTTTCCCGATGTCGGAAATTCCGGCTGTTTGAACGGTCAGCATATCTTTTTTATTTTATTCGCAAACAGCCCACAGGTCAAGTTGCAGAAGCCGCCCGGTGCCGCCCACCGCCCGCTTTTGACTTGGAGAGGCTTCCGCGGCATAATTACTAGACCGGAAATCAAATATGCTCACTTTTGTTCGGGTGAAAGCGGGCATCCCGCGCCGCCGGTGCGTGCGTCGTTGTGATTCGGCATAGTTACCTGCCGGAGAAATCAGATTGATGGAAGATTCACGTTGAAGACATCAAGGATGAATTCCGTGCACGAGATCGCTCTGCTAAAAAACGTCGTTCAGCCTTATGCCTGGGGATCGACGACCGCCATTCCTCAGCTTCTGGGGATACCGAATCCTTCCGCCGCGCCCCAAGCGGAACTCTGGATGGGGGCTCACCCCAAGGCCCCATCCCTGGTCGAGACCGGCGACGGGTGGCTGCCTCTCGATGTACTGATCCGGCGCTGCCCCGACGATGTGTTAGGCCCTGCGGTGGCCGCCGCCTTCGACCGCACGCTTCCATTTCTGTTCAAGGTGCTGGCAGCCGCGGCGCCGCTGTCGATTCAAGCCCATCCGGGGCAGGGGCACGCCCGGGAGGGGTTTGAGCGCGAAAACCGAAACGGGCTGGCCATCGATGACCCGCAGCGCAACTACCGCGACCCCCACCACAAGCCGGAATGCGTCTGCGCGCTGACGCCCTTTTCAGTGCTGTGCGGCTTTCGGTCTCCTGCGGCCGTTCTGGAAATGCTTCGCAGCCTCTGCCCGATGGAGCTGCGGGAGGAAATCGCCGCCTTCACCGATCACTGCAACGCCGCCGGATTGAAACAGCTGTTCGGCTCCCTGCTGTCGCTGGACCCTGAACGGCGCGGCCGAACGGTGGCCGAGGCGGTGTCCGCAGCAGCCGGGAGCCGGGATGAAACGCTGGGATGGATCCCGGCCCTGGCGCTCCACTATCCGAATGACGTCGGCGCACTGGCTCCGGCCCTGATGAATGTCCTGCGCCTGGAACCGGGCCAGGCGCTTTTCCTGTCCGAGGGCGTTTTGCATTCCTATCTCGAAGGAACGGCGATCGAGGTCATGGCCAATTCGGACAACGTCGTGCGTGGGGGGTTGACCCCCAAGCATGTCGATCTACCGGAGCTGTTCAAGGTGGTCACTTTCGACCGCCACGATGTTCAAATGGTCCGGATCGAAAACCGAGACCCGGCGGAAAGCTTGTATCTGACCCCTGCGGCCGAGTTCGCGCTGTCTCGCATTCAGCTGCAGGCCGGCAGCAGCTTCTGCAGCCCGGCTCGGCGCAACGTCGAAATCCTGCTTTGCACCGATGGAAAGGCCGTCGCTCATGAAATGGCCCCGGCCGGCAGGGCGGTCGATATCGCCAAGGGGGCGTGCGTGCTTGTCCCCGCCGCGGCGCCCGCCTATCGTCTCACCGGGCCGGCCACGCTGTACAAAGCAACGGTGCCCTGATGGAAAACCATCCGGGGAACATTTTTTTGATCGGGTACCGCGGCACCGGGAAAAGCGCGGTCGGCCAAGCACTTGCGGCGGTTTTGAACCGGCGGTTCGTGGACATGGATGAGGAACTGACCCGGCGGCTCGGCGCAACGATCCGCGACCATGTCGCCCGCTTCGGCTGGCCGGCGTTCCGGGCCGAAGAAAAACGCCTGCTGCAGGAGCTATGCCTGGGGGACGGCCGGGTGGTAGCGACGGGTGGGGGGATGGTGTTGGATGACGAGAATGTGGCGGTCATGCGAGCAAGCGGTCATGTCGTCTGGTTGCTGGCATCGCCCGGCGTCATTCAACAGCGGCTGGCGACCGACCCCCGGACCCACGACCTGCGGCCCGCTCTGAGTGCGTCGCCGGACCCCGCTGCTGAAATTCGCGAGGTTCTGCAACAGCGGCTGCCGCTTTACCGTCAGGCGGCGCACCGGCAGATCGACACGGATGGACTCAGCGTGGAACAGATCTGCCGGAACCTCGCCGCGCGGCTCACGCCATGAGCCCGGGGTTGCGCCCCGCTGCGGCCGGCGCCCCGCTGGGGCTGGGCCGGAAGGCAGGTCGTCATATTTGCCGCCGAAATCATTTTCCATCTTGCCCTTGACAAAACCAAACGATTTAAGTAGCTTTGCGCTCGCTTGTTGCAACCATCAGCATGCCCGGATGACAGGAGCCGCCTGCGTATGACACTCACCAAAGCGAAAATCGCCGACGCCATCTACCAGGAGCTTGGATTCCCCAAGAACCGATCGAACGAACTCCTGGAACTTCTGCTGGAACTGATGAAGAACAAGCTTGAAAACGGCGAGGATGTTCTCATCAGCGGTTTTGGAAAATTCTGCGTCAAGGAAAAAAAAGAGCGACGCGGGCGCAACCCGGCAACCGGCCACGACATGCTGCTGGCTCGGCGCAGAGTGATCACGTTCCGCTGTTCCCACTTGCTGCGAGAAATAATCAACGGAGAGGTCTCGTAGCAGGCCAGCTCCGCACCCAGGTGACGACCCGGCGCCCCCCGTTCGAGGGGATCGCCTCCGGGGCCGTTCCCACGCGAGCCACACGGCACACACTTCACATCGACCTGCGCCTCCATTGCCATTCCAGGCGACCGCAGGCGCAGCACGACCCGACCACGAGAATCGCATGAACCAACTCCTCACACGGTGGCTGACCCTGACGGCCGCCATCCTGCTTGCCGCTTACCTGCTGGATGGAATCCGCATCGGCGGCTTTTTTTCTGCGCTGTGCGCCGCCGCGCTGCTGGGCATTTTCAATGCCGTGCTCAGGCCGATCGCCCTCCTGCTCACGCTTCCCCTCAACGTCATGACCCTGGGGCTGTTCACGTTTGTCATCAATGCCGTCCTCCTCAAAATGGTCTCAGGCCTCATCCGTGGCTTTGACGTAACCGGCTTCTGGCCCGCCGTCTTCGGATCGCTCGTGATCAGTGCGGTGAGCTGGGCCCTGAACACGTTCATCCGCGAGCGCACGGCCGGCGCCCCCGGGGCGAAGCCACCGGCCGACGACCACATCATCGACTTGGAAGACAAGGGCAACAACCGCTGGGAGTGACCCCGGGCGGATGGCGCGGCCCTCCGATGCGTCGCAAATGAGGGAATAGACCCCCATGGCAGGCCTGCACATTTTTACCAGCAATCGGATGGAACTGCTGGTGGAGCAGTTGGCCGCACTGGTCCGTGAACCTTTTGCATCACCGCTGGAACCGGAGATCGTCGTGGTGCAAAGCCGCGGGATGGAGCGCTGGGTGTCCATGGAACTGGCCCGGCTGAACGGCATCAGCGGCAATGTTCAGTTTCCTTTCCCCAATGCCTTCCTGACTTCGGCATTCCAGGCGGTCTCGCCTGGAATGCCCGTGCCGTCACCCTTCGAGCCCGATGTCCTGACCTTCCGCATCATGGGCATCATCGCAGAACATTCCGGCCGGCCGGATTTCAAAGCCCTGGTAGAATTTCTTGCAGACGATCCGCGAGGCGTCAAACGCTACCAGCTTTCCCGGAAAATTGCCGATCTGTTCGATCAGTACCTTCTTTTCCGCCCTGAAATGATCGAACGCTGGGAGGCCGGAAATTTTCAGGGTTCGGAGGATCACCGCTGGCAGGCTTTGATCTGGCATGAACTCGCGCGGCTCACGCCGGGGTGGCACCGGATCGATCAGCGCCGCCTGCTGGTCGAGGTCCTCCGCAGCGGCGCCTGCGGCCCCGGAGTGCTCCCCCGGCGGGTGTCGCTCTTCGGGGTGTCGTATCTTCCCCGGTTCCATCTGGAAGTCGTTGCAGAGCTGTCCCGGGTCGTCGATGTACACGTGTTCTGCATGAACCCCTGCCGCGAATACTGGGCCGACATTGTTTCCGAGCGCGGCCTTCAGAACGTGCAACGGCAAATGGGGAATTTTGAATACGTTGAGACCCGGCTGCACCTCGAACGCGGCAACCGCCTGCTGGCCTCGCTGGGTACACTCGGCCGCAATTTCCTGGACATGCTCGCGGAGTTTTCCGGCTTTCAAGCCGAGGAGTTTGTCGAGCCCGACGGAAACTCTCTGCTGAGCCGCCTCCAGTCCGACATCCTGAACCTCAGAGACCCGCAACCGGATGCGGGTCTCTCGGTCGACGCATCCATCCGGATTCACGCCTGCCACAGCCCCATGCGGGAGGTCGAGGTTCTGCGGGATCAACTGCTGGCGATGTTCGAGGAGGACCCGCAGCTGCGGCCCGGCGACATCATCGTCATGACCCCGGACATCGAGACCTACGCCCCGTTCATTTCGGCGGTGTTCGGCGCCCAGGGCACCTCGCCGGGCCGCATCCCTTTCGGCATCGCCGACCGCGGCCCCCACCGGGAAAGCAGCAGCCTGCGGACGTTTTTTTACCTGCTCGATCTGCGGGACAGCCGTTTCGGCGCCGGCGACGTGCTGCGCCTGCTGGAGGCCCCGTCGGTCTTGAAACGCTTCGGACTGGAGGACACCCACCTGTCCCGTCTGGAGCAGTGGATCCGGGCGGCGCGCATCTGCTGGGGCGAAGACGAAACCACCCAACGGATGCTGGGGCTTCCGGCCCACCCCCACAACACCTGGAGAGCCGGGATCGAGCGGCTGCTCCTGGGGTATGCTCTGCCGTCCCAGGGCACCGAAGTGTTCCACGGAATTCGCGGATACAACGCCATCGAGGGCAGCGACGCGCGGGTGATCGGGCCTTTCCTGGATTTCCTGGAGCAGGTGTTTGCGTTTTCCGCCCGGCTGCGCCGACGTCGACGGCTGGACGCGTGGCGCGACGACATCCTCGGCATGCTATCCGCCTTTTTCCCGGATGACGACGACGACCAGCCGGGTCTGCAGCGCATCCGCCGGATGCTGGATGAAATGGCCGTCCTGGGGGCATCGGCCGGGTTCACGGCGGAGGTCCCTTTGGACGTGGTGCGCTTGTTTCTGTCCGAGCGGCTTGACGGTGAAGGCGCCGGCCGGGGGTTCATGTCAGGCGGCGTGACCTTCTGCTCCATGCTGCCGATGCGGACCATCCCGTTCAAGGTGGTCTGCCTCATAGGGATGAACCATGACGCGTACCCCCGCGAAAACCGACAGCTCACGTTCGACCTGATCGCCCGGGCGCCGCGGCCGGGAGACCGCTCACGGCGCAACGACGACAAATACCTCTTCCTCGAAGCGCTGCTGTCCGCCCGCGGCCGGCTTTACATCAGCTACGTGGGGCAAAGCATCCAGGACAACAGCCCCGTGCCGGCCTCCGTCCTCGTGAACGAACTCATCGACGCGCTGCAGACCGGGTACGGTGTACCGAAAGACGACTCGATCCGGCCCTTGGTCACCTTCCACCCCCTGCAGCCGTTCTCCGCGAAATATTTCCGGTCCGGATCCGGCCTCTTCAGTTATTCCGTTGAAGACATGCAGGCCTGTGCCGCGGCGGCCGCCGCAACCTCACCACCTCCGTTTGTGCCCGGGACGGTTCCATTGACGAGCGAGGAAGCGGTCGCCTGGAGTCGACTTGACCTCGGCACGCTGGCGTCTTTTTTCGGGAACCCCGCCAGATTTTTTGTCCGAAACCGGCTGGGGGTTCGCCTCGAGCCGCCGGAAGCGGCGGTTTCGGACAGCGAGCCCTTTGCCATGAGAGGGCTCGAGCGTTTCAACATCGGCAGCCGCCTGCTCGATCAGCGCCTGAAAGGTTCCCATTCCCAGGATGTTTTTTCGGCACTGCGCGCCGACGGTCGGCTGCCCCACGGGGCCATGGGCGACGTCGAATTCCGCGACCTCTGGGCCGAGGTGGACCGGTTCGCCCGCCGCCTCGAAGCGCTGCGCCCGGCAGCCCCCCCAGCCACGATCGACGCTCAGTGGGACATCGGCGGGTTCAGCCTGGCGGCGCGCGTCACCGGATTGTCCGACACCGGCTGTCTGCGCTACCGCTTCGGCAAACTGCGCGCCAAGGACTACCTGGAGCTTTGGCTGCAGCATCTGGCCTTCTGTCTGGCCGTACCTGGGAAAGGCCGATGCGAAAGCGTGTTCGTTTGCACCGACGGCACCCTGCGCCTGAAACGCATGGCCGGCAGCCTGGCCGTATTCGAAGAATTGCTGGCCGGCTATCGACAGGGCCTCGAGCGGCCGTTGTGCTTTTTCCCGAAGTCTTCCCTGGAGTATGCCCGCAGCCTGCGCGCATCTTCCTCCGAACGCCGGGCCCTGGGATCGGCCCGCACCGTCTGGGACGGCAGTGAACCGCATGAGGGCGAAAGCGCGGACCCCTACTACCGTCGCTGTTTTGAGACCATCGACCCCCTGGGCGCGGAATTCAGAGAGTTGAGCCGCCGGGTCTTTGACCCCCTTTTGGCCGGCGCCGGCTGGGAGAAATCGGCCTGATGGATATCGCTTCGATCATAGACATCCTGCGGAGCCTTCCGGAATCCACCGTTCTGAAACCCGGCGACCTGTTGAACGTGAGAGTCCTGGAGGTCTTCGAAAACCGGCGTGCGCTGGTGGATCTGGGTCGGTTCCGCGCGATGGCCGACATCACCTTCCCGGTGGCGGCCGGGGATGAGATCCGGGTGCGGGTCCAGGAAACGCAGGGACAGTTGCGGCTTCAACTGGTCCCCGCTTCCGGCGACCCTGTGCCGTCTGCCGGCATGGCGGCGGGACCGGTGCAGGCGGCGGCGGGGGAATCCCTCAAACAGGTTCAGGTACGGATCGATCAACTGGCAGCCGTCCTGCAGCGCCTGCCGGATTCGCAGCAGCTGCCGGCCGAACCCAGGCAGGTGGTGGATGCGCTGCGGGTTTTCCTCGAACCATTCGAGCCGGGTTCAAGTCCCGGAGCCCTCGCCCTCAAGCTCAAGGGGTTTTGCGAGGATTCCGGGCTGTTTCTGGAGCAACGGCTGGCGGACGCGGTCAAGAGGACCGTCGACAGGGCAGGGGGCGCGCCGGGCCCGGAGACCGGATCAGCGGATGCGCCGGGACGAATTCTGGCGACCGACCTCAAGGCCCGGCTCGTTTTTCTCAAGCGTTTTTTCGACACTGCCGCCGGCCGGCAGCTGACCCGCGACAGCCACGAAGTCGGTGGGCTGGCGAGGGCTGCGGCCGAATTGCTGGCGGACATCCGCGCCGGACAGGAACAGATGGCCAAACCGGCCGCTGCCTCGGACCCTTTTCAGATGGTGCACTTTGCCCTGCCCATGCCGGACGACCGCAGCCGGACCGGGCTGAAAATCGCCTACCGCAGGCGGTCTGCCGGCAGGAGGGAGGAAGGGCACCGCGCGGCGATCCTGCTCCAGCTCGATCGGATCGGAGCCGTGCGCGCCGATCTCACCCTGCTGAAAGCCGGTCTGAACGTATCCATCTTCGTTTCAAAGGAGGAGATGCGGGATCTGGTCAACCGTCACGCATCCGAGGTGCGTGACGCACTGGCGCCGTTTTTCGATCATGTAGCCTTTCAGGTGTCGGTTTCGTCCCGGAAGATAGATCGATTTGCGTCCGAGGACTGGCGGCCGGCAGGCCAAAGCCGGGTGGATGTGCGCGTATGAAACCGGAAAAACCGACCCGAGCCGTGGCCCTGCGCTACGACCGTGGGAAAGCCGGCGCTCCCCGCGTGGTCGCCAAGGGCCAGGGACACGTGGCGGAGAACATCATCGGCGTCGCCCGGGAGCACGGGGTGCCGCTGCACGAAGACCCAAACCTGGCCGCGACGTTGAATGCCCTTGACCTCGAAGCGGAGATCCCGCCGGAGCTCTACCGCGCCGTGGCGGAAGTCCTGGTGTTCATTTACCGGATGAACGGCAAGCTGAAAGGGCCATGACCCCATTTGACCTCATTCACACGCCCCTGAAAGGGATCAGCCTCATCGAGGCAGCGGCCGGCACCGGCAAGACTTACACCATCGAGGGTCTCTACATCCGGCTGGTGCTCGAAAAGCAGCTGCCCGTCGAGCAGATCCTCGTGGTGACGTTCACCCGCGCGGCCACCGCCGAGCTGCGCGACAGGATTTACCGGCGCCTGGCCAAAGCACGCGACGCCTTTGCCGGGGCCTCGATCGAAGACGACGAGCTCCTGCGGCACGTGACGACCGGCCACCCCGACTTCGTCCAGGCCGGCCGTCTGCTGCGCCGGGCGCTGATGGATTTCGACCGCGCGGCCATCTTCACCATCCACGGGTTCTGCCAGCGGGTGCTCTACGAAAACGCGTTCGAGACCGGCAGCGCGTTCAACGCCGAGCTGCTCCAGGACCAGACGCCGATCCTGGTGGAAGTGGTGGAAGATTTCTGGCGTCAGTGGGTCTGCGACCAAGCGCCGGAATTCCTGCAGTTTGCCAGGGGCACCCTGGGAGACCCGGGTCGCCTGCTGGAGCTGGCCCGGAAATCCACGACGGCCGATTTCGCGGTGACGCCCCGGCGGGAGACGCCGTGCCTGCAGGCCGAAACGCTCGCTGCCTTTCGACAACGGCTGGAGCAACTCGAGAACTGTTGGCGCGCCGGCCGGGACGATGTGGGGCGCATCCTGCTTGCGGCGCCGCTGAACGGCAAGAGTTACGGCACCCTGCCGCCCGGGGAAAACGGCGGGCCATCGAAGCGGGAGCGCACGGTCCAAAGCCTCATCGAAGCGCTGGATGCCTATTTCGCCCACGGGGCCCCGAACTACCCGCCGGTGGCGGCGGTCGCGAAGCTGGCCGCGTCGAGTCTTGTTAGCGCGACCCTCAGCCGCCGGCAGACACCGACACACCCGGTTTTCGACGCCTGCGAAGCGGTCCGGCAGGCCGCGCAGCCGCTCCTTTTGGAAATGACCGGGCACCTGCAACATCTCAAATGGCGCCTGCTGTGCGGCGTGCAGGCGGAACTTGAACGGCGCAAGATCGAAAAGGGACTGGTGTCCTTCGACGACCTGCTGCGGCGGGTGGCCCGGGCCCTGGCCGCTGGACGGGGAGAGGCGCTGGCCGGCACCGTGCGGCAGCGCTACCAGGCCGCGCTGGTGGACGAGTTCCAGGACACCGACGATCTCCAGTACGCTGTTTTCGCACGGCTGTTCTCTTCACCCCAGCACCTGCTGCTCATGATCGGAGACCCCAAGCAGGCCATCTACGGGTTCCGCGGAGCCGATATTTTTTCCTACCTGCGCGCCGCGCAGGGCGCCGAGTCCCGTTACACCCTCATCCGAAACTGGCGTTCCTCGCCAGGCCTGGTGCAGGCGGTCAACACGCTATTTTCGCAATCGGCCGCACCGTTTCTGTTCCCCGGCATCGGATTCACCCCGGGAACCGCCGCCAGGGAGGAGGGGGCTGCAACGGATCCGCCGATGGTCATATGGTACCTGGATTCCCGGCGGCACCGCGAC
>Ga0210103_1000049_pt1 | contig 19731 bp, 21 predicted proteins | sample RushSE_CattailNL_6_FD_185564 | JGI IMG/M metagenome (GOLD analysis project Ga0210103, IMG submission 185564) | Wetland microbial communities from San Francisco Bay, California, USA, that impact long-term carbon sequestration - RushSE_CattailNLA_D2... | ecosystem: Environmental > Aquatic > Marine... | reverse complement strand
GTCCGGGTGCCGCGGGTGATTCCGGCGTTTTCCATCCCGTGCGCCAGGCAATCGGATTCCCGATCCAGTTGCAAAAATGTCAAATGAGAATACGTCACCCGGCCGGAGTTGTCCCGGCCTGCCGGATAAACGACCGCCCGTTTGTATGGCACTATTTCAGCCACTCTCTTCAGGTAGGACGCGATATTCACGGCATGACGCTCTTTTTCACGATTGCTTGAGATCATCTGTTCGAATCTTTTCCAAATCTGGAGATATAATGACCTTCATGATTGTCGATGAAGAATTGAAGCTCCCTGCAACCCCGCTGAAACGGGAATTCCGCTGCGCTCCGACAAGCTGTGAGGAATGCGCTCGCTTTTGCAGTTCAAGCATAAGCTACAATAACTATCGACGGTTGTAAAGATGCACATCCCCATGAACATGTATGTCAATGAACTTTCAGAAAATTCTTAACGATGGGAATGATTTTGTCTGACGCATCTTCAAGAACATAGTGACCCGCATCTTTGAATGTCACTGACTTTGCGTCAGGGAAACGACGTCGCCATTCCAAAAGAAAATCCATGTCGAACACAAAATCATGTTCACCCCATAGAATAAGCATGGAGATGTGCCTTAATCGATACAGATTGTCGTCCACATATTTCGCGAGACGGTAACTCGGATCTTTTTCGCTGACAGGAATATCCTGGACAAACTTTAATGTTGCGATCCTGCTGTTCCAGCTGTTGTACGGAGCAATTAGGCCCGATTTTACATCTTTTTTCAGTCCTTTGTAAGACGCCATAAAAAGCGCTCCAAAAGCGAATATATTCAAGCCAAGTACGGCCAATGTTGCAAATGGTTTGATGTTTCGTATCAACCGGAGTCTAATGGGAAGTACTTTGCCGTCAGGCAGAAGAAAAGCGGCGGTGTTCATAATGACGAATCGATGAATCCTTTCAGGATGCCGCAGGGCATACGCCATACCGATCATTCCGCCCCAGTCGTGGAGCACCAGTGTGATCTTTTTATTTATCCCAAGATGATCGAGAAGGTTTTCAAGGTCGTTAACGCGGCTTTTCAGGAGATAGTCATATTGACGGATATCCGGTTTGTCCGACAAGCCGCATCCGATGTGATCCGGTACAATGATGCGGAATTGTGACGACAGGCCTTTGACCAGGTTGCGAAAATAAAAGGACCAGGTGGGATTCCCGTGAAGCATAACCACCGGATCTCCTGTACCCTGGTCAAGGAAGTGATAACTCAGGCCGTTTATTTCCATGAAATGGGACTTAAATGGGTAAAGATGTCGAACTTGAGAAATGTCAATATGTTTGGTCTTATGTAACATTCGGTCTTAATAATGTGCCGCCGCGAAACCGTTATTCCATTAAAAGGGGTCAATCCATCGGTACTATTCATCGAGTTTAAAAAGTTTTCTGGTCACGTCGAGATAAACGGATTTGTTCTCGTGTCTTCCGCTGCTTTTTAGAAGCATCGTGGGATCATGAAGTATTTTTTTGACCATTGCTTCTGTCATTCTGTTGATGGCCTCGATATCATCGGGCGAGAGATGTTTTATTGCATGCAGCGTTTTTTCCAACTCTCCTTTTGCGATTCCCTCAACCTTTTTTCTCAACTCGACAATCGTCGGGGTTACCTCCAGACTTTCATACCAGTTCCGGAAACTGACCACGGCTTCGTCAACGATTCTTTCTCCTGTTATTGCTTCGTTGTTGCGATCTTTGAGGTTCTCATCAACAATCCCTTGCAGGTCATCAATATCATAAACATATGAATTGGAAAGCCGGTTGATTTCAGGATCTATATCACGAGGTACGGCAATGTCGATAAAGAAAAGCGGGCGATTATAACGGCGGCGGGCGATTCCTTTGACATGATTTCGTGTAACAACATAATCGGGGGAACCGGTTGAGCTGATGATAATATCCACGTGTTGTAAAGCGTTTTCAATTTCATCGAACCGGATCGCCTGTCCGTTGAAAGTCTCAGCCAGTTCAACGCCGGTTTCGAACGTTCTGTTGGCAACCACAATACTCCTTGCCCTGTTCCGAATCAGGTGTTCTACCGCCAACTCGGCCATCTCACCGGCACCAATAAGTAAAACCTTTTTTCCTTCCAAAGTTCCGAAAATTTTTTTCCCAAGCTCAATGGCCGCATAACTGACGGACACTGCATTATCTCCGATTCCGGTTTCGGTCCGAATCCGTTTGGCCGTGAAAAAAGTTCGGTGGAGTAATTTGTTCAAAAGAACACCGGAAGTCTTCATTGTGGTGGCCATTTGGTAGGCTTCTTTTATCTGTCCCAAAATCTGTGGTTCGCCCAACACCATTGAATCAAGGCTGGCGGCGACCCTGAATACATGTCGGACGGCATCATCGCCTTCATGAGTGTAGAGGGCTTTTTCAAATCCGGAAACCGGAAGATGTTTCAATCCGGAAAGAAAAATTTTAACGGCGTCCACCGCTTTTGTTTTGTCTTGAACAACCATAAGAACTTCCACACGATTACAGGTTGAAAAAAGCATCACTTCACGGACAGACGGCAATTCCTGAAACGCTTTTAGGGCAATGGATGTCTCATCCTTTGAGATGGCAAGGCACTCTCTAAGCTCCACCGGAGCTGTTTTATGATTCAATCCCAACAATACGATGTCCAGCATACTTCCCATAATTCCATTTACATCCGGGTAAATTCTCCGTGATGGCCCTTTAAAAAAAAGTTGACCCCTAAAAACGTAAATAAAATGACAGCGAAACCGATGATGGCCATAACCGCCGCCCGGCGTCCACGCCATCCGATAGTCAGACGCTGGTGAAGGAGAGCGGCATATAAAAGCCAGGTAATACCAGACCAGACTTCTTTGGGATCCCAGCTCCAGAATCTCCCCCAGACCGATTTGGCATATATCAAGCCCGTGATCAGCCCAAACGTCAGCATGGTAAAACCGGTAACGATGCATGCATACCCGGTGCTGTCCAACAACTCGAGGGATGGGAGGCGCCTGAAGAAGAATCCGCGATGTTTGGATTTAATGGCATGCTCCTGGATAAGATACATGATCCCGGCGCCGCAGGCCAGTGCCAACGCCGCTTCGCCGATAAAGATCGCAACGACATGCGTAACAAGCCACATACTTTTTAGAAGATTACCCGTTTCTTTCGGTACATCCGGCAACCGGGCGGCAATAACCATCGCAAAGGTAATGAGGGGAGCGGCATATACTCCCAAAATCTTAAGACCGAATCTGTCTTGAAACAGCAAAAAAACGCCGGCCATGGTCCAGCCTGCCAAAGAGAGTGTTTCATGGAGGTTGTTTACAGGAAAATGTCCGGACTGGATAAATTGATACCCTATTTCCGCAGTATGGCACAAAAATCCCGCTGCCAAAAGGTAAAAACCGGTTTTCTGAAGGTAATCTTTCTGAAGAAAAAGATAACTAAGATATCCGATGGTGCTCAACATGTAACATATAATGACAACAAGAAAAATGGGTTCCACTGATGATATCCTTTTTGGGTCTGTTAAGGTATTCCTGTTAATGATTCGAGTTCAAACCCTTCACCTAAAATTTCATGAAGCAATGAATTGATACCAGCGGTATCGCCGTCCTTAATCATCTGAACAAGATCCCCTTCGATCAACTGTTCAAAAAGATGCTTGTGTGCCTCGGGCTCACGGTACTGGCCTAAAAGTTTTTTGCGGATCGCGCCCATCAGGTTCAGAAATTGGGCATATTCGTTTCCAAATTCCTTTTCGAGATGTTTTCGCAGTTTTTTAGCAAACGCCGGGCTTTTCCCCGACGTCGATATGGCAATAATCAAATCCCCCCGATTTACAATAGACGGAAGGATGAAATTACATGCTTCAGGACGGTCCGCGATATTGCACAGCAACCCACGGCGTTCAGCCTCTGCGTGGATCTGCCGGTTCAAGTCCTGGTTGTCGGTTGCACCGATGACGAGAAACTGACCATCAAGATCAGAGATTTTAAAAGGCCTTTCTTTAAGTTCTGCCGCACCATTATTGAAAAGTTCCCGCAGTTTTTCGGTCGCAACCGGGCTGACAACGGTTACATTGGCACCACACGCGAGCAGCATCATGACCTTGCGGGTACCCACGGACCCGCCGCCCACCACCAGACAATTTCTATTTCGTATATCAAGACATACCGGATAATATCGCATGATTCAGGGTTCGGGGTTTGAGTTAATTAATCAAGTTTGACGGTTTCGTAAAAAGTCGATATTGGCAGTGAAGTCTCATCGCCGTGTGTTTTCTTAAAAGGCAATATGTTTGTCAATAGCAGTATCCTTCGCAGTGATCCGATATTCAGGATTGAATGCACTGCTTTTTGAACACCATCAAATCCTTCACAAATCCTGAAATATCGGGTCACGCTGCGACGTAAAAGTTCATATCGCCTTTTAGGAAAATATATGGCGATGGACCGATATCGGTGGAATTCATTTGAGTAGTGGTTCATTATCAAATTTCTATTTTCATCAGATCTTCAGCCAGGATCAATGGGCCGGTATAGGATTTTCGGCATTCTTTTTCTATATCCGCCCGGTCGCATTCAGGATAAAAATGCGTCAGAACCAGTTTGCGAACATTTGCCCTTCGTGCTATTTCACCGGCAAGAGACGGCGTGAGGTGCCCGTTAACCTTCAACCCATCGGGAAGGGCCGACTCGCAGATTAACAGATCCGCATCTTTGGAAAGTACGACCAGATTTTCTGAGAAATCCGTATCACCGGAGTAGACGACGGATTCGCCGCCGGGACCGGTTATTCGATAGGCAATACTTTCTGGATTGTGTTCTACCGGAAGCGATTCCACCTTAAAATCATCGAATCGACGCATGTCATAATTGGCATTGTCAAGTTCAACAATATTTGAAAGCCCGGGTCCCAGTTCGATCCAATGGCCATAAACAAATTTCAAGTTTTCGTAAAATTTTAAAAATCCTTTCCCAGCCACCAGTGTCAGCGGCTTTTTGCGTCGGCTCCCATCGGGGTATTTGTTGGAAAACAAAAACGGCACCAACTCACCGGTATGATCCGGATGAAAATGGCTGTAAAAAACAAAGGAAACATCGTAAACCTCAACTCCGGCTTCCAGAAGCCTTCGCATCGTACCGGCTCCGGAATCAAAAAGCAGTATGGTGTCACCTGTTCTCATTAACACGGAACACGAACTTCTCTTGAGGGAGGGGACACATGTGCCGGAACCGAGGATGGTTACGGCCAGCTGGTTATCATTCGAGATCATTTCTTTCCTGCTCTTTTTTCAACATGATGGATGATCCACCCTAAAAGCTTCTTATTATTTTCATAATCGACCTCGTCCTTCAGCGCTTCAAGGGGAATTTCAGCACGCGCCACACTCGCATGGCCGCCGGCTGAACCAATAGCACCAAAACTCTCTTTGGCAACTTTTCCTGCATCTCTGCGAAGGCCGTCGTTTCTGAAAATAAGGATCAATTTATTACCATATATACCCGAAACAATACACCACACTATGGAACTCATTTTCAAAAAAAAATCTGCAAGAAATACGCAGACATCAGGATTGACCACCGGTCCAAGATGCGAAAAGACGCGACCTTTTCGAATACGCTTGTTGTCCAGGGCAACCTTGAAATATTTTAAAAAATCGGGCCTGAGTTCCGATCGCTCGATCTTATTGACAATGTTGAGGTTGGCATGGCGGTAAAGAAATTGAAAGGCCCTGACGTCTTCGATTAAGGTTTGGCGGACAAAGTTGTTTGTATCCGTCTTGATGGCATAGAACAGGCCTGCGGCAAGCTTGGTAGAAGGCTTGATTTTTGCGGCTCTCAAATATTCGGTCATGATGCTGGCCGTGGCGCCGTATTTGGGGCGAATATCCAAAAAAGGCGCCTTGGCGTCAGTGACGGGATGATGGTCAATGATGACATCCGTCGGAAAACGCGAAAACAACTCATTATGTGACGGTTGTGAATCCACTATCACAAAACGGGAGAAACCATCTTTTTGGATATCTTTAACCGGTATGAGATTGACGCCCAACAGCTCGATCATGGTGATGTTATCCGGACGTTTAATAACATTAATGTTGGATATGGTTACACCGGAGACCCTTCGCCAGAGGAGTCTTTTAACCGCCATGGCGCTGGCAATGGCGTCCGGGTCAGCGTTTATGGTGATGAGAACATTGTCATTACCTAAAAACTGCTCATAAAAACGCCTTAACCTTTCAGTATTCGACAGTGTCATGTATCAGACCTCGTTAGTTATCAGACTTTATTAAATTAATTAAAATATATTACATAAAAAGTCTATGCAATAATACATTTCTCTTTTTAACAATCGTTCAATTTTGCAACAAATTGATTATCTGCTTGACAGGCTTGATTGTTATCTGCTATCTGACTAACGTTTTTAAGCCAGCACAACCTGTCTATCTAAATGTTTATAATATTTCAGGTGGTTATAATAAGACAGGACGCGCCTTAAAATGTTTTTCAACTTCAAAAAAAACCGGCCGTGGATTGAAAACCTGTCCATCATTACGCAACTCGGTTTGACTATGGTCGGTTGTATTTTTTTTTGTTTTTTTATCGGCCGATACCTGGATCGGTTTTTCGGCACCAAAGGCATTTTTATAGCCATTTTTACGGTATTGGGCGTTATCGGCGGTGGGATTGTCGTTTACCGTCAAATCATCGAAATCACCGAACAAAAGGAAGAAGATAACAATTCCGACCATGGAATCGATTAGGGAAACACAGAAAAAATATTGTTCCAGAGCCATTACAGCCGCAATTTTTGTAGGCTTTTTTTTAATTATCGCCGGCCAGGCGTCTGTTGGCAAGGGACTGATCTTAGGAACGATATTCAGTATTATCAATTTTATAATCATGGGGGAAACCCTCCCCCGTCGAATCGGAAAATCTAAAAATAAAACCTTCTTTTTCTCCCTTCTTTCCATATTTTTCAGGTATGTTTTTTTGGCGGTGCCGTTGATCATCGCCGTTAAATTTGATCAATATAACTTAATTTCTGTAATCGTCGGGATTTTTATGATCCAGCTTTTCATTCTGGCGGATCATGTTGCAATTCACATAAACTCTACCCGGAGAAAACGGGCCTAATATTATGGAAGATCTTGGTTTAATTCATCAGCTTATTGTTCCGATTTTTGGTCATAAAATGACCTTCAATATCGACGTCATTGTGATGACCTGGATTGTCATTTTTGCGTTGCTTTGCTTTGGCTTTTTTGCAACCAAACAAAAGAGCCGGCTGCCCGGACCGTTGCAGGTCATTGGAGAACTTTTTGTCAAACATCTTTTCGAACTTACCGAAGATGCTTTGGGCGAAAGGCTTTCAAAGAAATACGCGCCGCTGATATGTGCCCTTTTTATGTTTCTGCTGCTTTCCAACTGGCTGGGCGTCATACCCCACCTTGAAGAGCCGACAAAGGACCTGAACACGCCGTTGAGCCTTGGTCTCATGGGATTCTTGATTGCCCATTACGCCGGGATCAGGGAAAAGGGATTGGGAACTTATCTTAAAGCTTACTGCGAGCCGATGTTCATTATGGCGCCGTTGAACGTGATCGGAGAACTTGCCAAGGTCATTTCAATTTCTTTTCGTCTTTTCGGAAATATTATGGGCGGTTCAATTATTATTCTGGTAGTATCCTATCTGACATTCAGTATTATCACACCCCCTTTTCTAAACGCCTTTTTCGGTATGTTCGTGGGAACGATTCAGGCGTTTGTCTTTACCATGCTGACAGTGGTATATATTTCGGTTCAGGTAAATTAAGTTATGGCATATGACATTCAAACTTGGATTAAAGTAGCAGCCTTTACAGGCGGCGGGATGGCCATGGGATTCGGGGCCATCGGCGCTGCCATTGGTGAAGGATATACGGCAGCAAGTGCCAATGAGGCCATCGGTCGCAATCCCAAGTTATCCGGCGATATTTTCAAAGCCATGCTGGTGGGACAGGCCATTGCCGAATCCGCTTCAATTTTTGCATTGGTTATCGCCATGATGCTGCTGTTTACCAAATTTGCACAAAATACCTTGACGCCGTTCGTCCTGCTGGCGGCTGGCTTGTCCATGGGGCTTGGTGCCATCGGTTCGGGTGTGGGTTCCGGGTTTCCTGCAGGCGCGGCCTGTAAAGGCATGGCCCGACAGCCTGCGGTCAGCGGGCGTTTGACGACAAATATGCTCATCGGTTCAGCGGTATGCCAGACACCGGCCATCTTTGCGCTGGTGGTCGCATTCATCCTGTTGTTTCAGGATTTTTCCTCGTATCCCGTATCACCGATGTGGGCGGCCATACTGGGTGCCGGAATTTCTTCCGGATTTGGTGCCATCGGCTCCGGACTCGGCGGCGGACTTGTGGCGGAAGCCAGTTGTGACGGTATTTCCCGGCAGCCCTTAACTGCCACACCGGTGACGAACGTCATGCTGCTGGGCCAGGCAGTGACCCAGACAACGGCCATCTATGCGCTTTTGGTCAGTTTCATCCTGATGTTCAAATCTTTCCCGGGAACCGATTTACTTGCACCCCCGATGGCCCTGCTATCCGCCGGTATATGTATGGGCATCGGCGCCATCGGTCCGGCCATCGGAGAAGGTTTTGCCGGTCGCAGCGCCGTGGCTTGGATTGCGCGAAACCAAGAACATATCGCAGATCTGACGCGGCTGATGCTGGTCGGTCAGGCGGTCGCAGAATCAACGGGAATCTATTCGCTGGTCATTGCCCTGGTGCTGATTTTTGTGGTGTAACCAACGTTGATGAATGCGCAATAGGGCAAATTCATCAAGTATTTGGAGTTTAGTGTTTCGTGTTTTGATTAAAATATATTTTAGTCCAAAAATATCCATTCTGATGAAGTGTAAAAGGTTTTAAGCAAAAAATAAAAAAGAACAAAAAACGTTCAGGAGGAAGAAAATGGCAATCGAAGGTGCAGATATCGTAAAGGCGGCTGCTTTTCTCGGCGCAGGAATTTCAATGGGGATTGGGGCCATCGGGCCTGGTGTCGGTGAAGGAATGGCTGCAGCAAAGGCATGTGAAGCAATCGGCAAAAACCCCAAAGAAGCGGGGCTCTTAACCCGAACGATGCTGGTCGGTCAGGCGGTTTCGGAGTCTACCGGAATCTATTCACTGGTTATCGCATTGTTACTGTTATTCGTTGTTTGATCCCTAACATGTATATTTTAAAAAAATAAAGCTTATGCAAATTATCAGCAACATCGCCTTGATTACGATCAATGAGACGCTATTTGTGCAGCTTCTCTCTTTTCTGATTTTTTTGTTTATCATCAACCGCATCATGTTTCGCCCTTTACAACATGTTATGACCGAAAGGGTAAATTACATGGATAAGATAAAAGTGGACACCGTTGATGCGGTCAAAGAACTCGAGAGCATGACGGAAAAACTGAAAGCCCAGGAATCCGAAGTCAGGAAAGAGGCCTTGCGATTGCAGCGGAAGCTCGAAGAATCCGGAAGCAAGAAAGGTTCTGAAATCCTTGTGTCTGCAAGAAAGGAGATCGAGGCGATAAGAGATAGGGCCGAAATGGAAGTTAAGGCTCAGATTTCTGAAGCCAGAAAACATCTTCAGAAGGAGTCCGAGGCTCTGGCGGTAAACATCATGGAAAAGTTGCTGGATCGGAGACTGGCTCAATGAAACATGTGAATAAAATCGGCGGGGGATTCTGTTTCCTCCTCGCAGTCGTTTTGAGCCTTCATCTTTTGGGTTATGATGCCCTTGCCGCCGAAAATTCGAACAGTTGGCGGCCCACGTACGATCTGATTTTAAGGTGGATCAATTTTGGGATCATCGTTTTTGTGATCGTCAAGTACGCAAAGACCCCCCTTTTGAATTTCCTTCGGGGACAAAAAGACAAGCTGGCCATCGAGATCAAGCAGCTCCAGGATGAAAAAGAGGATGCAGCGGCAAAAATAAAAGAAACGCTCACCATAATCGATGAAAGTGAAATTCGGTTATCGGAGCTTAAAGACCGGATTGTTCAGCAGGGAGAAAGGAAAAAAGCAGAAATCATCGAACTTGCCCAAAACCAGGCCAAAATAATGATGGAAGACGCAAAACGAAGGGTCAATACGTACTTTCTGCAAGCCAGAGATGCGTTCAAGGCGGAACTGGTTGATAAAGCCATCGATATGGCACTGGAACGACTCCCCGGTGAAATCACATCAAAAGACAGCGATAAATTTATCCTCGACTTTCTGGAAAGCACTTCCTCAGAGTAAAGAAGTCCGTTGAGATTTAAACGCCTGGTACTCTGTGAGCGCCGGGCTTTTTTTTTGAAAAAAAAATCATAAGAGAGGCCATGGAACGGCAGGCCAATCATGTTAAAAGAACCGGAATCTATCTTCGCATAAATTGTGATATCCGACCGGAGTGGAACAATCATCAATTTACATTTGTCTTATTTCGAATAATACAAAGCCGGTATAAATCCAAAGGGTTTGCAATATGGCGGTTTTCAGATAATGTCTCGATATACTTTTTAAGGTCTTCTGATGTACATCTTTTTTTGTTATAAATTCGATGGATCTTCTCTATGAAATCACATGTAAAAAAATAGTCTTCTATTTGATCATTGTTGGGATACGCTTTTAAATAATTCCAATAGGCTTTCCGAAGTCTGACAGACTGATAGAGCGGCGATTTTTTTTCTGTTCTGTAGTAAACCTGTTTCGAATCCCGGTTGAATAAATTAATGGTAAGCTTCGCTTCTTTTTTGCAGGTCAATACAGTGTTAATTTCTCCCAGCGCCTTAAAATATCTTCCTTGATCATTCATTCCAATCCCGGCAATATAATAATAGTACGCCTTTTGCAGAATATATCCCTCGATCGACACATCGGTTAACGCATAAAAAATATCATCGGAGAAATATAGGGGACAATTGCCGTTTCGGCAGTCCTTAAGCATCCGATCAAACCATGCAAAACCTATATTGCGTTTTAATGTATGATACTTATCATTCAAGCCGTCAGGGCTTGATTTGCTTTTATACTCAAATAAGAATTCGGTCTTTCGTTCCAGAGGCATTTTCTCATGGTATCTTTTATTAATTTCAATTGTGTTTTCCATTGTCTATTTCTCCAATTTATTTGTTTTTGTTATATATCCTATTAGTTCCATGGGTGCTTTAGGGTTATAACGTTGAAAACCCCCTTTCCAGAAACGCCTCTTGTGAGATTCACGGGCGCCTGTCGCCGCCGTAACTATAAATGGTGATTCTCTCTTCGACGTTTTTTTTCGTTCCCGGCCGGAAAATCCGGTCCGTCTTTGTCAGTTCGATACGCTTTACGATGAAGTTTTCTTCAAGATACCTTGAAAGAGATTTTAAAATATCCTGTTGGGCATAGGGTGTATTTGGAAATGCGATGTTTTTTCGGACAATCACATTTTCTTCGATCTCACAGTTGATTTCTGCGGTGTTTGACGATGTTTCATTCACCAGAAATCCGTCGTTTGCACTTTTTTTAAAAACCGGCTCAAAATATTCGCAATAGCCTCCATTGGTCAGCGATATGGTGTCCATGAAAGACACACCGTGTTTTTTATTTTCGAAAGTGAAAACTTTGCATTTCGGTGCTTTGTCGGAATCATGAACAATGCGGGCACAAGATTCGCAAGTTGCATCCCTTAGCTTTTCCGAAGAAAATCCATCAAATTTTTGTTTGTCCTTCCGGGTTGATAAAAATATGTCCGAAATGTCATCGAGTCCCCGACCAAGTCTCTTTGTTTCCATTTTTCTTCCTTAGATCTTGATTACGGAATTTCTGCCTCCAAAAGAATTATCAATCTGGTTGGAATTGTTATGATCTTCAACCCATACATCATCTATAAGAAACCGGTATTGGTATGTCCCCGGTGCAAGATGGATACATTTTGACCATGTTCCATCTTTTTTGCGTTCCATGAGAGATTCTTTGGATGTGTTCCAATTGTTGAAGGTCCCGGCCACTTTGACATAATTGGCTTCAGGTGCATTATAGATAAATTGTTGTTCTACCAAGGCGCCCGGAACAAAAGGCTTTTTTCGATTAACATACTTTTCTGTCAGGATTGTTTCTTCTGAGATCACTTCCCTGGTAAGGGCCATGTAGTCTTTAAACCCACTGGTTTTATGATCATAATCTACTATAGATCTGCCAAAGCTTGCGGCCTCTTTCAACTTAACATTCGTATTGATAACGGTGCTAAAAATAGAATCCTTAAAATGTTTTTTAATATCCTGTAAAACCTCTTTTGAGATCCTTGTCCGTTTATCGTACATGGTCGCCATAACTTTTATTCGAATTTCATGCCCTGTTTTTTCCCGAACCAGGTCAACAATCTCCATCAACCTGCTAATCCCATGCAGTGAAAATAAACTCATCTCAATGGGAACGATCACCTCCGTCGAAGCAATGAGAGAATTAAAGGTCAAAAGTCCGAGGCTCGGCGGACAGTCGATAATAATGTAATCATAATTTTGATTTAAACCGTCAATTGCTTCCTTAAGCTTGGTCTCTCTGCCTTGAACCATGGAAAGATGTTGCTCTATCGTACTTAAGGAAATGTTTGACGGCGCGATATCAAAGTTGTCATTCACCTTAATCGTCACATCATCGAGAACGACGGCAGCGTCATCCGAAGCGCAAAGTGTGTCGCACACTGTTTTTTCCAATTCGCTGGTATTGATATTTAAACCGATCGCTGAATGCCCCTGGGGATCCATATCGATGAGAAGTACATTCCGATTTTCTTGTGCCAGGCAAGCAGACAAGTTAATTGCCGAGGTTGTCTTGCCGCATCCTCCTTTTTGGTTGGCAATCGAAATAATCCTCATTATTTCCTCCTTTTTTTCAAAATAACATTTGAGCCTTCGAAAAACACTTTACATTAAAACATCGATAGAGTCCCTGATTACGAAATTATAGGACGATCTTTGAAGAAAACCGTTAGATGGGGTTACAGAGGAAGTATTTTAACTGAAATTTCGGATGGTGCATCAACGCCTTATGATGAAAAAAAGCACCTCCCTGTTATAGAATCGGAAATGAATCGATCAACCGCTTACGTATTCACGAACCCGAATAGCCCTCATCCTGCTCGCGCCGGTATTGTGACGGTTCTCTTCCTTTAAACACGTTTGGCTTCGCCCATGAATCAAAAAAGCCTCCAAAAGGATATAAAATCCTCATGGAGGCTTATTGTGGGCATTTAAGAACCTCTTTCATCATGACATCTGCCGCTCAAAGGTTAAAATATGAAAAAGATCTTGATTTTTTGTACCATATTATAAAGCATATTGTGTGTCAAGCAAAAAGTAATACAATATGTTGTAGCAAAATTGAGGATTCTCTTGAGAGGATTATAGCGGTTATTTGCGGGCAGATGATGCGTTTAAACCCAATAGTCAGGGAAAAAGATACCGCAGGAAATGATCATTGGACTTGATTCGGTCTTTGATATGGTTATCGATATATCATCCGTAAACAAAATATATCGGCGATAGCGTCTGAATTGGTGCTTGAAGATACACTGCCCGTATCAATACATGTTACCGGTTTCGGCCTTACTATCTTTAAGCAGAAAACAGTTTCTCTTGGTGCATTTAAGACCGTTGACGCAATCTTCACCTTTACGACAGGGGCAGTTTTTACTGATTTCAAGCCATTTCATAGCCAAACACCAATCAAATTCATCCAAACTACAACACCGAATACACATGTTTCTCCTTAATGGGAATTGAGTCCATCCCATGCAATCTTTTGATTTCCGCACATGTCTTAATTAAAAGCAGAGTATTATTGCCTATCATTTTATTTTTCTCAATGCAAAAATCGTACAAATTGAAATAAAATTTTTTTATGCCTAAATTTCAATTGGTTATATAATCGTTTTGGGTATTAAAAATTATCTTTCCATAAGAGCAGGTGTTGAATTGTGAAGTAAATTACATAAAAATTGTGAATTGTTTTAACTATATTGGAGGTTGTGGCTTCATGATATTTACTGGAAGCCCTATCACCGATTGGCGGGTGAACACATACCCAAGGAATTGAAATGAATGCATCACCCGAAATGGCCGCGTGAAAGACTTTCCGGCTACAAGCCAGTTTGTCGTCCGGGCGGACCCTATTATTAAAAAATCTGTACTTTCTGGAAAGGAACTCGTATACTTTAAAAAATATGAGTCATGTTACTTTCATTACCCAAAAGCCATGATTTTTTTTCATAATTGTATTGGTTTTCACGGTCATCTATTGGCTGCATCTTGGCCAATACTTAAATAAATCAATTGGTTTTACGCAGTATCCATCTCATTTATATCCTGGCATTATATTTGCTATCTATCTTCTGTAACATAGTTTTTGGCTTGGGGAAAAATGAGGCTTCTGACAATTCCATTAATTTTGCTGACAAGCATTTTGTGCGTATTCGGATTTGTAAATGCCCTGAATTTATATGATGAGGCTGATAGATCCGCTTTAAACAGTTGTTCGCTTCCGCCTGTTGACACGGAACAATATGATCCGCTTGATCCTTCCGCTAATGGGATGATTCACAACGCCATTTCCTTGATCAAGTTCAAAAATCCCTTCGAACCTTACGAGTTAATGAACAGTCTTAATCGCAACCCGATAGAAATCCCTGTGCAGAACATACAGACTAAAAGTGGTTGCGACGTTACGGATATGATGCGGAAATATCTGATGTTCCGATTTACATCCCTGACCATCGAAAAGAAACAAGATGCCAAAACCACTCTGATTTGCAATCCCGAATTCCTTTTTGATTTTTATCTTCAACGCGAAATGAAGCCGCTGTGGGTCAGCCGGCACGGGTTGAACACCCCTGCAGAGGTTCTCGTGAAGATCCTTGGGGAAGCCGATTATGAAGGACTTGATGCCGCAACCTATCATCGAGAGGATATTTTGAAGCTCCTCAAAAACATTGAACATAAAAGGGTAACACAACCGCCCGATCATGAAAAGCTCGCAGAACTCGAATTGCTTTTAACAGATGCTTTTTTCTCATACGGATTTCATCTGTCGGAAGGGATGGTGGAGCCCCATTCGAATAATTTTGATTGGCATATAAAAAAACCGAGGAAAAATCTGTTAAGGGTCTTTCAACTCGTATTGGATAATCAGGCACTGGTAAAACTGGTTGAAATATTGCAACCCCAGCATCCGGGATATTTGAGACTGAAGTCGGCCCTGTTAAAATATAAAAACTTGGAAAATTCTGGTCCCTGGCAGACAGTTCCGGCTGGTTCAAAAATTCGCAGAGGCGACTCTGGGAAACGGGTCGCCGCGTTACGTTCGCGCCTCACCCTTTTGGGAGATCTGAAAGATTCAAAAAACGGTAACGAGGCATATTTTGACAAATTTCTGGAAGACGGGGTCAAAAGGTTTCAGGCCAGACACGGACTCAAGGTAGATGGCGTTGTCGGTTCAAAAACACTGTCGGAACTCAATGTTCCTGTAGAAGATCGTATCAGACAGATCAGATTGAACATGGAACGGTGGCGCTGGCTTCCGCAATACCTGGGAGACCGTTATATTATGGTGAACACGGCCAATTTTGAACTCGACTTGATCGAAAATGGTCAAACGGTAAAATCATCCTTGGCTATTGTCGGCAAAAAGGATCGCCCCACGCCTTCTCTATCCCAAAAAATAACCTACATGGAACTGAACCCCTATTGGAATATTCCCCATAAAATTGCCTTAAAGGATATATTACCAAATATCAAAAAAGACCCGGATTACCTGACAAGTAAAAATATCCGGATTTTTGAAAGCTGGAAGGCTGATGCAAAGGAAATAAATCCGGAATCCATTGATTGGAATAGGGTTACAAGGAGAAACTTTGCCTATAAGCTCCGCCAGGATCCGAAAGCATCAAATGCGCTTGGTCGCGTAAAATTTATGTTTCCGAATGAGTTCAGCATATATTTACATGACACCCCGGCTCACGAGCTATTTAATGAAACGAAACGCACCTTTAGTTCCGGTTGTATCCGAATTCAAAAGTCCATGGAACTCGCGGCTTACCTTTTGACAAACCATTCCGAATGGACTCCTGAAAAATTAACGTCTGCGGTCAACAGCCAAAAAACCAAAACAATATCATTGCCGGACCCGATAAATCTTCATATTCTCTACTGGACCGCCTGGGTTGATAAAGACGGTATGGTCAACTTTAGAGAGGATATATATGGGAAGGACCGTCAATTGAGTATGGTGCTTGACGAAAAAGTAAATTCTCCGGAAGTCCTACAAGTGAAAACATCGGAAGAAAAGCTTTTATCATTCAAAACGGTATCCGAAATTAATCCACTCGTTGACGATATAAATAAAATTGGATCATGGCTGGTCGTCAATTCCGAAATTCATTAACGTATGTTATGCTCGACGCAATACCTCAAGGACGACTCACGATTATACGGCTTGAGAAAAAAGCATCCTTTATAGAAATCCTACTCGAAAATTTTCATGACATATTCGGTTTAAACACAATTCTGCCCCCTTCGACGTCGGCAATCAGTTTTGTCCCTTCTGAAATATTCCCTTGAAGGATCTCCATGGACAGCGGGTTTTCAATATATTTCTGAATGGCCCGCTTGAGCGGACGCGCGCCGTACACCTGGTCGAATCCCTTTTCAGCCAAAAATGCCCGGGCTTCTTTGGAAAGAACGAGTTCCATGTTCATTTGAGTCAATCTTGATTCAAGCCGTTTCATCTGGATATCCACGACGGCGCCGATCTGCTCCTGAGTCAGATTATGAAAAATGATGATCTCATCGATCCGGTTCAAAAATTCGGGTTTAAAACTTGCCCGAAGGGATTCGGTTACCCGCCCTTCCATTTCTTTTCGACTGGAGGCGCCTAGCTCCTGGATCCATCGGCTGCCGACATTTGACGTCATGATGATAATCGTATTTTTAAAATCGACCGTCCTCCCGTGGCCGTCCGTCATGCGGCCGTCATCCAATATCTGGAGCAACACATTAAACACCTCAGGATGTGCCTTTTCAATTTCATCAAACAGCACTACGGAATACGGCCGTCTCCGGACCGCTTCCGTCAGATATCCTCCTTCCTCATAACCGACATAGCCGGGCGGTGCGCCGATCAACCTTGAAACCGCATGCTTTTCCATATATTCCGACATGTCAATCCGGACCATAGCCTGGTCGCTGTCGAAAATAAATCCGGCCAGTGCCTTTGCCAGTTCTGTCTTGCCGACACCGGTGGGCCCCATGAATATAAATGACCCGATGGGCCGGTTTGGATCCTGAAGTCCCGAACGGGCACGGCGAACGGCATGGGAAACCGCTCCGATGGCTTCGCTCTGCCCGATCACCCGATCCCCGAGGCGATCTTCCATATGGACCAGCTTTTCCCTTTCGCCTTCCAGCATCTTGCTGACCGGAATTCCCGTCCATCTGGAGAGGACTTCTGCAATATCTTCGGCATCGACCTCCTCTTTGAGCATTTTGCTCTTCTTTTGAATTTGAGCGAGTTTCTCGTTGGCATCCTTTAATCGGTTTTTAAGTTCCGAAGATTTCCCGTACCGGATCTCTGCGACTTTTGCCAGGTCCCCTTCTCTTTCGGCCTGTTGTTCTTCAATGCCGAGCCGCTCCTGTTGTTCCTTGATGGTTCTTATTTCTTGAATGAGATCCTTTTCATTCTGCCAGTGGGCTTTCATTTCAAGAATCTCTTCTTTCATGTTGCCGATCTCCGCCTCAAGCTTTGAAAGGCGCTCTTTGGATGCGAAATCCGATTCCTTTTTTAACGCTTCCCGTTCAATTTCAGCCTGGGTGATTTTGCGCTGAATTTCATCGATTTCCACAGGCATACTATCAATTTCAATCCTGAGTTTTGACGCGCATTCATCGATGAGATCAATGGCCTTATCCGGTAGAAATCGGTCGGAAATATAGCGGTGAGACAGGGTTGCCGCAGCGACGATGGCCGAATCCTTGATCCGCACGCCGTGATGGACTTCATACTTTTCCTTGAGACCCCGAAGGATCGATATGGTATCTTCCACGGTGGGTTCGAGCACCATCACCGGCTGAAACCGTCTTTCAAGGGCCGCATCTTTTTCAATGTATTTTCGATACTCGTTTATTGTTGTGGCGCCCACGCAGCGCAAAGTGCCTCTTGCTAGGGCCGGCTTGAGCATGTTGGATGCGTCCATGGCACCTTCGCTGGCGCCTGCACCCACAAGTGTGTGGAGTTCATCGATAAAAAGAATGACCTCCCCTTCCGCTTTTTCGACCTCTTTAAGGACCGCTTTCAGGCGATCTTCAAATTCTCCCCGGTATTTTGCGCCGGCAATGAGTGCCCCCATATCCAGAGCAACGAGCCTTCTGTTTTTAAGGGACTCGGAAACATCACCGGCCACAATGCGTTGGGCCAAGCCCTCGACGATGGCGGTTTTGCCGACACCGGGTTCACCGATGAGGACGGGGTTGTTTTTGGTCCGCCTGGAGAGAACCTGGACAATGCGCCGGATCTCATCATCACGTCCGATCACCGGGTCGAGCTTTCCCAGCCGGGCCAGGTCGGTGAGATTGCGGCTGAACTTGTCCAGTGCCTGATATTTTTCTTCAGGGTTCGGATCTGTGATCCGCTGAGATCCGCGAATATCCATGAGAACTTTCAGAATCGATTCTCTGGTAATTCCCTTTGCCTTGAGAATTTTTGCGGCATCTCCCGTTTTTTCGTCTGATATGCTGATAAAGATATGTTCAATGCTGACATACTGGTCTTTCATTTTAGCGGCTTCCGAGAACGCCGCATCGAGGACACCTTTGGTCCTTGGAGAAATATAGGCGTCACCGACCGCACCGCCACTGACCTTGGGCAATTTGTCAATGGCAATAGACAATTCATGGGAAACATCGCTAACCGAAACGCCCAGTTTGTTCAACATGGCCCGGGCAATGCCTTCGAATTCATCGAACATGGCCGACAGCAGATGCTCCGGCTCGATCTGCTGATTGTTATGGGATGAAGCCAGTGATTGTGCTTTTTGAATGAGTTCCTGTGATTTAATGGTAAATTTGTCAAAACGCATTCGTTCCTCCGATTGTTTTTATTTTTAAACGCCTAAAAAATAAACATTGACTGTTTAATGTCAAACCGTCTAAAGGTAAGATTTTTGTGAAGCCTTTCCCGCCTTGAAGGGTGGGGTTTGCTGGGTGCAGGCCGGTCAATTCATCCGGATTTCGAAAATTTGCTGATTAATGTTTTTTAGGAGATTGTAATTTGCTCGGTACCATTGTCAATACGCTAGCCATTATTGTAGGCAGTTTGTTGGGGCTTGTCTTTAGAGGCGGGATCCCCCGGAAATATAATGTTACGGTCATGCAGGCCATCAGCCTCGCAGTTATTTTAATCGGTCTTAAAATGGCATTTAAAACCGACGGTATACTGCTGGTCATTTTCAGCCTGGTCATCGGAAGCCTGTTGGGTGAATTCCTGAGAATAGAAGAGAGGCTGGAAAACCTGGGAAAGCGGCTTGAAACAAAATTTGCAAAAGCCGGAGACGGTATCGCCAAAGGGTTTGTGGTGGCCAGTTTGGTGTATTGCGTGGGGTCAATGGCCATTGTGGGATCCATGGAAAGCGGATTGACGGGCAACCATCAAACCCTGTTTGCCAAATCCGCC
>Ga0210103_1000048_pt1 | contig 20095 bp, 31 predicted proteins | sample RushSE_CattailNL_6_FD_185564 | JGI IMG/M metagenome (GOLD analysis project Ga0210103, IMG submission 185564) | Wetland microbial communities from San Francisco Bay, California, USA, that impact long-term carbon sequestration - RushSE_CattailNLA_D2... | ecosystem: Environmental > Aquatic > Marine... | reverse complement strand
CTGATAACGCCCATTGCGATGGAGAAAGAGTTGAGGTTTGCCATCAGGGAAGGCGGTCGGACGGTCGGCGCCGGTGTGGTCAGCGAGATTATAGAGTAAAGAGAATTTTAAATAATGATAATGAATACCAAAATCAGGATTAGGCTCAAGGCATATGATCACAAGCTTCTGGATCAATCTGTTGGGGATATTGTTGATACGGCCAATAAAACCGGGGCAAAAGTGGTCGGGCCCATACCGCTTCCGACACGAATCAACAAATATTGTGTTCTGCGCTCCCCGCATGTGGACAAGAAATCTCGGGAACAGTTTGAAATAAGAACCCATAAACGACTTCTCGATATTTTAGAGCCGACACAACAAACCGTTGATGCTTTGATGAAGCTGGATCTTTCTCCAGGCGTAGATGTGGAGATAAAACTGTAGTATTGAATGCGGTTGTTTCATTAAAGCGAAAAAGGGATGAAATAAAGATCATGTGTACTGGATTGATAGGAAAAAAATTGGGCATGATGGGCCTGTATACTTCTGAAGGTCAATACATTCCGGTGACAGTCGTGCAGGTTGGTCCATGTGTGATCACCCAGATAAAGACGATTGCAACGGATGGATATAATGCGCTTCAACTTGGTTTCGGCGAGAAGAAGAAATCTCGGGTAAACAAGTGCATGGAAGGACATCTCAAAAAGAGTGGAAAGGCTCGTTTTGCGTTTCTGCGTGAGGTGAAGGTCGATGATCCGAGTGCTTACGGACTTGGCCAGACATTGGGTCCGGATATTTTCACTGTCGGGGAACGTGTTGATGTCGCCGGAATTATCAAAGGAAGAGGTTTTTCCGGTGTTATAAAACGGCATGGATTTCATGGCGGCAGAAAGACCCATGGTAGTCACAGCCACCGAATTCCGGGATCCATCGGTAGTAGTGCTTGGCCCTCAAAGGTTATTAAAGGTAAGAAAATGCCGGGCCAATATGGAAATCATCGTAAAACGATTCGAAATTTGAGAGTTATCGATATCAGGGCGAAGGACAATCTTATTATGATCAAAGGAGCGATCCCGGGTTCCGGTAACGGCATTGTTGAAATTAATAAAACCAAATTTTCAAAATAAACGACTTAATTCACTTTACATCTCATTCGTGTAACTTGATTTTAACGCGTTAAAGAAATTGTGAGATATTACTGTTATGGCTGTCGTAGATGTTATTAATTGTAAAGCAGAAAAAGTATCACAGGTTGAACTTGAAGACAACATTTTCAAGGTGCCTGTCAAATCGAATGTATTACACGAAGTTGTGAAAATGCAGCTTGCGAATAAACGAGCAGGTTCAGCATCTGTAAAGCATCGCAGTGATGTAAGCGGAAGTCGAAGAAAGCTTTTCAGGCAGAAAGGGACCGGTCGTGCACGGCGGGGCGATATTAAGTCGCCGCTTCTAAGGGGTGGGGGGTCTGTATTCGGTCCAGATCCCAGGTCCTATTATTACAGGGTCCCGAAAAAGGTTAGAAGGCTGGCCCTTAAAATGGCGTTGAGCAGCAAACTTCAAAAAGAGTGTCTCGTTGTTCTTGATGCATTTGATCTCGATAAGATTAAGACCAAAGAATTCCTTTCGGTTATGGATGTATTGAACATAACAAATGCTTTGATTATTACCGATAAAAAGAATGAGAATCTGGAGCTGTCTTCCAGAAACGTCCAGGGTATAAAAGTATTAAGAGTGGAAGGAATAAACGTGTATGACATTCTAAAATATGAGAATGTGGTTTTGCTCGAGTCTTCGATAAAATTCATTGAAGGGAGGCTGCTTGCATGATTTCGCATGATTTAATTAAACGGCCGTTGATTACCGAAAAGACAAATATTCAAAAAGAAAGTTATAATCAAATTTCATTCGAAATAGATCGCAATGCGAATAGAGTTGAGGTTAAAAAGGCGGTCGAGAATATTTTTAAAGTCAAAGTGGCTTCTGTAAGGACACTTCAGGTCAAGGGCAAGATCAAACGAAGAGGTCGAATTTTAGGAAAACGCAAAGACTGGAAGAAAGCGATTGTTAAATTGATGCCCGGTGAACGTATCGATTTTTTTGAGGGGGTATAAAGGGGTAAAGAATGGCTGTAAAAAAGGTAAAACCTACATCTGCAGGAAGGCGTGCTCAATCTTATTCAACATTTGATGAAATTACAAGCACTGCTCCTGAAAAGGGTCTCCTGAAGGCTGTTCGGAAAAAAGGAGGCCGTAATACTTATGGTCGTATTACATGCAGGCATCGCGGGGGCGGGCATAAACGGCATTACAGGATTATCGACTTTAAAAGAGATAAAATCGGAATTCCTGCCAGAGTAGCTACCATCGAGTATGATCCCAACCGGTCTTCACGAATTGCGCTTTTACATTATGCTGATGGTGAGAAGCGATACATACTGGCACCGGTTAATCTTGAAGTTGGCGACACAGTGATTTCGGGCCCTGAAGCAGATATTAAACCCGGGAACACATTACCCTTGAAAAATATCCCACTGGGAACACATATTCATAACGTTGAGCTGCGTATTGGCAAAGGCGGACAGATTGTCAGAAGTGCCGGGACATTTGCTCAATTGATGGCAAAGGAAGATCGATACGCCCTTATAAAACTTCCATCCGGAGAAGTGCGAATGGTTCTTTTAAACTGCAAGGCTACCATCGGTCAGCTCGGAAACGTGATCCATGAGAACATATCTCTGGGAAAAGCGGGAAGAAAGCGATGGCTCGGCAGGCGTCCAAAGGTCAGAGGTGTTGCGATGAATCCGGTTGACCATCCAATGGGTGGGGGCGAGGGAAGATCTTCAGGCGGAAGGCATCCGTGCAGCCCTTGGGGGATGCCGACGAAGGGCTTCAAAACGCGCAAGAAAGGAAAGAGCAATCGCTATATAATTAAAAAGCGTGCGAAGAAATAGCAGGAGACATTTATGCCGCGATCATTGAAAAAAGGTCCGTTTATTGACCAAACACTGTTAAATAAGGTGCTTATAGCCCAAGAGACCCGGAGCAGCCGAGTCATCAAGACGTGGTCCAGAAGATCGACAGTCATTCCCGAGATGGTGGGGATTACGCTGGCAGTTCATAATGGGAAAAAGTTTATTCCCGTATTTGTTACAGAGGACATGGTGGGGCATAAACTTGGTGAATTTTCACCGACCCGGACCTATCATGGTCATGCTGCCGATAAGAAATCAAAACTAAAGCGGTAGGCTTGCTGAAAAGGAATTGTAGGTGATGGAAGTTAGAGCTGTAGCAAAATATATTCGCATTTCTCCTCAGAAGGTTCGTAAATTAATCGGTGCTGTTAAAGGGAAGCCGGTAGAAGAGGGTCTTGACCTTCTCAAATTTATGCCGCAAAAGGCAGCATCGATCGTTGAGAAGACAATCAGGAGTGCTGTGGCAAATGCTGATCAACATCCGGATATCGATGTCGATTCACTGGTTATTCGTAATATTACGGCGGATCAAGGACCGACATTAAAGCGTTTCAGAGCAAGGGCACGCGGCAGGGGCGCACGAATATTAAAAAGGACCGCTCATATTACGGTTATTTTATCTGAAAGTAAGATCTAAAAGGGGGTAAAAGCTTGGGCCAGAAAGTAAATCCTATTGGTTTGAGATTGGGTATTGTTAAAACCTGGGAATCTCGGTGGTACGCCGGAAAAGATTATGCCGATTATATCCTGGAAGATTATAATATCAGAAAATTTTTAAAAAAGAGACTATACCATGCTGGTATTTCAAGGGTTGAAATTGAGAGATCGTCCAAGCGTGTCAGGCTCCGAATCTTTACATCCAGGCCCGGAATTGTCATTGGGAAAAAGGGCGCTGAGATAGCATTGCTCAAACAAGAGCTTGAAAAAATCGTTTCGCATGAAGTCATTATCGATATTCAGGAGGTCAGAAAGCCCGAGTTGGATGCTCAGCTTGTCGCTGAAAATATCGCGCTTCAGATTGAACGGAGGGTCGCGTTTCGGCGTGCCATGAAACGCGGTATTTCATCTGCAATGCGGTTCGGTGCCGAAGGAATTAAGGTTATTTGTTCAGGCCGGCTGGGCGGGGCCGAGATGGCGAGGATGGAACAATACCGGGAGGGCCGAATACCGTTACATACCTTAAGGGCGGATATTGATTATGGTTTTGTGGAAGCTCGAACAACATACGGCCTTATCGGTATAAAGGTATTCATCTTTAAAGGAGAGATTTTAAAAAAAGATAGCGTGGCTGTTGGCGTTTGAGTTTTGATTTTTTTGAACCAACGATGCCGCGATGGAGATATAGACGATGCTTAGTCCAAAGAAGGTAAAATTTCGAAAACAGCAAAAAGGCAGGATGAGGGGAACCTCATATCGGGGATGTAATCTGGATCACGGTGACTTTGGATTACAGGCCACAGGATGCGGGGCGATCAGTTCAAAGCAGATCGAGGCCGCCCGTGTCGCAATGACGCGACATGTTAAAAGAGGCGGAAAGATTTGGATTAAAATATTTCCCGATAAACCGTTTACGAAAAAACCTGCTGAAGTCAGGATGGGAAAAGGGAAAGGATCCCCTGAAGGGTGGGTTGCGGTTGTTCGCCCCGGAAGAGTCCTTTATGAAATGGAAGGTGTTTCCAAAAGCGTGGCTAAAGAGGCGCTTCGGCTTGCCTCTCATAAACTTGCCGTAAAAACAAGAATTATCGAGAGGGGTGATTTGTAATGAAAGCGAGCGAGATTAGAGGTATGAGCATGGAAGAAATGTTGAGAAAAGTGGATGACTTAAAACAGGAATTATTTAACCTCCGCTTTCAGCATGAAACCGGTCAGCTCGAAAACCCCCAAAAAATGAAACAGACCAAACGCGATATTGCCAGGGTGAAAACAATAAAAAAGCAATCTGAATTAACTAGCGAGGCGGGTTAAGAATAATTATTGCGATGAAGACACAATTAATGAAGAACAAAATGGTTGGGACTGTTGTAAGCGACGGTATGGATAAGACCGTAATTGTCCTTGTCGAGCGTCTTGTTAAGCACAAATTTTATAAAAAATATATCAGAAGGCGTTCCAAATTTGCCGCTCATGATGAAAACAATGCTTCTCGTGTCGGCGATAAGGTGTTGATTATCCAGTCACGGCCGTTGAGTAAAACCAAAAGATGGCGAGTCAGCGAAATCGTGGAAAAAGCGATTTGATTGTTACAGGATTTTTACGAACGTTTTATGTTGTTGGTTTTACAAGCCCAAAAACCGTATAAGAAAAAACCTAAAGCATGATGCATTCGGCGTTTATTGCGGATTTATCATTATACAAGGAAAGAGAAAAACATGATTCAGGCGGAGACGAGATTGACCGTGGCAGACAATTCGGGAGCCAAGACATTATATTGCATAAAAGTTCTTGGGGGTTCACGAAGAAGGTATGCAAGTGTTGGCGATATCATTATTGTATCCGTTAAAGAAGCCATACCGAATACAAAGGTCAAAAAAGGGGATGTCTTGAAGGCTGTTGTGGTTCGAACCAAAAAGGAAATCCGGAGACCGGATGGATCATATATACGATTTGATGATAATTCGGCCGTTTTAATTACACAAAACAGGGAACCCATCGGGACACGTATATTTGGACCGGTTGCAAGGGAACTCAGGGGTAAAAGATTTATGAAAATAATATCACTGGCACCGGAGGTAATATAATATAAAGGCCATTCGTTGATCGTCAATCTGAAAACTGACAAAAATTAACCCGGATATTCGATCGAACATGCCAATTGAGAGGACCATTTAAGATTACAGCCATTGACTGATGGCGCTTTGTCGAATCGATCTTACGGTCCTGTGGAGAGTTGATTCATGATAAAAGATAAATGTCACATAAAAAAAAACGATAAAGTCAAGGTTATCGCTGGCAAAGACAAGGGTAAAATCGGCAAGGTTCTGAATATAAAAAGAAAGAACCGACGGATCGTTATTGAAAATATCAATATGACGAAAAAACATGTCCGACCGAGTGCAAAGCACCGACAGGGCGGAATCATCGAGAGTGAAGCGCCGATCCACTGGTCCAACATTATGTTGATGTGCAACAAATGTGTTAAACCCGTAAGAATCAAAATGAAGCGTCTTGAGGATGGGAAGAAAATCCGAGTTTGCAGGAAATGTGATGAAATCATAGATACCTAGGATCGTGTGCCGGAGGGATTAAATGTCACAATTAAAACAATATTATCAAAAAGAAGTTGTTCCCAGGCTGTTCGAAACTTTTAAATATAAAAACATCATGCAGGTGCCGAAGCTTGAGAAGATCATTCTGAATATGGGACTTGGCGAAGCGATACATAACATCAAACTCCTTGATTCGGCGATGGAGGAACTTAAAATCATAGCAGGACAGCAACCGGTTGTCACTCGCGCGAAAAAGTCCATAGCCGCCTTCAAGCTGAGGGAAGGAATGCCTATAGGGTGCTGTGTTACACTCCGTCATAAACGTATGTATGACTTTTATTACAAGCTGGTTAATATAGCGCTACCGCGTGTTCGTGATTTTAGAGGTCTTTCGGGGAAAGCACTCGATGGACACGGAAATTATACACTGGGGATTAGAGAACAAATTATATTTCCCGAAATCGATTATGATAAAATTGATCAGATCAAAGGTATGAACATTTCTATCGTTACGACTGCAAGGACGGATGAAGAGGGAAAAGAGCTTCTGAAACTAATGGGTATGCCGTTTCGTAATTAAAAGTGGAGGACGCGCAAAAACGTTGAAGCTTCAAGAAATGTAATGTTTTAATCGCCGGTTTAAAAGGAGAGAAAGATTTGGCAAAACAATCTCTTAGAATTAAAGCAACTAGAAAATCCAAGTTCGAGGTGAGAAAATACAACCGTTGTCCCATTTGCGGCAGGCCAAGGGCATTTATGAGGAAATTTGGAATCTGTCGTATTTGTTTTCGGAATCTTGCTTCCCAAGGAAAACTTCCCGGTGTAGTAAAATCAAGTTGGTAACCGGGCAAAAGCCGATTCAGGTATATTTTAAATAGTATTTTTCAGTTAAACTTAGAATTTAAAGCTTAAACAATCAAATTATTGACGGAGAAATTTATATGGCGATAAGCGATCCAATTGCGGACATGCTGACCAGAATTAGAAACGCCGGGAAGGCAAAATTCAATAGTGTCGACATCCCAGGGTCAAAGTTAAAGATGGAATTGGCCAGAATATTAAAAGATGAAGGATTTATAAAAAATTATAAATTCATTAAAGATAAGAAACAGGGCGTCTTACGTGTCTATCTCAAGTATGGCAAAGAGGAAACCCACGCAATCTATGGCCTTGAACGCATCAGTAAACCCAGTAAGCGTGTGTATGCCAAGAGTAAGGATATTAAGACGGTTTTAAACGGTATGGGAATTTCAGTCTTATCTACATCAAAAGGGATGATGACAGACAAAAAGGCCAAGTCAGAAAACGTTGGAGGGGAAATTCTCTGCAATATTTGGTAAAATAGTTCATTTGTCAAGTCGTTGAACGGTTAAATGGTAAACCGTTTAATCTTTATACGGAATTGAGCCCCGATTTTATCGGACTTCGGTTTACATAGGGATTCGGATAATAACCCATATAATGAGATTAAACCATTTAACGAACCAACGGATTTGCAGTTTGACTTAAGTTTAGGAGCGATCAATGTCCAGAGTAGGCAAAGCACCAATTACAATACCTGAAAAGACCAAGATAACATATAAAGACAATATAATTACTGTGCAGGGCGAGAAAGGCACCCTAACAAGGTCTATCCATTCAGCAGTCGATTTAAAGATTGCCGATGGAATGATAGGGGTGAACATTGTTAATGACGACAGGACCAGCAGAGCTTTGCGTGGACTGATGCGCAGCCTTGTTGCCAATATGGTTACAGGCGTGAGCAAAGGATTTCAAAGGATTCTTGAAATAAATGGTATCGGTTATCGTGCCATGGTCAGTGGTAAAAGTATCGAATTTAATCTAGGATACTCACATCCCATTAAATTTGATCTTCCTGAAGGTATCACAGCATCTATTGACAAAAAAAACATTATAACATTGACAGGCATAGACAAAGAACTGTTAGGACATACCGCTGCATCCATCCGGAGATTGAGGCCTCCTGAAAGCTATAAAGGCAAGGGAATAAAATATGCCGAGGAGCGTATTCAGCGCAAAGCCGGGAAAGCTGGAACTAAATCACTATAAGGTTATAGAATATGGGGTCATTGAATTTTAAAAAAAAGGCGCATTTAAAGAGAAAAAAGAGGATCAGAAAAAATCTGACCGGAACACAAGAACGGCCAAGGCTGAGTGTTTTTCGAAGTTCAAAACATATCTACGCCCAGGTTATTGATGACACGCATGGACATACTCTGGTCGCGGCATCAAGTACGGAAAAAGAAGTAAAAGGTCAACCTGACTTTGAAAATAAGATTGCTGTGGCGGGCTTTGTCGGAAAACTCTTGGGTGAGAGGGCCATTAAAAAGGGTATAAATAAGGTCGTTTTTGACCGAAATGGTTTTTTGTATCATGGTCGAGTTAAAGCTGTTTCTGATGGCGCGCGTGAGACAGGACTCGATTTTTAGACATCTGCATGATGGTTGTCTGATACCAACTTATGGGGTTTATATTGTTTAATGACTTTTAATTTGAGTCGTACAGGGTGAAGGAGGCGGATTTTTGTTCAAACAGGATAAAGGCGAACAACAGTTGATTGATAAGGTCGTCCACATCAACCGTGTTGCAAAGGTTGTCAAAGGAGGGCGCAGATTCAGCTTTAGCGCTATTGTTGTGGTCGGTGATGGTGAAGGTAGCGTCGGTCATGGGCTTGGAAAAGCCGGTGAAGTCCCTGAAGCGATTCGCAAAGCCATAGAAAAAGCAAAAAAGAATATGGTCAAGGTACCCCTGGTTGACGAAACGATACCTTATGTCGTTATCGGGAAGTTCGGTGCCGGTCGTGTTCTGTTAAAACCAGCTTCCAAGGGCACCGGACTCATCGCAGGCGGAGCCGTTCGAGCCGTGTTGGAAGCCGCAGGTGTTCAGAATATCCTGACGAAGTGTATGGGCTCACATAATCCACACAATGTCGTTAGAGCGACCATTGAAGGCCTTTCAAGATTGGAGAGTCGCCAACAGGTGGCTGCCAGGCGTGATTTGGAAATAAACGCCCTTTAAGTTTAATGTTGATGGACGCCTGACGTCCACAACTGTTTTTTAAAGAATATTTAATTTTTTTTAACGATTGGATTAATATAACGACGTGAAACTTTGGTTTTAAAACCCGATGAATTTTCTTTTTTTTTTAGAATTCATCGATGGTGACGATTGATAATAAATTGCGATAAAATGATTCGGTTGTCAGCCAGTCATAAGGAATGATAAATGAGTGGAATGTTGAAGATAACGCTTGTGAAAAGCATGATCGGAAGGCCCGAAAAACACCGGAAAGTATTGAGAGGGATGGGACTGACAAAGCTTAACAGAACGGTGGAGCTGATAGATACGCCTTCTATTCGGGGGATGGTCAACAAGGTGTCGCACCTGGTAAAAGTTGAGGAAAAAATAGATGAAGCTAAATGAATTGATACCACCTGATGGATCACGGAGGCCCCCAAAACGTGTGGGACGGGGTGTCGGATCCGGTGCAGGAAAAACAGCCGGCAGGGGAACAAAAGGTCATAACAGCCGGAGCGGCGGCGGAGTAAGGCCCGGTTTTGAGGGCGGCCAAATGCCGCTTCATCGCCGCTTGCCGAAAGGTGGTTTTACCAATATATTTAAAAAGAAAATAGCGGTGATTAATATTCGCGACCTGGATCGGTTTGAGAGCGGCAGCATTGTTGATGAAGCCGCCCTTATTCGAACCGGGCTAGTAAAGGGCCGGAGAGACGGCGTCAAACTTCTCGGACATGGCGAGATCAAAATTCCACTTACGATCAAGGTGAATGGGGTCAGTAAAAGCGCTAAGGAAAAGATCATTGCCGCCGGCGGCAATATAGAGGTTTGTTAATATGCTTGGCGATGGGTTCGGAAATATATTCAAAATACCGGAGCTGAAAAAGCGAATTTTATACACGCTGGGACTACTTGTCGTTTATCGAATTGGTGTCCATGTCCCGACGCCGGGTATAGATACCGTGGCACTGGCTTCATTTTTTGCGCAGGCAAAAGGGACGTTGCTCGGCCTTTTCGATATGTTTTCGGGCGGTGCTTTGGAGCGACTTTCAGTTTTTGCCCTCGGGATAATGCCCTATATCAGTGCATCGATTATTCTTCAACTTCTGACAGTGACCATACCGCATCTGGAACGCTTGTCCAAGGAAGGTGAGCAGGGGCGAAAAAAGATTACACAGTATACCCGTTACGGGACGATACTCTTAAGTGTTATCCAGGGATTTGGAATCAGCGTCGGACTTGAAAGAATGACATCTCCGGGCGGCGCTCCCGTTGTTATCATTCCCGGGTGGGCATTCAGACTCATGACAGTGATGACCCTGACTGCGGGAACTGCATTTATTATGTGGCTGGGTGAACAGATTACGGAACGGGGAATCGGCAACGGCATTTCTCTTATTATATTTGCCGGTATTATTGCCCGAATGCCGGATGCAATCGGAAATACATTCCGTCTCCTTTCGACCGGTGAAATGGGACTGTTTCTCATTATCATTTTAGTTGTCTTTATGGTTGCAGTTGTAGCCTTTATCATTTTTATGGAGCAGGGCCAGCGACGAATTACAGTTCAATATGCAAAAAGAGTCGTCGGCCGGAAAATGTATGGCGGCCAGAGTACACATCTGCCGTTAAAGGTGAATACATCCGGTGTGATACCTCCGATTTTCGCTTCATCGATTATAATGTTCCCGGCAACACTGGCCAGTTTCATCGAAGTTCCCTGGATGCAGCGTGTGGCTTCGGCCATGACCCCGGGCAAAATCGCATATGAGGTATTATATGTCGGCTTTATATTCTTTTTCTGCTACTTTTATACCGCTGTCACCTTTAATCCTGCCGACGTTGCAGATAATATGAAAAAACAAGGGGGATATATTCCAGGTATCCGCCCGGGTAAGCGAACAGCAGACTATATCGATAGAGTATTGACCCGTATTACGTTAGGCGGGGCCATATATGTTTCTGCAGTATGCGTTCTGCCCTCTGTTTTGATGACAAAGTTCAATGTTCCTTTTTATTTTGGCGGTACTGCGCTTTTAATTGTTGTGGGAGTTGCCATTGATACCATTCAGCAAATAGAATCTCATATGCTGGCACGACATTACGAAGGATTTTTAAAAAAGGGCGGTGCCAGGATAAAAGGAAGATTCTAACCCTCCCTGACAAACAAGTGATGGAGGAAAACATGCCGAAAGAAGAGGCAATTAAAGTTGAAGGAACAGTGCTTGAGACATTGCCCAATGCAATGTTCAAGGTAGAGCTGGAAAATAAGCACCAGGTACTTGCACATATCTCCGGAAAAATGCGCATGCATTTTATTAAAATTTTGCCTGGAGATAAGGTTACGGTTGAGCTTTCACCATATGATTTGTCCCGTGGAAGAATAACTTACAGATCAAAATAAGAGGGGATCGGTTACCGGTATCAGGTTAAAAGTATAATAGATTCATTACGTTGTACCCAATTACACATGACGTTGCTGAGGGAGTATTATAAATGAAAGTAAGGGCATCGGTTAAAAAAATATGCACCAAATGTAAAATCGTTCGCAGAAAAGGTGTTGTCAGGGTTATTTGCGAGAATAGACGGCACAAACAGAGACAAGGATAAAAAGGAAAAGGAGGATCAGCTTTGGCAAGAATTGCAGGAGTAGATTTGCCGAGACGTAAACGGATTGAAGTTGGATTGACATATATTTATGGTATAGGTCCAAGTTTATCAAGGCGTATCATTCAAAAACTTAATATTAATCCCGATACCAAGACCGATGACTTGTCAGAAACTGAGATTAATAACATCCGAAAAGTGATCGACAGCGAATATAAAGTAGAGGGTGAACTTCGCACTCAAGTTTCCATGAATATCAAAAGATTAATGGATCTTGGATCTTATCGAGGACTTCGCCATCGAAAGTCGTTACCGGTGCGTGGACAGCGGACAAGCACAAATGCTCGAACGCGAAAAGGGCCTAGAAGATCTGCCATTAAGAAAAAGGGCGGCGTCAAAAAGAAATAAAAAATTAATGGTTATTTGCTATTCGATGTGGCAATGATCCATGATGGATAACGAATCGGTAATCAGGAGCATAATATATGGCAAAGAAAATCCGCACGAAAAAAAAAGAAAAGAAAAATATACCCAGCGGTATCGTGCATATTCAATCGACATTTAACAATACAATCGTTACTATTACAGACCCTGCCGGAAATGTTGTTGCCTGGTCAAGTGCCGGAGTGCAGGGTTTTAAGGGATCGCGAAAGAGTACTCCGTTTGCTGCTCAGATTGCAGCGGAGGATGCGGCAAAAAAAGCCATGGAACACGGGATGAAAACTGTGGAAGTGTTTGTCAAGGGCCCGGGTTCCGGAAGGGAATCCGCGCTTCGATCGTTGCAGGCTGCTGGATTCAATGTTGTTATGATTAAAGATGTGACGCCCATACCGCATAATGGTTGTCGACCGCCCAAACGAAGAAGGGTTTAAGTCGTTAATGCCTAAAACTTAAAACGTTTGTAAAAAGGAGGAATACTTGGCTCGATATACAGGTTCGGTATGCCGGTTATGCCGACGTGAAAATTTAAAATTGTTTCTTAAGGGAGATCGCTGTTATTCCGATAAATGCGCTTTTGATCGGCGGGGTTATCCACCGGGTCAACACGGGCAGCGTCGCGGCAGAAAAATTTCTGATTACGGGATACAGCTCCGGGAGAAACAGAAGGTAAAACGGATGTACGGCCTTTCAGAAAAACAGTTCCACCTGTTTTTTAAAACAGCGGATAAACAGAAAGGTATTACCGGAACCAATCTTTTGGTAATTCTGGAACGCAGGCTTGATAATGTTGTTTATCGACTGGGCTTCGTTAATTCTCGTGCTCAAGGTCGCCACTTTGTAAGGCACAACCATATTCTTGTTAATAACAAAAAAGTTAATATCCCGTCGTTTCTGATTAAAATCGGAGATGTGATCGAAGTCCGAGAAAAGAGCCGTAAAATTCAGGCAGTGGAGGAGGCACTTGGTGCTGTGGTGCGAAGAGGGGTACCGCAGTGGCTTGATTTAGAAAAAGAGAACATGAAAGGAATTGTGAAAGAATTTCCTTCTCGCGAAGATTTAACAACACCTATGCAAGAACAACTTATAGTAGAGCTTTATTCCAAGTAACTGAAGATAAGGGATGTTAGATATGGGATGCGAAATATTCGAAACTCCATATATCATTCAAATACCCTTCCGATTATCCTCTGAAAAAAATTTGGAGAAATTATAATGGCATCAAATGAACTTATGTATATGAACTGGCGAGAGATGATAAAGCCAGAAAAGGTTCAGGTAACCAGTAAACCCAGCTATGGAAAGTTCGTTTGTGAACCTCTTGAAAGGGGATTTGGTATAACCATCGGGAATTCTTTAAGAAGGATAATTCTTTCTTCTCTTTATGGGGCAGCCATTACTTCCGTAAGGTTCGATGGCGTTATGCATGAATTCAGCGTTATTCCAGGTATATACGAAGATGTGTCCGAAATAATCCTTAATTTAAAGGAAGTTCGCTTTAAACTTGCTGATTCTGAGCCAAAAACGATTCGAATTGATCAGGAGGGAAAGGGCGAAGTCACTGCAGGTGATATCGTCAGCGATGATGGGAAATGTGAGGTGTTGAATCCTGAGCAACACATCGCAACACTTACGGATGAAGCAAAATTACATATGGAGATGACTGTAAAGGCCGGTAAAGGGTATTCGTTGTCTGAAGCGAACAAGGATGAAGATGCTCCCTTGGGTACAATACCGGTTGATGCCGTTTTTTCACCGATCAAACGTGTAACCTACGTTGTGGGGAATGCACGTGTCGGCCAGAGAACAGATTACGACAAACTTACTCTTGAGGTCTGGACGGACGGAAGTATCTTGCCTGAAAATGCTGTGGCCTATGCAGCTAAAATATTAAAGGAACAGATGACGATTTTTATCAATTTTGATGAAGAACTTTTGCCGGAACCCGTCAAAAAGATCGAGGAAAAGGAAACACCAACGTTTAATAGGAATCTTCTGAGGAGCGTTGAAGAGCTTGAGCTTTCCGTTCGAAGTGCCAATTGTCTTAAGAATGCAAATATCGTAAAAATTTATCAACTGGTAAGTAAAACAGAGGCAGAGATGCTCAAAACCAAAAACTTTGGAAGAAAATCTTTAAATGAGATTAAAGAAGTGTTAGGCGAAATGGACCTTTCTCTTGGAATGAAGCTGGAAGGATTTGAGCCGCCCAAGGAAGAAACAGAGAAGGGAGAATAATTAATCCAATGAGACATCGAAAAGCCGGTTTAAAATTAAACAGAACGAGTAGTCATCGGAACGCCATGTTCAGAAATATGGTGACCTCTCTTTTTAAGCATGAACGTATTCGTACAACAGACGTAAAAGCAAAAGAATTGAGACGGTGGGCGGATAATTTGATTACGCTGGCAAAACGCGGTGATGTTCATGCCAGACGTCAAGCGCTTGCAATTATCAGGGAAAAGGACGTTGTTCACAAGCTTTTTACTGAGGCTGCGGAACGTTTCGGACCCAGGCCCGGAGGTTACACCCGAGTCATTAAACTTGGGAGGCGGCCGGGTGATCAAGCACCGATTTCCTTGATTGAGCTGGTCTTCTCCGAAGATGACAAAAAGAAAAAACCAAAAAAGAAAAAGAAGGCCAAAGCGCTCGTCGGGGAAAAGAAGGTTGACAAAAAGGAAGCGGTTGAGGAAGTGGCGCTGAAAGAAGAATCGGCGGCCTTAGAAGAGGATGCTGAAAATAAAAAATCCGATAAAGAAGATAGATCAGCGGCCGAAGGGAAGAAGGAAGAAACAAAAATAGAACAAGAAAAGGCCGAAGACAAGGCGGTGGCTATAGAATCAGATGCCTCAAATTCGGATGAAAGGTCTAAGACAGAGGCTTCTGCTCAGGTTGACGCGGGAGATGCAGAAAAACCTAAAACTGAGGCAATAGAGGCCAAAGAAAAAAAAAAAGACACTGAATCAGAAGCATAATCCGAATTCTCAGCCGTTAGAATATCCTTTACAAAGCCTTGTCTGAAAAGACCGGGCTTTTTTTTCGGTTAACTTAAATTCGAGAACTTTAAATGGGTGTTATCGTTTTGGGAGAAAAATATGGCCGCGACGAAAGAAACATTAAAAAATAGAGAATATGATGTCATCATTGTCGGCGGCGGCCCTGCCGGACTGTTTGCAGCATTTTACTTGGGTGAAAACTCCGGACTCGATGTTCTTATTATCGAAAAGGGGAAAGTTCCGTTAAAACGCATATGCCCGATTAAAAAAAATCGAAAATGCATGAAATGTCGGCCGTGCAATATACTATGTGGCGTCGGGGGAGCAGGCCTATTTTCAGACGGCAAGTTAAACTTCATCCATAAACTTGGCAAGACCGATTTAACACAGTTTATGGCCGTCCATCAGGCTCAGGAGCTTATCATTGAGACGGAACAGATATTCAACAAATTCGGTATGGATGGTCCTGTATATCCAACGAATATGGAAGAAGCAAAAAATATCCGTAAAAAGGCCAAACGGTATGGAATCGACCTGCTTATTATCAAGCAGAAACACCTTGGCAGTGAATGTTTGCCCGGATATATTTCGGATATGGCCGATAGCATCAAGTCCAAAGGGGTGACCATCCATACGTCTGAGGAAGTAAGGGATGTCCTTGTCGAGAATGGATATGTCAAAGGCGTCGTGACCAACAGAAAGAAGTACCTTTCAAACAACGTTATCCTGGCGCCTGGACGTGTGGGAGCGGACTGGGTTGGAAGGCTGGCAAAGAAATACGGGATCCGGCTCAGACAAAGAGGTATTGAAGTGGGCGTGCGAGTCGAGGTTCACAATGATATCATGCGGGATCTTTGCGAAGTAATTTACGACCCCACTTTTTTCATTCAGACATCAAAATATGATGATCAGACCCGAACGTTCTGCACCAACAAAGGCGGGATTGTCTCTTTGGAAAATTATAGTAACTTTGTCTGTGTCAACGGCCATTCATATCAGAATAAAAAATCCGAAAATACAAACTTCGCATTCTTGTCCAAAGTGATCCTCACCGAACCTGTGACAGACAACCAAGCCTACGGCGAATCCATCGGAAGTCTCGCCAGCCTGATCGGCGGCGGGAAACCAATATTACAGCGTTTCGGAGATCTCAAGCGCGGACGGCGCAGCACATGGCGCCGAGTCAAAAAAGGCTATATCGTACCCACGTTGACCAGCGTGGTTTGCGGTGATATCGCTATGGCCCTTCCCGAAAGAATATTAACCAACATTATTGAAGGCCTGGATAAACTCAACCAAGTTGTCCCCGGTGTGTCCAATGACGAGACACTTCTTTATGCTCCTGAGATTAAATTTTTTGCCACCCAGGTTGAAACAACCGGCGAGCTTGAGACAAGAATCAAAGGAATGTATGTGGCCGGGGACGGTCCCGGAGTGGCTGGGAATATCGTTTCAGCCAGTGCCACCGGACTGATACCTGCAAAAGCCATTGTGAAGAAGACCCAGAGATAGTTGGTCGGCTGGGAAGCTTTCTAAAATCAGATGTGTTTCAAAAATCTAAACAGTTACAATTTATTTTCAGAGATCTCCTTGATAAATCGTGTCATCTCTGAAAGAATTATATCCTTGGCCTGAAAATGGGGAATGTGGCCGCAGTCGGGGATTAGCTTAACATTCACCGGTCCGGATACCTGATCGGCAATGCCCATGACTTGGGCGGGGGTACCGTATTCATCATCTTCACCCTGGAGTATGAGGGCAGGGCAGGCGATTTTGGGAAGGATGTCCTGGATATTCCAGTTTTGAAATTCAGGTGAGAGCCATCTGTCGGCCCAACGGTAGAAAATCGTTTCCGTATTTTCTTTGTGATATCGGGCAAACTTTTCTTTTAAAAGAGTGGCTTCAAAGGCCTTAACCGCCCTGCGAATACCCTCAATGGTTTTTTGTTCAACAAAGATATGTGCTGCTTCCGTAATGATCCCGCGCACCAGGTTATGGTGAGCGGAGGCGGCGATTAATGCAATTGTACCTCCGTCGCTGTGCCCGATGAGAACGGCGTCCTCAATCTTGCATTCTTTTAACAGTGCCGGCAGGTATATTAAGGATTCTTTTTGTAAATAATCAACCGGCCAGGGGCCTTTAAATTTTTCGGAGCCGCCGTAACCTTTTCTGTCGTAAACCAATCCGGAGCACCCGGTGAATGTGCAAAGCGTTTCCGGGAAATCTCGCCAGACCTCAATACAGCCAAGTCCTTCATGGAGGAAAACAAGTGTGGGACTTTTCCTTGTTGATCCGGCAGGCTGTATTTCAATACTTTTGGCCCGGAGTCTGATGCCGGACATTCGTACAAGAAATGTCCTGGAAAAAAAGGTCCTTTTTTCTTCGATATCTTTTATCATCGTAAACGGGTTCAATCCTTACACGGACTGTTGCCCGAATCAATTTTCGCCGCCCTTAACGGGCGCTCAAAGAGATTTTATTTTGACCAACAATCCGTTATTTTTTGACCGGCCTGCTTCCCGGAAGCCGCGATCTTTAGAGCGGAGAAGGCTTCAGAACCTGTTGAGTCTCCCAAAATAGACTATGAAAATAATTATTTGTCAAGTGTGTAAACCTAATCCTTCCATCTAAAAGAGGAAAAAATGATTATAGAAACGCCGGGTGTTGTTACGGATAGGATTTTACTTCTCGGTCGGAAAGCGTCGTGTGTTTATCTTTTAAAAGGAAAAAGTGAGTGTGCCCTTCTGGGTGGTGGAACGGCTTATATTGTTCCGGACATGATACGTCAGCTCAAGGATTTTAATATAGATGAAAAGAAAATCAATCGGATTGTGATACTCCATTCCCATTTTGACCACTGTGGAACCGTTCCTTTTTTCAAAAGGAGATGGCCCTGGGTAAGGATAGCGGCGTCGGCACGGGCAAAGGAACTTTTGGCCAGGCCTGGGGTCGTCCAAAGTATTTCATCTCTAAACCAATTGCTGCTGGCCGAACATGGATTGGAAAAACTTGCCAAAGATATGGGAATTGAATTTGATGGAATACATGTTGACGATGTTGTAAAAGGAAACGATGTTTTGGCCTGTGGTGATCTGTCGATGGAAATGATCGATGTCCCGGGTCATTCTTCGTGTTCCATTGCCGTATATGTTCCCCAAGAAAAAGCCATGTTTGCTTCCGATGCAGGAGGCATCCCTTTTGGGGATCAAATTTTTACAGCCGCGAATTCGAATTTTGACACGTATCAGGAAAGCCTTCAAAGGATGGCCGGCTATGAAATCGGGGTACATTTGGCTGAACACTATGGTGCAAGGACCGGCAACGACGGCAGAAATTTTCTTAAAAAATCAATAGATGCCGCCAAAGAAACCCGGATGATTCTGGAAGCTTCTTATGCAAGGACCAAAGATATCGAGATGAGTACACAGGAGGTTACAGACAGGGTTTTGAGATGGATGCCAGAGGACTTTATGCCGAGAGAGATCATTGCCGTGGTGGTCGGTCAGATGGTGAAATTTATCGCCGGACTAAAGTAAATCCAGTACTTCAAAGATATTGTCCATCAGGTCTATTACACCAAGTTTGTTTCTCAAAACAGATCCTTTGTTTAGTAGTATTTTTACGACTTCGGAGGATTCCAGGGCGGCAAGGAGTGTTACAGCATGTGGCAAGCAGCCCAATGAAGTTTCTGCACCTTTCTGAGGGAGAATATCCGAATCGCCGTAGATGAGTGTTAACCCCTTGTCTTTCGGAAAGATGCTGGTAACATGGCCGTAGACCCCTGCAACCGCAGCGGAGACAAGTGGTGATCCGACTTTTTTTGCAGCGCCTTCCAGAATAAATCGGGTTCGAATGTTGTCAAGGCAGTCAACAATAACATCTGATTTTTCTATGAGATGTGATGCATTTTTATCATCAAGCAACTCGTTATGACCCTTTACAGTAATTGTCGGATTTATTTCTCGCACCCTTTTAACGGCGGCTCTCGTTTTAGGTGTTTCAAGAAGGGGGTGTGTGCTTAAAAATTGCCGGTTCAAATTGCTTTCTTCAAACGTGTCGTCATCAATCAGCGTCAGCAGGCCGATGCCAAGGCGAGCCAGGATTTCAGTTACAGCACCGCCGAGACCTCCAAGCCCAACAATACTTGCACGTGAACTTAATAGAATCGATTGTTCCTTTGGTGAAAATGTTTTCATGTTACGTGAATAATGCTCGGGAACGATATTTTCTTCAAGAGCTGCAATTTCAATGTGACGGCCGCTGAGTTGGAAGCGCTCTGAAAGATTTAAAATATGTTCAACAGAGATACTGGTATAAGGAGTGCCGTCAGGGAATTTTTTTTGTATTGAAACATTTTTTATTTTATTAATAATATCGACTTTCAAAAAATATTCCTCTCTTGATTTATGTATATATGGGGTCGCGGTGTTTTTATTTGCTAGATCCCTCGGTTGATGGATAAGTGTTTACGAGAAAAACTCACGGACCTCTAATTTATACGATAACCTTATAATGAAGGTTTTTCACCCATATTTATGATGCGGTAATTGTTTAGATTTATGAAACAAGTCTGATTTGGGAAGCAATTCATTTTCAAAGTGTAAACTCTTACATGATGCGAAACCAAAGTTGAATGTTCCAAAGCGTATCTTCAAACAGGAACCTATCGGATGCCAATTGTGAAATTAAGTGTAGGCGTCGACCCTATGAAAGTCAAGGGAGTAAATATACTTGCTGAGTGAACAGGCCTCATGAATATTGCAACAACGATAATACCGATATTTGCCGTAATAACCCTCGGATGGGTTGCCCGGTTAAAAGGATTTATCCAGCCGGAATTTTTAGGCCCGGCAAATCGCCTG
>Ga0210103_1000045_pt1 | contig 20641 bp, 20 predicted proteins | sample RushSE_CattailNL_6_FD_185564 | JGI IMG/M metagenome (GOLD analysis project Ga0210103, IMG submission 185564) | Wetland microbial communities from San Francisco Bay, California, USA, that impact long-term carbon sequestration - RushSE_CattailNLA_D2... | ecosystem: Environmental > Aquatic > Marine... | reverse complement strand
TAACAGTTGGTTGTATTTGTTTTAGATAGGCCGGCCGTCGGGATGCAGCAGAGCGGCCGTACGCACGGATCGACACTCGCTTTATCCGAAAAAATAAAACAAAATATTGAATTTATTATAATTTATTGATAGTCGGGATGGCATGTTTATTGCTCCCCAGACAGACCAAGTGAGCGCCTTTAGGCAATTCACATGCAACCCCATTCGATGTCGGAGGAGAACGTTATGAAAGTGCTGGATCAAGGGGTCAACCCGATCTTCATGGATCCCGACCCGGACAAGGCGCGCGAGTTTTTTCGTAAGAAACCGCGGGCCATGGTCGACAAGCGCATGACCGAAAAGGAAGTTGTGGAGAAGTTCATCCCGGACGGGTGCTACCTCGCAATAGGGGGATTCGGCGCCAACCGCATCTCCACGGCTGTCATCCACGAGATCCTGCGGGCGCGCCGCAAGAACCTGGGCTTTCTCGGTCACACCTCCACCCACGACTTCCAACTGCTCGCCGCCGGCAAATGTTTAGACCGCGTGGATGCCGCTTATGTCGTCGGGCTGGAAGCCCGCGGACTGTCACCGAACGCGCGCCGCTACATGGAGTCCGGCGAGGTCCAAGTCACCGAGTGGACCAACTACTCGCTGGCCGCCCGCCTTAAGGCCGCCGCCGAGGGCGTTTCCTTTGCCCTGGTGCGCAGCATGCTGGGGACCGACACCTTCAAGATGTCCGGCGCCAAGGTCGTCGAGTGCCCCTTCACCGGCAAGAAATTCGCGGCCGTCCCGGCCCTCTGGCCGGATGTGGCCGTGATTCACGTGCACGAGGCCGACATGTACGGCAATGCGGTCTTCCGAGGCATCTCCGTCGCTGACCTGGAGCTGTCGCGCGCCGCCAAGCACCTCATCATTACCGCCGAGCGCCTGGTGAACAACTTCACCATCCGCAACAACCCGACCGCCACCTCGATCCCGTTCTACCTGGTGGACGCGGTGGTCGAGGTCCCTTACGGCAGCTACCCCGGCAACATGCCCTATCTTTATTTTTCGGACGAAGAGCATCTCGCCCAGTGGATGAAGGTCGAGAAAGACCCGAAGGAGTTCGAGAAATTTCTGGAACACTACATCTACGGCGTGTCCTGCTTCGAGGAGTACCTGGAGCGCTGCGGGGGTCTGAAAAAAATGAAAGAGCTGCAGAAACTGGAGACCCTGGTCGAAAAGTGATGAACGCTCAACTTAATCTTTTGCTTTGAGCTTTGAGCTTCATGCTTCGAGCTCACATCAAGGAGCTGCGGATATGGCACCCGAATACAACATGATGGAAATGATGATCTGCGTGGCTTCGCGCTACCTCGAAGACGGCAAGACCGTGGCCGTCGGCACCGGCGCCCCCTGCGCCGCCGCCATGCTGTCCCAGAAAACCCAATCGCCCAACCTCATCATCCTTTTCGAGGCCGGGGGGATTTCTCCCCTGCTGCCCCAGATGCCGATTTCCGTGGGCGACTCGCGCACTTTTTTCCGCGCGGTGATGGCCGCCGGCATGACCGAAATGATGACCACCTGCAGCCGCGGCCTGGTGGACTACGCCTTCCTGGGAGGCGCCCAGATCGACAAGTACGGCAACATCAACTCCACCGTCGTGGGCGACTACTACAAGCCGAAGGTCCGCTTCCCGGGCAGCGGCGGCGCCAACGATTTCGCCTCCCTCTGCTGGCGCACCATGATCATGACGGTGCACAGCAAGTCGCGCTTCGTGGAGAAGTGCGAATTCTTGACCTCGCCGGGCTTCCTCACCGGCGCCGGGGCGCGGGAGGCGGCGGGGCTGCCGGAGGGCGGTCCCTACAAGATCGTCACGGACCTTGCCGTCATGGGCTTCGACGAGGAGACCAAGGCCATGAGGGTCGAGTCCCTGCATCCGGGGGTCGATCTGGGCAAGGTCAAGGCCGAGACGGGTTTCGAGCTGGTCATTCCGAAGCAGATAAGCAGCACTGCCCCGCCGACCGAGACTGAGCTGAAGATTTTGCGCGAGGAGGTGGACCCGCTGAAGCTCGTGATCGGACGGGCCTGAACGGCGCCTCTAAAACGGTTTTTCAGAACGTTGAAAAAGTGTTGATCGGGGAGGGTTGGGTTCGGACCTGGCCTGTTGATGCGCACTGGCCATAGGCTGGCCGCGAGTTGAGCCTCGAGACCCTTTCCCGATCCCCTAAGCCCTTTCCTGGCGTCGAAGCCGGGAAAGGGCTTTTTTTACGAAGCCCCCCGCCAGGCAGGGGCGGCTTTGCCCTGGTCATCCCTCCGATACGGCAGCCAGACCAACCCGAAAAATCCCTGAGATATGCCGGCCGGGGTCGGGGCCACGACGACCTCCTGCAGTTTTTCAGCGGTAGGGTCGAAGGCAGCCTCCAGCTTGTCGATGTCCGCCTGCAGGGCCTGATCCAGTTCCGTTATCTTGGCCTTGACCGCCTCGGCGCTTTCCTGGGCGCGGGCGGTGTCCATGCTCTCTTTGCGCAGGCGGCCGGCGGATTTCGCCGCTGTGCCCAACCGGCCGGCTGAGGCGGCGCTCACCGCCTTGCGCCCCAGAAATGCGCCGAGGATGGCGGTCCCGAAGGAGATGGCCGTTTCCACCTTTTTTGCGGAAAGCTGTTCCTGTTCGCGCATGACCGCCTGTTCCGCGCGCATCAACCGATCCTTCAAGGCGGCGAACTTGCCGGCATAGCGACGGCGCAGCTTTTCCACCTCAAGGTCCCTCTGTTCCCGCGCGGTTTGGGCCAGTCGGGCAACGAACTCGGCGTTGGATTCGTCCGGGCGCGCGGCAAGGCCAAACCGCTCGGAGCGCTGCAGCCGCAACGCGCAGTTCTGGCGCACCCAACGGGCCAGGTCCCTGCGCCAAGCGTCGTAACTCTTTGGTTTCTTGCCCTCGGCCGGCAGTTCGGCGAAGACGGCCCCGGCCGAAGGCTTCGCGGCGAGCTCGGCAGGGTCCAGGGGGATTTCAAAGGCCAGGTCCCAATCGAGGGGAACCGGCCCTTCGGCCAGGGGCGCCGCATACGCCAAGCGTCGGGATAGATCGATCCGCTGCTTGGCGTTGGTGTAGTGAATATCCAGGCCGGCAGCCACCGCGGGGAAGTATTCGATCCCCGGCGCGCTGTCGGCAACCGGCAGGTAATAGGCGGTGATCCCCGGCGGCAGCAGCGGCGGCTGCGTTTCCCGCACCACGCCCGAAGCAGGCGCCGCCGGCGCTTGCTCCCCCGGGGATGCTTCGGCAGCCGGGACCGCCTGTTTGACGGCCGCGCCGGCGGCCGTCAGGGCCTTGATGTTCTCCCGCGTCATGGGGCCTCTGAGATAGGAAAGCGTCCAGCGGGTCTGAAAGATGGCCGGCTCGTTTTCATGAACGCTGTTGAGAAGAAAAACTCGCTTGCCCAGCCCGGCCAGAGTCTTTTCCATCCGTCCGCGTTCGAAGTGTTTGCCCGCCGAAGCCCCTTCCAGCCCGGCCATCACGCGCTCTTTGTCGCCCTCGGTCTGCAGCCGGCCGATGAACCAGGTGCCCGTGTTGGCGAGCCCTTTGTAGTCGAGGTCCACCGGGTTCTGGGTGGACAGCACCACGCCGAGCCCGAAGGCCCGCGCCTGCTTGAGCAGGGTCAGCAGGGGCTGCTTCGACGGCGGGTTGCTGACCGGCGGGAAATAGCCGAAGATCTCGTCCATGTAGAGGACGGCCCGCAGGCTGGAGGTGCCGGGTTGGGTGCGCACCCAGGCCAGGATTTCATTCAGCAGCTTGGAAACGAAGAACATGCGCTCGGCGTCGCCGAGGTGGCTGATGGTGAAGATGGACGCCCGCGGCTTGCCTTCGCCCGTGAACAAAAGCCGGCCGATGTCGAGGGGCTCGCCCTCCAGCCAGGCCTCGAATCCCGGTGCGGCCAGGAGGTTGTTGAATCGCATGGCCAGCTGAAACCGATCCTTGGCGGGATAGATTGAATCGAGGTCCAGGACCCCCACGCGCGCAAACGGCGGCTCCTGGATGGCTCGCACCAGGCCGGCCAGGTCGAATCCCTTGCCTTGAGACCAGGCGGCGCTGAAGATGTTGGAGAGCAGGATGTGCTCCCGGCTGGTGATGGGGTCGGCATCGATGCCCGCCAGGGCCAGCAGCGAGGTCGCCGTCGTCATAATGCGTTCGCGCAGAAGGTCCCGGTCTTCCGCGACGGCGGCGGGAGGCGGCGCAAAGCTCCCCAGGGCATTCACCGGCAGGCCGGCGCGGCTGCCTGGCGTGTACACGGCAAACTCCGCGGAGGAGCGCAGCCGCTCGATGCGCTCCGGGCCCTGGCCCCAATCGGCGAGCCCCTTGCGCCACAGCTCGGCCTGTTTGGCTGCAAACTGCTGCCGGTTGAGTCCGGCGGCAGCGGCTTCCTGGTCGTCGACCCAAGGCAGGAACTCCGCTGCGGTGAGGCCCGGGAAGGTGAGCAGCAGGTTGGGCAGATCGCCTTTGGGGTCGATGGCGATCACCGGGATGTTGTCGATCAGGGCCTCTTCCAAAAGGCCGAGGGCGAGGCCGGTTTTGCCGCTGCCGGTCATGCCGATGACGACGGCGTGGGTGGTCAAGTCCTTTGAGTCGTAAAGGACCAGGTCTTCCCGGAGTTTCCCGGAGTCCATGTCGAACGCCTTGCCCAGATAAAACACGCCAAGCTTTTCATATGCCGTCATGGATAGCCCTCCCCTGGAACTAGGTTATGGCACGCAGCGACAACGTATCGGCGAAGTGGTGCATGAGAGGCTTTCAGCCTCGATGGGCCGGCTTCGCAACAGCAGCCTTGACTGCGATGGCTGAATCGCGGCGGGAAAGCCGCCCCCAAAGAGTTGTAAAATGCGGCGTCATCGGGAGATGGTTCCGGTGCGATGTTGCGGTCGTTCATTTTTGGAGTGATACTGATTATGCATGCGGAAGTCAATGATTCCGCGGGGTCGGAGGTCGTGGAAACGGCAGAGGTGTCAATCGCGTCGGGCGGCGGGCTTGCGTTGCATCAAGGCTTGTCGGGGCGGGCGTCTGTCCGGTCAACGAGCATTCTGAAAAGCATCCTCGCTCCGGATGGTCAGGCTTCCCCTTCAGACGAAAATGAGTCTCGCCAGGGCGGTGAGAGTGATAATGGCGCCCAGTACGTCCAGCATGTCCATGGTTGTCGCCTTTTAGCTTTCGTTTTTTGAAGCTGCTGCCATAGCCTACAGCAAGTTCATAGCAAAAACCGTGCAAGATATAAGCGCAATTTATTTTGTTGTGAAATCAGTGGGTAGACTTGACTTCGGCAACGAGTATCAAGGATTTATGGAAAAAAGGTAACAGTTTATAGGTGGTGCGGTTCTCGTGCAGGCATCTCCGGGTGCAGCCGCGGTGGCATGGTTTGAATTTCTTCCCGGCTCTGCTATGATGTCCGCGACTTCAACCCAGCATGCGAGGCGACGATGTTCGAGACCAAGGAGATCCTGGATCTGGCGATCCGGTTGGAGAAAAACGGCGAGGCCGCATACCGCAGGGCGATTCAACTGTCAACCGGAGAGGGCCTGAAGGCCATGCTGACGTGGATGGCGGAAGAAGAGGCCCGGCACGGCAGCTGGTTCGCCACGCTCAAAATCGGCCTCGACACTGGCAGCAAGAACCCTTTTCTGGAGGAAATGGGCAACCAGCTCTTTGAGGATGTGATCGGCGGGCAGAGTTTTTCGCTCAAAGAGGTGGACTTTTCAAGAGTGGCCGGCCCGGGCGAGCTCGTTTCCATTTTCATCGAGTTCGAAAAAGACACCGTCCTTTTTTATGAAATGATCGCGCCGTTCATCGAGAGCGGCGAAACCCGCACGCAGCTTGAGGCCATCATCGCGGAGGAAAACCGTCATATCGAGCGTTTGAAAGAATTCATGGAAAAAGGCGAGGAGGCGTTGGTTCCAGCGCGGTGAGCGCGCAACCCGCTCCGCCTGTATGTGAGGTGGTGGAATCAGGCACATTCAGGTGCCGGGGTAATATCTCCGGTGCGGAATCGTTCAGGCGGGGGTTGGACCCGTATGGCCGACGGCCGTTTTTGGCAGGGGTGTGCGCCGGCGAATGTCCCCCATTACGGCTTCGATTCTCTCCTGAGCTTCGGCCACCGCCGAAGGCGGTACCCGGCCTATCTGCTCCAGAGTTTCCCTTAAAAACAACGCGCCGGGTTTCGGCAGTGTGTTGAAAATGCGCATCTGGGTCTTGGCGTTCATGTTTTTTAACGCCTTTGCCAGGTCCAGCGTGCTGATTTCCTTGAGGCACTGCCGGATCTCTTCATCGCCGAGCTTGCTGAAAAGAAGGCTCAGCGAGGTCGGCACCGGGCTCGGCGACTGAGACTGCTCAAGGTTCTTGAGAAAGCCGTCCAAGTCGCCGTCGTTGCCGTGCTCGAACTCGGTTTCATACGCTCGCGCGACCTCTTCCGCCAGGAAAGACAACAGCAGCTCCCTGATGCTCTTGGGGTTGAGCCCGGCTTGGATGCCCATGAGGCCTTCCAGGATGATGCACCGCTCCAGCAGCTCCCTTCCGCGAAAGCCGCCCGCCATGATGCTGATCTCCAGGATCTCCCGCACGGAGTGAGGCTTTTCCCCGTCCACGATGAGCTGCAGGCCTTTCTGCAAAAAACGGTTGGGGCAGCTCTCGATGGTCTCGATCAGGGACAGCAGCCCGAGGGACCTGGCCTTTTTGGTCAAGAGCAGGATTTCGGAGATCAGATGCAGACACTGCCGTTGATCTTCCCGGCTGCATCGGATGCGTCGGGCAAAGGCCCAATCATAATTCATACCATCGTCCCTCGGCACTTCTTATACCGCTTGTCATAATAATATCCCGAAAAAGAGGATGGCGGCATAAGTGGTTGTAACAAAATAACGTCCGACAATCGGAACGTTATTTTGACAACCACTATAATCGTGCGCCCGGCCCGGTCGTCCACCCCTTCCTGAGGTCAGAACGCGGACCGAAGACTGCCTTACTCTGAAATATGATTATCGGCTGAAGACGAGGGAATCTTAAAAAAAATCCGCCTTTGGGGGCGGATTTTTATTTTGGGGGTTGGGTAAAAGAATGCATAGAGGACCAGAGGTGGATCCGATAGCTGGATGCAGGAGGCGTATAGCTGTCTACATGCCAGTCTGCTTGTCGATTCGTTCCCAAGGGAGTCCATGACGGCGCGTGCGGCCGCAAAAAACCATCAGGCAGGCCGCCAGCAGTCCGGCAAGTCGCCACCCGTCGGCTGAACCCCATTCGGACCCGTTGCCCGCGGCCGAGATCAGACAGGGGCCGCCCCCGCCGCCGCCCCCGCCGCCGTCCGAGCTCGAAGCCGGCGCGGTGGTTTGAAAGGTCCGGTCAGGACCGAAGCTGGTGCCGGAGGCGTTGGTCGCCACCAGGCGGTAATGGTAGGTGGTGTCGGCCGACAGGCCGGTGATGGTTTCAGCTACCGAGAGATCGATGCCGGTTGTGCGGCTGGTGGTCTGCGACCCATAAGCGTTAGTCGTGCCGTACTCGAAATAGTAGGTCGTGCTGGACCCATTGGGGATGACGGTGCCGTGCAGTACGGCCGAACTTTTTCCGACGGAGGTGGCGGAAGCGGTGTTGGCCTCGGGTGCGGTGTTGTCGCCCGCGTACTTCAAATCAAGGAGCACGCTGGTCGAACCCACCGTGACGGTGCGCGTAACCGGGGTCGTGATCGAGGAGCCTGAAAACGTGACCTCGTAGGTGCCGGCCGCAGTGATGGGGATGGCGTAACCACCGCTGTTGGCGGTGACGGCATAGTAAGTCCCTTGGTCCGGTTCTGCCGTCACGCCGCCGATGCCTTCACCGGGGTCGTACTGGTCGTTGCCGTTACTGTCGACCCAGACGGTGCCAACCAGAAAGCGGTTGTAATGGTCTGGATACCCCGTGTTGGCGTAACAGAGGTCGCCCGTGATCACCTGGGGGCCGACATCGGTGGACGGGTTTGATTCGGCGACGACGGCATAGCCCACATTCGTGTAGTTGCCGCTGACCGACATGATGGCGTTGCGGTGGCCGGGGGGATCCTGGGTCCCGTCGGTTCCCGGGCCCCAGTCGATGTTGAAGCCGGCATGGCCGTAGACCGTGTGTTCGGAGTACGAAAACACGATGCCGGCGGCCGAGGTGTATTTGAACCCGGCCGCGTCGATGCGGCTGAATTGACCATCATGGGTCTGGCTGTCGATGCTGATCAGATAGTCCGAGTGGACCTTGGCCGCGTTGTAGAGACGAACGTCAAAGGCGGCCGGCGGCTTGGCCGGGATGGCCGCGAATTCGTTCTGCAATACGGTGAGATTGACGGACCAAAACGACCGTGCGGCCGCGATGTCCGGGTCGGTCTCCGTTGCCAGCCAGGCCCCTTCCTGGGAAGGGTCCGAGCGCGCCCGATTTAGCAGCCACAGCATCTGCTGTTCGTTGCCGTCCGGGTGCAGATTGTCGCCCGTCTTGTGGTAGGTCCACTCGGTGGTTGCGGACGGTGCCATGACGTCCGCGGCAGCCTTGGCGCCGGGAGCCTCCGGGGCCTCTAATTCGATGGTAGGCGGGCCGGGCTCGGGGATCCTGTCGTAGGCAGCCTCGCTGCTTTGAGCCGGAAGGAGCGCAGCCGTGAACGCGGCAAGTACCAGGATTCGAAAGAGACGTCTGAAGAAGCGGGCCATTTCCATATCCACAACTCCGCTGATTTCTGATGACGCAAAATTGAAACAAGCTGTCTTAATTAAAAGAATCGGATCAAATTTGCAACTCGAAACACCTTATTCATCCCAGTCTACTACGAAGGCCGCCGGACGCCAAATCCCTTTATCGGCTGTTTCCTGGAATTTCGTGACTCCCCCCGACCATGCGCTCAGATGGGCCCGTTGTATTGACTGGGGTGCCGTTGGGAGATATTCTTTCGGAACGTAATTGGGGGAGTTGGGTTTCATGGGTTCCGTGCGGTTGGCTCTTGCAGCCTGTGCGGGCCAGGTCAATAGCGAACCATTGCAGACCGGCGTATCCGAGAACCATGCCGGGGCTGAGTCTGAAGTTAAAGGGAACCGGCAGGTCGAACGGCGGTGTCGGGCATGATGACGGACCAGGTGCTGGTAACATTCCGTGAGGGGACCGATATCAGCACAACTGAACGGATCTTACGGGAGGCTGGCCTTGAGGTGCTGAAGGTCGTATCCCCTCCCAACCTCTATTTGATGAGAGCAGGATCCGGCTCTGCGCGCGAGGATGCCATCGGGCGGCTGAAGGAATATCCCGAAGTCCTTTACGCGGAGCGGAATGACGTTAGAGCCCTGAAAGGGGACAGAATCCATGGTTAAAATGTGTCGACGGACAAGGCCCCATGCCGCACTCATAAGCTTGGCTCTTTTTGGGGTGTTCGGATTGATCCTTTGGGCGGCGGAGACGGCAGCGCAGCCTCTCCCGGTTTTGCCCCGATCAGCCTATGCAGCCGGCGAGATTCTCGTCAAATACCGAACCGCGGACCGGGCAGCGGCGTCCGGAATCCACCAGCACCGGTGGGGTACCCGTGCGCTCAAGTTCCTGGAATCCGCCGGCGTTCACCGTATCAAGCTGCCTGAAAGCATGAGTGTTCGGGAGGCGCTCGAACTCTTCCGCCAGGATCCCCTCGTGGCCTACGCGGAACCCAACTACCGCCGCTATCTCCGCCGGACGCCGGATGACGCCTCCTATCCCTCGCTTTGGGGTCTTGCCAAGATCAATGCGCCAGGGGCTTGGGACGTCGCCACGAATTGCGGTTCCGTGGTGGTGGCGCTGATCGACTCCGGGGTGGATGATCTTCACCCTGATTTGGCTGCGAACATCTGGGTCAACACCGGTGAAATTGCCGGCAACGGCATCGACGATGACGCCAACGGCAAAATCGACGACACGCGCGGCTGGGATTTTGTTTCCGAGGACAACGACCCCATGGATGTCGACGGCCACGGCACCCACGTGGCAGGGACAATCGGCGCCGTGGGCGACAACGCGCTGGGCGTTACCGGCCTCTGCTGGGGCGCAAAGATCATGGTCCTGCAAGCCTTTGATGCTGTTGGAAACGCGACGGTCGCCGACACGATCGAAGCGATGGACTATGCGCGCGGCAACGGAGCCAGGGTCGTCAATGCCAGTTACACCGGTTCGGAGTTCTCGCAGGCCGAGAAAGACGCGATCGCGCAGCTGAACAGCGGCGGAATCCTTCTTGTCGCGGCGGCCGGCAACGAGGGTGCCGACAACGACCAGACCCCGAGCTATCCGGCCGGCTACAACCTGCCCAACATCATTTCGGTCGCGGCCAGCAACACCAGCGACCTGCTCGCCTCTTTTTCCAACTTCGGGCTCACCAAGGTCCACGTCGTCGCTCCAGGGGTTTCGGTTCTCAGCACCTATTTGAACGATGACTATGCGGTGGAGTCCGGCACCTCGATGGCGACCCCTCACGTGAGCGGGCTGGCGGCGCTGGTCTGGAGTTCGAACCCCGGGCTCAGCGCCGCTCAGGTTAAAGACCGAATCATGGATTGCGTGGACCGGATCCCTTCCCTGGAGGGATTGATCTTCACCGCGGGGCGTATCAACGCCGACAACAGCGTGCGAAACATACCCGCTCCGCCGTCAGACTTTGCGGCGGCAGGGGTCTCAAGCAGCAGAATCGACGTGAGCTGGGACGACAATTACTCCGACGCCATCAGCGTCAAGATCGAGCGCCGTCAAAGTGGGGGCCCTGCTTTTGTTGAAATTGCCACGGTCGGGCCCGGGGTGTCCGTCTATCAGGACACAAGCGTTCAAGCGGCCACAACCTACGACTACCGGGCAAAAGGGGTGAACAGCGACAACGCCTCCAGCTATACGGCGGAGGTGTCCGCCACCGCGGCAGCACCCCCGTCCGGGGGCGGCGGGGGCGGGGGGGGAGGCCCGTGTTTCATAACGAGCCTGTTGGGAAACTGAGGCGGTTTCAACCCGCAGATCGTTTCCCCAGGCTGGTCAGCGCCAAGGAGACCACCACGAGACCCAGGGCGATCAGCTCGTAGAGACTCAACGCTTCGCCCAGCAGCAGCGCGCTGCTGAAAACGCCGATCACCGGGATGCTGAGGGTGCTCAGGGCGGCCACATTGGCCGGGAAAAGCCGAACCACCACGAAAAACGCCCAGTGACAGAAAATCATCGGTCCGGCGATGAGATAGACGAAGGTTGCCGCCGCTTTCCAGGAGATGTCGCCGAGGGCCGCCAGGGGATCCAACAGCAACGCCCCGATGACCACCGGGATGCCGCCGATCAGCAGCTGCCAGCCCATGACGAGCGCTGCCGGCATGTGCCAGTTAAAAAACTTGACCAGCACGGTCCCGGCTGCCCAGCAGAAGGCCGCCCCCAGCATGAAAATCACCCCCGCCGGTGCCGCGCCGACTTTTCGAATGTCGGGGCCGAGCAGCAGGGCCAGCCCGGCGAACCCGACGGCCAGCGCCCACAGGCGCGGTGCGGCGATGTCTTCCTTAAGGAGCAGTCGGCTCAGGATGATCGCCCACAGGGGCATGGTGTAAGCGACGATGGCCGCTCGGCCCGCCTGCATGGCTGCAACACCGTGGGCGGACAAAATGTGCCACCCGGTTATGTTTATGATCGACGTGAGGATGAGCGGCCACAGGTCTTCAGGGGGCACCCGCAAGCGGTTGCCGCCGGAGCGGGCGAGCACCAGCAGCGCCAATCCGGACGCCATCAGGCAGACGGCCCGGAAGGTCCAGGGCCGGACTTCGGCCAGGGTGATCTTCATCGCCGGCCAGCCCAGGCCCCAGAACAGGCTGAGCAGGGCGAGCAGGAGAAGGCCTCTGAGCGATGACTTGGCCCCTGAATTTAAGATGTTTTTTTTGATGTTCCAACCCCGATAGGAAACGAAGTTGTGGCTTCTTACGAAGCCACAACTTCGCTGATCTGGCGGACCGGCGTCAGATTGGTGAAGTTGGGGATGTCGCCCCGCAGAGCGCCGCCGCTCGCCGCGGCCCCTCTTTCGTAACCATCGGCGGTTTCGAAGTAGAGGTTCCCGATGCAGATGTACGGGGCCGGCTGACCGCCGCCGCCGGAGACGCCCTTGAGCACCTCCGTGCGGACAAGGCCGAAGGGTTTCAGATAACGGATGACCAGGTCCATGTGCGTGGTGCGGTAGTAGTCGAGGTCGAACCGTGCGCCTTCCTGGTTGGGGTACATTACGCTGACTTTGAACATGCAAGGGTTCCTTTCGGATTGTTGTGGACGGCGGGTGGCGGCTGCGCCGTCTTCACTATCGCCCGGGTTTTCAGAAAGATCAAGGCATGGGTTCCAATTGAAACACCAGGGGCCGGCCGCTGAAGGGGCAGGTAAACTCCAGGCCCCAGGCCGTGAGTTTCAGGCCGTCGGCGTTCTTGTTGGTCTCGCCGTAACGCGGGTCTCCCATCACCGGGAAGCCGACCATGGCAAAATGCCTGCGCAGTTGATGCTGACGACCCGTCCGCATGACGACATCGACGAGCGAGGTGTCCGTCGTCGGGTCATACCGGGCAACGCTGTACTCGGTCATCGCCGCCCGGCCGTCGAGCGGCAGGTCGATGCGCCCGGCGGACGATTCGGGGCCGGCCCGGCCGCGGAGTTCCACGCGGTAGCGCTTGACGACCTTGCGTTCGGCGAACATCCGTGAAAGGGCACCGGCCGATGGCCGGTCATGGGCGATCATTACCAGGCCGGCCGCTTCGCGATCCAGCCGGTGGACCAGGAAGGCCTGCCGTTTGGGGCGCAGAAACGCCTCGGCCTGCCGCAGCAGCGAGCAGTGGTCCCCGTAGCGGCTGCCCTGGGTCATCAGGCCGGCCGGCTTGAACCACACGCTGAAACGGTCGGCATCGTGCCGGCACTCCGCGGCAGGCGGGATGCGGGCCAGCAGTTCCGCGTCGTAATGGATGGCGAGACCGTCACCGGGCTGCAGCACGGTCTGCGCCCGCCGCAGGCGCCGCTCGCCGGAGCCGTTCCGTGTCAGCCAGACCGCGCCCTTTTGCATGGCATCCTTGACCCTGAGTTTCGAGAGGCCGGCGCCTTCGGCCAGAATTGCGCAGGCCGTGCGGCCTTCTCCCCGGGCGACCGTCGTTTGAAACGAAAATCGCATCACGCTCCTCTGCCGCCGGTCTCGCGGATGCGGTGTCGCCGGCCCAGGACACTTATGAAGTAGCCATCCTCTGTGAACTCCATCACTTCCGCCAGCTTCAGCAAGGCCCGTTCGGAGAATTTGATCCGTTCGCCGTCGCAGTTCATGTAGAGGCTTTCGCCGGCCACGAAGAGCTCTGCGGGGTCCAGCAGCAGCTCGCGCCGGGTGTTGAGCCGCAGGCGGATTCCGGCGGCGAGGTCGACGTCCACCACGAACAGGGCGGTATCCTCGTAGGGAAAATACACTTTTTCGACGTGATCGCCATGCTCCTGGCAGACGAAATAGCCGCCCTCGTCGCGGCGGATGGCGCAGTGAAAATAGTCGCTGATCCGACGGTTGCGGAAGACCCCGTGGGCATTGCACCAGCGGCCGCGGCCGTCGAGCCGGAACACGGCATTTTCCCTGGGGATGACGATCTCGGTGGGTTTCTCAGGCATGAGGCGGTCGAGAGTTATGTTTATGCTTCCTTGCTAGTAGCGCCCGTGCCTGCGCGGCTTGCTCCAGACGGCTTTGCCCATGGCCTCGATGTGGGTCACGGCCTGGAAGACCGCATTCAGACTGAAGAAAGGCAGTTCGCGGTCCGCTTCACGGCATGCGGCCAGAAAGCGACTGCCGGCCTGGGCAAGCCCTCGGCGGCGGCAGACGAGATGGGCGGCCGAAGCGGCCTCGATGTCGATGCGCTCGAGATTCAGATTCTTGCGATCGGTCCACCACGCATCGCCGTCGATCCCCAGGTGTCCGCAAAACAGGTGCCCGAGTTCCAGGGCCAACGCGGCGTATTTTTCTTCCAGGCTGAGACCGGTTTCGATCAGAACGAGGTAACGCGTGTTCGGCTCCAGGCCCAGCTCGGGGTGCTTTTTTCGAATCGCGGGCGTGACTCGGACGGTTCGTTCGGTTGAAATGGCTGATGTCGCGGCTTCGCGCACGGCGATGCGCTGGATGCCGCAGTTGTGCAGCGTGGCCTCGTAGGATTTCACCGGCAGGCGGCCGGCGGCGGATGCGGCTTTGAAGGCTCCGGGCGGCAGGGCAGGGCCCTCGGTGTCACGGACGTCGAAGACGAAGAGCACCGGCGACATCGGCGCCAGGATGGCGATGGGGCGCGCCCCGGCCTTTATGCGCCGCTGGCATTTGCGGAACCACGTCCGTGCCGTGGCCACCTGCGTGGCGGCCGGGTCCTGGAGATGGATGAGAAAGCAGTTCAGCGGGGAATAGGCCCGGAACCGGGCGATGAATTCGAGAAGTTCGAAATAGTCGCAGTTGCGGCCCCAGCGACGGCTGAGCCGGAAGAGCTCGTCGAGCGCGCTGCCGTCCGCCTCTTGGAGGACGAGGCCGGCTGCGTCCGGATCTTCCGCCGGGTGCGGTTCAGATGTTTGGAACAGACTGAGCTGCTCGGTCATGTCGCCTGCCTTGTGCCGGGATGGTCACCAGTTTATGCGAAAAAGTCTTTTTGAGTCAAGGAGATATCCGAGTTTGACAACCGGGTCCGGGATGCTAAATATTTGCCCTTGCAAAATCGAACACCGGAATTTGAAACCGATCCAAACAAAAGGAGAGACAAATGATCAGCAAGAAGTTGAACGACGCAATCAACGATCAGATCAAGAACGAGCTCGAATCGTATTACATTTATCTTTCCATGGCGAGCTACTTCCATTCGAAGGCGCTGGACGGCATGGGCCACTGGATGCGGGTGCAGGCCCACGAGGAAATGATTCACGCCATGAAGTTCTTCAACCACGTGATCGACCGCGGGGGCAAGGTCGTCCTGAAAGACCTCAAGCAGCTCAAGACCAGCTGGAAGTCGCCCCTCGAGGCGTTCCAGGACGCCTACAAGCACGAACAGTTCATAAGCAGGAAGATCAACGATCTGACGACCATCGCGCGTCAGGAAAAGGAATATGCCTCCGAGCCGCTTCTGGCGTGGTTTGCGGACGAGCAGATCGAGGAAGAGTCCAACTCGAGCAAGATCACCGAGCAGATCACCATGGTGGGAAACGACAAGTCCGGCCTGCTGATGCTCGACCGCGAACTGGCCGCCCGGGTCTATCCGCCCGGCAGCCCCCTCAACCCGGTTGCGGCACCCGGCGCAGCCGCGTGATAGCTATGCATCGCGGCCGCACGCCGGCGCCAAGTGCTTTGCCGGAAGCCTAATTTTGAATAGCGGCGGGCGCTTCAACGCCTGCCGCAATTCAGGGCACGATGATCCGGGATTCCGGAGTCTGAATCAGAGGTGACTGCTTCTGGTCTTTCATTTTGTTGGCTTCGTCAACGAGCCGCTTCATAGCTTCTTCCATGGCCTCGGGGAATCGCTTGAAGGCCTGGGAGAGGTCCTTCGCCCGGATCACGTTTTGAATGGGCAGGGGGCCGTGGGGCGTGTATAGATTGGCCTGGCCGGCGAAAATAGTCTTGCGCGACTTGTCCGGTGTTCCGTCCGGTTTTACCGGGGTGAAACGCTTGACGGTGCCGACTTTCAAATCCGTGAACGTTTCTTCCTGGTAAAGGTTCGACCGATCCATTTTGAATTCGTACGCGTCTTCGGTATTTTCATTTTCGGGCGCTTCGGTCATTGCTTTTCTCCTTCATGGGGTGCAATGGCAAATGCCATGCAGATGGGGTTCGGGCACCGTAGCAGAACCGGGAAGAAGTGGCAACAGGGCGGGGGCGCCCATGTGCCGGCGCGGGCCGGCCAGGTTTTACATAGGAGGAAATGACATGGCAAAGCGCGTGGTGATTGATGCGGATGAGTGCGTGGGCTGCCAGACATGTGTCGAACTGTGCCCGGATGTTTTCACCTTCAACGATGCCTCGGAGAAGGCCGAAGTGGCCAAGGAAGAAGGAGGGCCGGAAGACTGCATCGAGGAGGCCATGAGTTCCTGCCCGGTGGAGTGCATCAAGTGGGAGGAGGATTGATTCCGATCAGGGTTTTTTCCTTGCCGACGTTCGCAGGGCCAGGCGCATGGTGGCTGATGACGCCAGACTTCCAAGGGGCAGGCTGGCGGCGCCGATGAGGCAACCGGTCACCCCCAGTCCCAAGGCGGCGGCCCCCGCCGCTGTGGCGGTGATAAGGAAAACGCCCTGGCCGAGAAGGACGATGAGCGGCTTTTTCAGCCAAGTCGCAAGCCCTTCGCTTTGAGCCCTCAGGGCCACGGCCAAGGGAAGCAGCGTCAGAACGGCCGCTGTTTGACGAACCCAGTGCAGGTCGGCGGGGTTCAGGTTCTGGAGCTGCACGTAGTAGAACCGGTCAAGCCCCGGGAGAATAAAGAGCAGCGGCAGAAGCCCGAGAAAGGCCCCTGCGGCGATGGAAAACCGCAGCGTCTGGCGCTGAAACCGGTCGGCCGGCGGGAACGCGAGCACGATCGTCTGCATTCGAGTGGCCCCGAAGGCCACCGGGCTGGCAAGGCCGAGGGCCAGGTAATACACCGGGATCATGCGTTCCGGGTCGGATGCCCGCGCCATGATCCCCGTCAGGATAACGGTCGCCAGGGAAAGAAAATAGCCTCCGCCGGTGAGCGGCAAGATGAATGCAAGAAGGTCCCGCAGGCGGGGGAGTTCGCCCTCCGCGGCGGGCTGGTTCTTCAGGAAGGGCCGCGCGAACGCCCAGGACACGATCGACTCGAGGCCCACGGGCAGGGTCAGCGCCACTACCGCCCACACCGGGCCCACCAGATCGACCATGCAGAACAGCGGGGAGAGCACGGCCGTCAATGTCACGCGCCCGATGGTGGCCAGGCTGGCGATGCCGGTCGCCTGGCCGATGTACATGACCACGAAATAGGGCATCCGCGAGAAAAAGAGCAGCTGCAGGGGAATGCTGGCCAGCAGGCTGACCTGGGCCGGCGATTCGATTGAAGGCGGCAGGCCGATCAGTTTTCCGAAAAGCAGATGCGACGCACTCGGCAGGCAGAGAAGCGCTTGCACGATGGTGGCGCAGATGCCGGCGCCGAGGGTCAAGCGATAGAATTGGCGGTAACCTTCCCGGGTGCGGGCGAAGACCATGCCGGCCGGGACCAGGCTGATCGCGAACATTCCCAGAAAGAACAGGACGGTATTGGACTGGGCCAGCCCTGCCAGATCCAAAGGCCCGCCGGGCCCCCGGGTGGCTACCATTGCCACCAGCGGGTAGCAAAGCGACTGGGAGGCCGCCTGCACCGCAAGGGGAATGAAAAAGCGGGTCAACCGTCGCATGTCGGGCGGAGGGGGTGTATCCGCCTCCGGATGGCTTGCCGGGGAATTCATTTAGTCGCCGAAGTCCCCCACCAGTAATACTTCGCGTTCCAGCCGTACACCGAAGCGTGCGAACACGCGTTCTTCGATACGTCGGATCAGGCGGTAGACATCGGCCGCGGTGGCGTCGGCGATGTTCAGGATGAAGCCCGCATGTTTGGCACTGACCTCCGCCCCGCCGCTGCGTTCGCCCTTCAACCCGGCCTCCTCGATGAGGGTCCCGGCGTAATATCCGGGGGGGCGCTTGAACACGCTGCCGCAAGAGGGGTGCTGGAGGGGCTGCTTGCGGGCCCGCAGCCCCAGGACTTCCTCGGCGCGGGCCCTGAGAGTCTCCGGGGAATCCGGTTGGAAGCGGAAACGGGCGGAGGTGATGACCACCCGGTTTAATTCCGGCGCGCGGCGGTAGCCGAAGGTGATATCCTCCCGGGCCGCCCGGAACGGGCCGCCGTCGTTCGTGAACCCGGCCACCTCCAGGGTCTGCGACTCGATCTCCCGGCCGAAGGCCCCTGCGTTCATGCGCAGGGCGCCGCCGACGCCTCCGGGGATCCCCGCCAAGAGCTCCATGCCGCCCAGTCCGCGCTCCACGGCGGCATGGACCAGGTCCATCAGCAGGCATCCCGCCCCGGCCTCGGCCTGTTCGCCTGCGAAGTGTATGTCGCTCAAATTCTCGCCGATATAGAGCGTGACGCCGGGCCAGCCGCGGTCGGAAATGAGCAGGTTGGACCCCCGGCCGAGCACGAAGAGAGGCGCGCCGGCGGAATGGACGGCCTCTACGACGCGCTGCACGCCCTGCGCCGACCGCGGGGCCGCCCAGATCGCCGTCGGGCCTCCGATGCGATACGAGGTGTAGGGCGCCAGCAATCTGCCGGAGGCGACATCGCCCTCCGCCACCGCAGCCAGATGCGCAGCCAGGTCCCTGAGGTCTCGCGGGGTGGGGTTCGCCGTCATGTGGGCATCCTAACCATAAAACCGGCTCAAAAGCAATTTGACCCCCGCGTCAGCCCGCGTTGTGCCTGCGGTGCCAATACGACCCTGCCGCGCCCCCCTTCGCCCCTGCGGCCACCGCTAAAGTGCCATCACCAAACTGCCGATATCCCCAGAGAACCGGAACGCTCGCGCTTTCCGGCAGGGCAAAGGCCGCCGGCGAGACTCCGGTGGTCGGAGGAAGGCGATCACCGCATAGAAAGGGAAAACGCATGCAAGCCGAGGAGTTCTTAAACGTCATCAACGAGTGCGATGTTCTCAGGGATGATATCGACGACATCCGGGGGCGCGTTCAGTTGACCCGGGCCGAGGGCGGCAGGCTCGATCAGGCCGTCTCCCACGTGGACAAAGCCAAATCGGTCCTTTCCAGCCTCTTTCCTGACATCAAATCGCTGGGTGAAGACGTTCGTGAAGACCTGAAGGCCGAACTGGGGGAGGTCGACTGAAGCTGAATTGAGCGGATGATGCCTCGCTCAATTCAGACATGAAGGGCATCTCCGCGACCGCCATTCGCATGGTTGTTGACAGCTTCTGCCGGGGGGCCTAATGTGCCCTATCGGTCTTCCAACACCCGGCAGCAGCTGCGCCGGTGTCGAACCTTCAACCTCTATGCGAAAAAGAGGCGCCATGAGACGCCGTTCGATCCTTTGGGCCGTAGCGGGATTGGTCCTGTCGGTTGCAGGTTGTGCGCAAACCCCTACCGGTTGGCGACATTTTCAGGGCGAACTTTCCGGTCAGGGGTTTCTCAACGTCAAAAGCGGCTATGCCGTTTCACCCGCCTGGAAATCGGAGCCTCTCGCCGTTGCCAGTTCATCGCCCGTGGTGGGCAGGGACCCTGTGGGTGCCGAAGTGGTTTATGCCGGAACCGTGGATGCCCGGCTCGCAGCCGTGGATGCCGCCAGCGGAGAAGTGCGCTGGCGGCGCTACCTCGGGGCAGGCGAGGGCAGGAGCAGCATTGTCGCTTCGCCGACGGTCGGCGAGGACGGCAGCGTCTTGGTGCTCACCACCACCGAACTCGCCGGCGGGCGCCTGCAGAGCTCGCTCCACAAGGTGGATGCATTGGGGATCCGGCGTTGGTCCTTTGCGCTGCCCGACGGCGGCGTTTCCCTGGGCTCCCCGAAGGCCTTCACCTTCGCCGGCCAGCCCCTGGCGCTGGTGCAATTTCTGACCGGCGACTCCGGCGGCCTGCGTTCCGAGCTGATGGTGGTGCGCGATGTCGGCGCCGGGGCGGAGCTGATGAGCCGCCGCAGCCTCGGCGATTGCCCTGACAAAGGCGCATCCCATGCGCGCATGCTCAAGACCTGGGAACTGCTGACCGCATGGCCGTCGACGCCCGGGGCCGACCCGGCCGATGTGGTTCTCAATCCCTCACCGGCGGCAAAACCGAACCGTTCCAAACTGCTGATCGCCATGGCGGACAACCTGTGTCGCGTGGGAGTCTTTGAGTGGGACGGGCGCGAACTTTCTCGCCTTTGGGACGATGCGCATCCCGGCACCACCCATTCCTCGCCGGCCATCCTCTCCAACAACCTCGTGGTGTTCGGGCGCCGGGACGGAAAACTCCTGGCGTACGATGCGGAAACGGGCGTTCGAATGTGGGAGTACGACGCCGGCGAGCCCATTCTGTCCACGCCTTCCGTTTCGGCGGGAGGCGTCGTCTTTGCCGTTTCGAGAACGCATCTATTTGCGGTGCAGGCCGGGGACGGCGCGGCCGCCCGGCAGTCAGGGGCGCCTCAACGTTTGAAAATCCTCGGTCCCACCATCGCCTCGCCGGCGGTGACCGCCGATTGCGTTTACCTGCCGACCCGCGAGATGCTCACCGTGTCCCACGATTTCAAGGTTCGCAGCCACAACACAACGTTTGTGGGCAACGGCCTGTCCTCGGCCGCGGTTGGAAGCGACGGGTCGCTCTACGTCGCGGCCGCGGACGGCTCCATCTGGAAGTACAAATAAGCCAACTGAGAAGGGCGTTACCTTCTCCGGCCTGCTCATTCCAGCATCTTCGCGATGTCGCTGCACTCGGATACGGTTGTGACCCCCTTGGCTTTTTCAAAGCTGATTCGGAACGGAACCTGCGCTCCGGCGGCGGTGACCATCTCTGCTGAGCCGATGAGGGCGTGGACCTGAACCTCCTTCCCCTGCAAGCTCTCCAGCGTCGTCGTGCCCTTCCATGGAACTACCACGCCAGGCGCCAGCCCCTCCTTTTCCAGACGGTTTCGTGAAAAATCGGCGCCCAGAAAGCGGTAGACAAAAATAAGGCGGTAGCGCCGGCGCAAGGA
>Ga0210103_1000044_pt1 | contig 21063 bp, 21 predicted proteins | sample RushSE_CattailNL_6_FD_185564 | JGI IMG/M metagenome (GOLD analysis project Ga0210103, IMG submission 185564) | Wetland microbial communities from San Francisco Bay, California, USA, that impact long-term carbon sequestration - RushSE_CattailNLA_D2... | ecosystem: Environmental > Aquatic > Marine... | reverse complement strand
CTGCGGGTGAAATTGCCGGCGGTAAAGTTGCCCTGTCTTGGAACACCGTGCCAGGTGCGATTTCGTATAACATTTACTTTTTTAGAACAGCCCCCAAAGGCTCAAAACCTGAATAAAATTTCAAGTATCCTGCCCGTCCATGAAATTGATTTTCTGATGTTCCCATTTTTGTGCGGAGGCGATCCTAAATGACCCTGCTGACTTATTACCGCGTCAAGAATGTCATGCTTATTTCCACCCTTGTCTCCAATCTGATTGGGGTCGCAGTCGTCAGGCATTTTACCCACGGTTCAACCCTTCTGCTGTTGCCGGACATCTTACGGCTCGCCGACCAAATTGACAAGATTTTCCTGCCCGCTTCTTTCATTCTGCCTATTGCCCTCATCCTGGTTTATGAGAGGCCGATCCGTGCGTATTTCGAGAGACGCTATAAGCAGGAACCATTGTCGGCCGCCCTCATTTTTAAGGCGCGCCAGAGACTTCTGAACGAGCCTCTTTTTCTCATTAGCCTCTCCTTCTGTATGTGGATGGCCGCTGCTGCAATCTACCCGGTTATGTATTGGACTCACAACGCCGGGCCGGTAGCGATCCGAATCGCTTTCTTGCGAAGTGTCTACACGGGCTTGGTCACAATAACTGTCGCTTTCTTTGTGCTGGAATTCTATATGCAACGCAGGGTGGTTCCTCATTTGTTTCCAGACGGCGGTCTGTCCGCTATACCCGGGACGGCGCGCATACGCATCCGAACCAAGCTCACCGCCTTTCTTTTTGCCTGTAATATCATTCCGCTGGTTTCCATTTTGCAGAATGCTCATGGAAAGCTCGAAGCCGATGAATCCCTATATGGCGTCCTTGGGCAGTTTCAATCGGATGTGGTTATTGAAGTTTTCGTGTTCATGGCGGTAGGCATCTGGCTGACCTTCCTGTTGAGCAGCAATCTAACCAAACCGCTGCAGGAAATCACGCAGGTGCTGCGCAAAGTCCAAAACGGTCAGTTTGAAACCAAGGTGCAGGTCACCTCCAATGACGAAATCGGGTATGCGGGCGATGTGATCAACGCCATGACCGATGGTCTGACTGAGCGAGACCGGATCAAGCAGTCGCTTGCCTTGGCGAAAGAGATCCAGCAGAACCTTCTTCCAAGGGGTACGTTGAAGTTTGAAGGCTTCGACGTGGCAGGTAAAAGCGAGTACTGTGATGAAACGGGTGGAGATTATTTTGACTTTATCCCAAGGGTCGGCGGTGAGGGTCAAAAATTGGGGGTGGTGATCGGCGATGTGTCGGGGCATGGTATCTCATCGGCCTTGCTGATGGCAACGGTTCGATCAGCCTTGAGGCAGCGAGCCTTCCATCCGGGCAGCACGGCCAGCATGATCTCCGACGTAAACCGCCAGCTTGTTCAGGATATCGAACACTCCGGTGAATTCGTGACCCTGTTTTTCCTGGTTATTGACGTGGCGAGCAAAGAAATCACATGGGTGCGGGCCGGGCATGATCCCGCCATCGTATACGATTCTGAAACGGACGCATTCGAGGAGACCGGCGGACCGGGAATGGCTCTGGGAGTGGATGAGCGATACATCTACGGCGAGCAAAGGAGAGCCCTCCCCTCGAAAGGGTGCGTCATTTTGCTCGGAACCGACGGCATTTGGGAGGCATCCGACCCGCAGGGAAACAGGTTCGGCAAAAAGCCGGTATACGATGCCGTTCGCAAGCATCATCACAGGAGCGCCAGCGAAATCCTTGATGCCATTTTCTCCGCTCAGGCCACGTTCCAAGAGGGGACGAAAAAGGAGGATGATGCCACTCTGGTCGTTATAAAAAGCCAAAGGTGACATGAACCTTGACCGATGCCGGATCAAGCGGATGCTCCTTGCATCTTGCCGCTTACAGCGGTTGTCAAAATAACGTTCCGATTGTCAGGCGTTATTTTGTTACAACCACTTATGCCGCCATCCTCTTTTTCGGAACACTATTATGACAAGCGGTATCACTTTGCTTTCAGTGCAATATCACAAATAAACAGATTGCTTGAAATGGGTGAAAACTTATCGGTTTTGAAAAATGGGCGGATAAACTTTGTTGCGGTTATGGGGCAGGCAAAGAGCTAAGCTGCGATCGTCGGACTTCGAGCCCCGCGGGCGAGGGGGGAGAGGGTGTTGCACGGGAAGACGACGGGGGAAGCCGCGGGTGTGCGGCTCCCCCCGGTTTTTCAGAATCAGCCCGTGGTCTTGACCCGCGATTTGATTTCCCAATCCTCGATGGATTCCCTTTCCTCGACTTCCTCCCAGCCGCAGATCATGGCCCGGGTGTGGGCGCCGAGGCTGTGGCCGGTGGTGATCATGTAAAGGTGCACGATGAGGAAAGAAAGGATGGCAAAGCCGCCCGCCAAGTGCACCGCGGCCACCACCTTCAGCGACAGCCAGCCGAGTCCCCAGGCGCTCCAGGAATTGTAGCTCCAGTAGAGAAACCCGGTCAGCATCTGGAGCGGCAGCAGAAATGCGGCCAGGCTCAGGTAAACGATGCGTTGCAGAGGATTGTGCTTGGCGTCCTTGCGCTTGGGGAATGGATGCGGCTCTCCGCGGAAGATTCCGTAAAGATAATAGCGCACCACTTCCAGCATCTTCTTGGTGGTCGGGACGTACTGCCGCCATTCGCCGGTGGTGAACACCCAGAAGACGAAAAATGCGAAGGCGATCAGCCAGCTGATGCCGACGAAGTTGTGGATCTCTACGGCCGTCTTGAAGCCGAACAGGGTGTACAGGCCGTTGGCCTCAAAACCGGTCACGAGCAAGATTGCGATCAGCGCGCTCTGCAGCCAGTGCCAGAAACGCTCGTAGCGGGTGTAGAGGTAGATGTTCACCATTTTGCAGGTCGTGTTGTTCGTATCCATTGGATCAGCCCTCCTTCCTGCGGCCGCTGACGGCGCGGCCGAGCGCATGCAGCAGAACGCCTGCGAGCGAACCGAGCACCGCCGCCCAGCCCAGGATTTCGACCACCTTGTTGCCGTCGCGGCCCGGCAGGTAGACGCCCTTGATGTTCGCCATGCGGCCGTCGTCCCGGGTGTGGCACTCGTTGCAGCTGACCGATTTGTCCTTGGGCGCGACCATATGGGTTGTCGGGAACACGTAGCTGGTTTCGACGAAGTCGAACTGGCCGCTGAAGGGCAGCCCCGCCTTTTTCATGCCGCTTTCAAGGGCGAGCTTCCAGTCGTACTTCGCCCAGTAGGCGTCGGAGTCCGGCGGCCCGAAGAGGTGCGGTACGAGCATGGTCTTGTTGACCGTGTCGTAGGGCTGCTTGCCGCTGTGGACCTTGAACGGGGCGATCCGGGCGTTGGGGTCGTCGGGGCGACCCACCGGCCAGTTGAGCGCCACGGGCTTGGTCGGGTCGATCGGGTCCTTCAGTGACACCGCGTCGATGGTGCCGTTGTACCAGAAATACTGCGGCTTGACGTTTTTCTCCCAGATGAAATTGCCCTTCTGGGTGTCGTACACGGGGGTGCCCAGCGGGCCCTTCTCCTTGAAGGGTTTGCCGTCCTTTTTCTTGCCGGCCGTGGACCAGTCCCAGCGCATCTTGGTGGGCAGCGCACGGGCGAACTCCGAGATGTGGCAGGTCTGGCAGGCTACCTTATCGGTGTGGTCGTTGGCCTTCACGCCCGGCTTGTGCGGGGTTCCCGTGTGGCAGGACTCACAGGTGATGCGCGGCGTCAGGTCGTCCTGGGCCAGGGTCTTGCGCTCCTTGGCGGCCGGGGTCGAGTAGATGCGGCCGGCCACCTGGTGGGCGGTCGTCGTGTGGCAGCGCGTGCAGTCGAAATTCTTGCCGTCGGTCCCCATGTGGACGTCCAGGGCCTTGTTCGGCTTGGTCATGGAGGAGTCCAGGTCGCCGTGCTTCACCATGTCGCCGCCGCCGCCGTAGAAATGGCAGACTCCGCAGTTCTCGCGGGTGGGCCGGCCCACGCTCTGGGCCACCTTGTTCCATTCGGGCGGCAGGTACTCTTGTCCGTCCCCTTTGAACACGACCGGCTCCTTGACGGGATTGCCCGCACCGGCCGGGAATTTTTTATACGTGCCGGTCTGCTCGTGGCAGACGAGGCAGTCCACCTTGCTCGCGTCGGTGAAATCGAAGGTTTTGTCCTTCCAGCCGTAGCCGATGTGACAGGAGGTGCAGCGCGGCTCGTTGCCGTGGATGCTGACGCAGTAGTTGTTGACCGTCAGCGCCCCCTTGCCCATGGGTTTGTCCTTGGGGGAGGCGGGATCGACCCAGGTCCAGTGGATGGTCTTGTGGATCTGGGTGGCGGCCTCCGAGTGGCAGCTCAGGCAGGCCTTGGTCACCTCCGGCCCGGAAGTGAACGGCTGCTTCAGGGCCTCATGCTTGGAATGATCCGCCGTGATCCAGCGTTTTGCCCCCTTGGTCGCCTGTTGCGCCATTCCCCGCCCCGGAGCCTGCTCGCCTTCAGCCGGGCCGGGGTTCGCAAATACGGGGGGGATGGCGAAAGCCGGAAACCACAGGGCCAGAAAAATAAGACCTGCAATTTGCATCCGCTTCATTAAGCCCTCCAACAAATATGAATTAATGGATTCTGCCAACTGCGGGTCGACCGAGTCTTGGACGCGGGCACCTTCAACAGCAGACAGAACGCCTGTCAACCCGGACACGAATCAGCAAGTTGTGTACCAACTAATGGTGATGGTTCGTGAATTCGTGATTTGAATAGCGAATCGGCAATTTGACAATCTATAATTAACTTGAATTACATTAAAAATTATATCGTACAAAAGAGTTTGGTGAAGAGGAGGAGGGCAGGATTGAAACAGTGTAACGACCCTTCTGGTATGTTTACCTTAACAGAAATTTATCACCTGCTAATTTACAGTTAACATAGCGTGAGTTTCCTCACGGCCTTTCACAATCCGTCGAGGCAGTGCGAGATGGGCGTATGCTTCAGGCGGAGCGGAGTGGCATGTTATTTTTTGAAAGTCATGAACGGAATGGCGGCTTGCCCATCGACACCCGGCCGGTTCCTCTGCCAGTCCACTATTCGGCATCCGTCGGTGTCGGCGGAAGGCGCCTGGCAGCTGATGGTGGGCATGTCAGGGTCGCCGACGACGGACTGGAAATTGAAGAGTTGGGCGCGGTCCTTCGGGATGCGCTTCAGCTCCAGGATGTGCACCAGGTAAATTTGGGAATCGCCTTCAAAGAGATCCGTTGATTTCTGGGCCTCGGCGATGCGGGTCTTGAATTTTTCAACAGCGGCCTTCTTGTCATCCGCCGAGACCAGGAGATTGAATTCACCATGACGCCGCTTGGACTCGGTCTTTTCCTGTTGATTGGTGGTATGCAAAAATTTTCCGACGTAAATCATCGCGCGTTCCTTCTCCGTCTCAATTTGGTCTGAACAGGCGGTATCTTAGCCGTTTCGCTGCCGGTTGTCCAGATGCCCCTCGTAGAATTTACTACCGTTGTTGAACGCGGAACCCTTTTTGCTGCAGCAGGTCGACCACACTGCCAGGGCCGATCAGGTGCATGGCCCCCATAATCACCAGCGCGGCCTCCTCCCGACGGATCAATCCTTCAATTTTTTCGAGCCACGCCCGGTTTCGCCGAATCAGCATGCGGTCGCGGGTTCCCGGGTACTGGTCGATGGTCTTGAACAGCAGCTGCCGGAGCGCCTCGACCTGGCCGCTCTCCCAGTAACGTACCAAGTCCGGGGCCATGTCCACCGCCTGTTCCAGCTCCTGCAGCGTCTGGGCTAAAAATTGTTCCTGCATGGCGTCATCCATCCCGGCCATGAGCTGCAGCTGGTGTTCGATGGTCTCCAACGCCTCAGTTTTCTTGCGGTCGGCCTGGGCTTTTTGAAAAAAATGCATGTCCACGCCGAAGTCGGGTGAAAACCCCAGCTGAAGAAACTCCAGGCTGGAAAGGGTGAGGGCGATCACCCATGGCTTGAGGCCGGCCACGGCCTCGGCCGGCAGGCCGGTGTCACGAAGCTTGCTTTCGAGTTTCTGCCGCGTATCCGGGCCGAGGGCGTCGAAGACGCGCCGTCCCGGCGGATACATCCCCAGCTCCAGCATGCGGGCCTGCACGCCCGGATCCATCAATTGGGCGATGTCGGTTTCGAAAACGACCACCCGGCTGGCCGCGTAGGCCTCCTCCATCGCGGCCGGCAGCGGATAGGCGTCCGGCCGCAGGAAGTGGATCGAGCCTAGAAGGAAGACCCGGTGTGCGCCGGATTCAACGGCCCACAGGCAGGTTTTCCCGGCGGCGCCCTTCGTTCGGTCCTGAGCGTCCGCCCGCAGGGCAACTGCCGCCACGGCCACCAGGACGAGGACCAGGGCACAAGATCTGCGGCCGAGCCTCGCGGTAGAAGACCGGATGATGAGAGAGCGCCTCGTTGCCATCGTATCAGGCCCAGTCCTTGAGGATCTGGTTGACGAGCTTGCCGTCGGCGGTCTTGCCGAAATGCTTCATGATCACCCCCATGGCCTGCATCTTGTTCTTGAACTGGCCGAAGTCGATGTTGGCTTTGGTCCAGGCGACGATTTCCGCCTGCGACACTTGACGGGGCAGGTAGGTCTCAAGGACCTGAAGGTACTCCGACGTGGTTTCCTTCTTGGCCTCGAGCACGATGTGCTCGGACTTGACCAAGCCCTGGATGATCCCGATGATGTCGTCATTGGTGATCTCTTCGGACTTCTTGGGCCGCGTGGACTTTTTCCCCCCCTCCAACACGACCGGTACCGTGAGCTTGAAGAACTCCGACATGACCTGGCGAATGGCGCTCTTCCGCACGTCGTGCCGGCTGCGCAGCGCCAGCTTCAGATCCTCCTTGAGCTTGTCCTGCAGGGGCATCGGCATGTCCGGGTTCCAGCCGTAAGCGACATCGGGCTCAACCATTGCAGTCTCCTTTTCTTGTGCGGCTATCCTTGCTCCAAATATGCGGCCTCCTCGCGGATGCGCAGCCAGGCGCGTTCCACGTGGCGCCGCTCGGTGTGGGTCTGGCCGACGCACAGCCGCAGGGTCAGGCGGTCCTGCAGCTGCGTGTGGGTCAGGTAGAGATCGCCGCTTTGGTTCAGCCGGTCCATCAGGGCCTGATTCAGACCGTCGCCCGCCCGGAGGCGGAAGCAGACGAGGTTCAGGGGCGGGGTCACGGCTAGTTCGAAGCGGGGGTCGGCCTGCACCCAGCGGGCGAACTCCTGGGCCAGGGCCACATGCCGACGCACGTGATGCCGCAGGCCCTCGACGCCGTAATGCCGGATCACGAACCACAGCTTGAGCGCCCGGAAACGCCGGCCCAGCGGAATCTGCCAGTCGCGGTAGTCGATCACGGCCCCGCTCTCGGTGGCATGGTTGCGCAGGTACTCGGGCAGAATGCTCAGGGCCTGGATCAGCGCGGCGCGATCGGCCACGTAAAAGCAGTCGCAGTCGAAATTGGTGAACATCCACTTGTGCGGGTTGAAGCAGTAGCTGTCGGCAAGCTCCAGGCCGGCCTGGAGGCTGCGGAACTCGGGGCACACGGCGGCGGTGCCGGCCATGGCTCCGTCCACGTGCAGCCACAGGCCGTGCTCGCGGCAGATCCGGCCGATGGCGGGGATCGGGTCGACGGCGTTGGAGGAGGTGGTGCCGATGGTGGCGGCCGCGAAAAAGGGGATGCACCCGGCCGCGCGGTCCTCTGCGATCCGCTGAACGAGCCGATCCGGGCGCAGGGCCAGGGTCTCATCCACCTCGATCAGGTGCAGGTTCGCCCGGCCGATGCCGGCGATCTTGGCGGCCTTTTCTATGGACGAATGGGCCTGGGACGACGTGTAGGCGGTGAGCCGGCCGTCGCAGCCGTGCTCGTTGCTGGCGAGCCCCGTCGCGCGTTCCCGGGCGGCCAGCAGGGCGCACAGGGCGGCGCCCGAGGCGGAGTCCTGGATGACGCCGCCGCCGTCGCTCGTCGAATGGAAGCGCTGCGGCAAGTCCAGGATCTCCGCCATCCAGTCGAGCACGTGGGTCTCCAGCTCCGTGCAGGCCGGGCTCGTGGCCCAAAGCATGCCCTGCACGCCCAGCCCGGAGGAAATCAGGTCCCCCAGGATCGCCGGGCCGGATGCGTTCGCTGGAAAGTAGGCGAAGAAATTAGGCGATTGCCAGTGGGTGATGCCGGGCAGGATCACTGCGTCGAGGTCCTTCAAGACGGCCTCGAAAGGCTCGCCGCGCTCGGGCGGGTGGGCCGGCAGCGATGCCCGGATGTCGCCCGGCTTGGCGCGGGAGAGCACGGGCAAAGACTCCACGCGTTCGTAGTAATCGGCGACCCAGTCAATCGCGGCATGGCCTACACGCCGGAAGTCGGACGGGCTCAGGTGATAGGTTTTGTCTTCCGGCATGCGAAGGCCCCTTTTTTTATGGATCACGTGCGAATGCGGTCGTAGATATTCAAAACATAGGAGTGGGGGCCTGCCACGTGTTCGCGTGCAGTGACCCCGAACGAGTCCGGGATCTCCGGGAACAAGGTGTCTCCCGGCACCGTCAGGGGCACCACCGTGAGATAGATGCGATCGGCGATGGGGATGGATTCGCGGAACAGTTGACCGCCGCCGATGATGAAGGCCTCGGTTTCCTCCGGCGGGCAGAGCGCAAGGGCGTTCTCCAGGCTGTCCGCCTTCAGGCAGCCCGCCGGTTGATAGTCCGCGCGCCGGCTGACGACGATGTTGAGCCGGTCGGGCAGCGGGCGGCCGATGTCCTCATGGGTTTTGCGCCCCATGATCAGGCTGTGGCCGAGCGTGATACGCCTGAACATCTTCTGCTCCCCTGGAATTTTCCAGGGGATCGACCCGTCCCGGCCGATGACCCGGTTTTCGGCCATGGCGACGATCAAAGAAATGCGCATTCCCAGCCGTTTCTTCATTTTTACACAGCCCCCACGGTCGGCGTTTCACGCGGTGAAATGAATCGGGCGTTCCACAAGGGGTCTATTTTTTTGGTCACTGGCACCGCTCGGGTCTCAAGGGTAAGAGGGTGCGGGGTTCAGGCAATCCATGCTGGGAGGTGCCTTTATTCTCGCAATCCCGTGCCGCCTGAATCCGGTGCTACAATAGAAGCCATGCAGTGTCAAGCCGCCCCGGCATTCGCTGCCGGCGCTGGCGGCGGCTTGAAAAGCATTGAAGCCGGGATAAACGTCGGCTATAGTAAACTAGGGAAAACACCCCAGCATTCAAGGAGCCTGATGACCGACCGGAAGCTGATCAACGATGTCGCTTCACCCCAAGCCCATCCGCTGCCGGAGCTGCTGATCCGGAAGGTCACCTGGATTGGGGTTTCCGTCAATGTCGCCCTGGCGGTTTTCAAGCTGGCGGCCGGCATCTACGGCGACAGCCAGGCGGTGATTGCCGACGGCATCGAGGCCCTGCTGGACGTGTTCACCGTCCTTTTGGTTTACGCCGGGTCTCGGTTCTGGTCGCGCCCTCCGGACGACAGTCACCCGTTCGGCCACGGGCGCATGGAAACCCTGGTGGCGGTGATTATCGGTGTGTCGCTCGTGGGGGCTGCGGTCGGGATTGGGTGGGAGTCGATTGCAACCCTGCACGAAAAGCACGGGACGCCGCCGGGTTGGATTGCCGCGATCGCAGCCTTTACGTCCATTATCGGCAAGGAAATCCTCTACCGCTGGACGCTTTCGGTCGGCCGCCGGATCAAAAGCGTCGCGATCATCGCCACCGCCTGGCACTACCGCTCGGACGCTTTCAGCTCCGTGCCGGTGGTCATTGCCGTGACCGGGGCCATCTTGCTGCCGTCCTGGACGTTTCTCGATCATCTGGGCGCCGTGGTGGTTTCGATGTTCATCCTGCACGCGGCCTTCAAGATCACCTGGCCGAGCCTGAAGGAGCTTATCGACGTGGGAGCCCCGGCCGAGGTTCGCCGTCGGATCCGGGACATCGCCTGCGCCAGCCGGGGCGTTCTGCAGGTCCACGACATCCGCACGCGTTACATCGGCACGAGCATTCAGGTCGACCTGCACGTCATCGTCGACGGCGGCCTGACGGTCCGCCAGGGCCATGACATCTCCAGGGAGGTGGAGGCCCGGCTGGTCCGGGATATCGAGGATATCGTCGATGTCGTGGTGCACGTGGAGCCTCCGGAGGAAGCGCTGACGGAGGACGATCCGCCGAACGCTTCATAAGGAGGCCGCGGCTTGAAAAATTCGAAGCACAAAATCCGAAACAGGGGAGGCGATTCATGAAAAAGGAACGCAATTACCTACCTGTGATGGTGATCCTGGTTCTTGTCGTCATCGGCATTTTCCTCTGGATTCTGCTGAAAGACTGGCATGAGAGCCGGGTCGACACCGCCAGGAAGCAGGAAAGCCAGGAATGGAAGCAGCGGGCGGACGACCTGGCGCGCAAACTGAGCGAGATGGAGCAGGAGCTCAAGGCCGTCCAAGGGGATAAGCCGTCCGAGGAAAAAGTGGCGGAGGTCTTCGGCCCGCCCGCCGCCGAGGCGCCGGCCCGGGAAAAACCGATGACCGCCGAGGAAATCGAGCGGCGGGTCATGGCGTTTTTCAGCTACCTGGACAGCCGGGATTACGTGCAAGCCTACCAGCTCGAAGGCGGCTGCTATCAACAGTATCTGCAGGCCCTGGAAGCGCTGTCGGCCCATCCGCCGCGAACCGCCGGGGAAACCGAGTCTCTTTACGAGATGCTGAAAAACATCTCCTACTTCTTCCGGGTGATCGGCAAAAAGCGCGTCCAGGTCACGGCCGAGATTCTGAAGAATGAACGCGACGTCATGGAACCCGCCATGCGGGTGTTCTACCTCTGGTACACGGGCGCATCGGACCAACTGAAGGGCAGACCGTCGCTGCCGACGATGTATGAATATGCGAGCTACCTGCTCGACACGTTCGGCGGCCGCAGTTACCTGCTGCGTCGCGATTCCCGGATCCGCCTGCTGACCACGTATTACTGCATCCTGGTCGTCGACCGGGCCGGCGACCGGCAGATGAATCCCAACGGAATAGACCTCCGCCCGCTCATCGCCGCAACCGCGAGAGACGTGCGCAGCCATACGGGGCTCGCCTACCAGAAGCAATACCTGGCCGAACTGGAGCGTTTGGCGCGCAAGTATCATAATTAGAGCACCTATCATGACGCCGCAGATGGGCGTTGACCGGTGGGAGTCCGCGCATGTCAATGAAGGAGCACGAATACATCCGACAGACCCTGGAGCGCTACACCAACTGCGCGCTCGAGGATTTCTGCGACCACATCCTGGTCACCAACTTCAAGCGCTACGCCATGAGATTCCAGGAAAAGACCAAGGGCCGATTTTCCGAGGGCACCTTCCGGATCGTCAACGCCAAGGACCTCAACTGCACCATGATCGACTTCGGCATCGGCTCGCCGCAGGCCGCGCTGGTGATCAATTGCCTCGCCTATTTAGACAACCTGAAGTCCGTCATCATGCTGGGCATGTGCGGCGGCATCGACGACATCCTGGACCGAGGAGATTTCCTGGTGCCGTCGGCGGCCATCCGCGGCGAGGGCACCAGCCGGCACTACATGCCCCCGGAGTTTCCGGCCATCCCGGCCTCCTCGGTCAACCTCTACTGCATCGGCGCGGTGCGCAAGTTGGGCTTGACCCCGCATTGCGGCATCGTCTACACCACCGACCGCCGGCTGTGGGAGTTCGACGAGGACTTCGTGAAATACCTGCGCCGCCGCCGCATCCTTGCGATCGAAATGGAGCTGGCCACGCTTTTCACGGTGGCCTACCGCTACGAAGTCCCCATCGGCTCCATCATGCTCGTGTCTGACATGCCGCTTCAACGTCGCGGGATCAAAGACAAGAAGCTGTCGGAAGAAGTGTATGCCAAATACATGGACATTCACCTCGACATCGGCATCGATGCGGTGACGAAACTGGGCGCGAACTGGAGCAAGCTCTCCCGCAAGCTCACCTCCGAGTGGTGATGAATTCGCCGCACGGCCGTGCGGCGAATTCATGTTGCAGACCTCAGGGTAATGGTTGCGTTCTTTTGCCCCCGACCTCCTTGGCATCCGCCGCGGGATGATTATTCTACGGGTCTAACAGCGGAAACCACCGCTGACCGAGGGTTCCCAGAACGATCATCCATCGGAGCATCGCCATGAACCGGCGCCGGTTTTTAAATGCGTTTTTCAACCTGCTCAAGGCCTCGCTGGCGGCGAGTATTTTGCCGCAGGGGGCGTGGGCCTCCTTGAACCAGGAACAAGCGTCGCTGCCGCTGCATTACAAGCCGCTCAACGGCAGAAGCCTGCGCGAAATCGCCCGGCGCAAGGAGCACCATGGCGACGGCCGTTTTCTCAACCCGCTGGGACTGGACCGGTCGGGACGGTTGCTCAAGGTGCTCTCCTGGAAGCTGTTTCACCGGAACCAGTATGAGGATGCTCTCGCCGGCCAGCCGGTGCGGCCGCTGTCCGTCGACTGGGACCCGATTCGAGGTGCAGACGGCCTTTCCATCACCTACCTCAAGCACGCCAGCTTGATGCTGCAGGATGCCGGCTGCCGGATGCTGCTCGACCCCGTGTTCGCGAGCCCCTTTTGGTTCATGCGTGATTTCACCCCCCTTGACTTCGAGCCTTCCGCGATGCCCGCGCCGGACCACGTGCTTCTCACCCACGGCCACTATGACCATCTCGACACCGACTCGCTGGCGCAGTTGCCGGCCGGCACGCATGTCATCTGCCCGCCGGGTTACGCCGACATTCTGGATGGGGTGGGGCTGCACAACCGGACCGTCCTGGACTGGTACGACAGCTACCGCGACGGGGACCGCGAAATCACCTTCCTGCCGTGCAACCACTGGACCATGCGCAACCCCGTCGCAGGGCCCAACACCGGGCTGTGGGGCTCCTACCTGCTCCGCTCCGCTTCCGGGCCGACCGTGTACATTTCCGGCGACACGGCTTATTTTGACGGCTTCGGGCAGATCGGCGAGGAGTTCGACATCGACATCGCGGTGTTCAACGTCGGGGCCTATGAGCCCCGCTGGTTCATGGCCCAAAGCCACCTCAACCCCGCCGAGACGGTGCAGGCCTTCCAGGAGCTCAACGCGCGCCGGTTGATGATCATGCACTGGGGCACCTTTCAGCTCGGCGACGAGCCCGTGCATTTTCCGCCCCGGCACATGCGGGACGAAATGAGACAGGCGGGACTCCTGCATCGTCTGGTGGACTGGCGGCACGGGGACACCGTGGCCGCTTGACGGCCGCCGTTTTCTCGTGTCAGCGGCTTTACCTGCCTGAACGTTTCATGCTATTACTCCGGCAATAAACAGGTTCAACGTGAGCCGACGCTAGGCGGACACCCCGCTCCGCCTCTACGTGAGATGCATGATTTGTACATAATCAACCGCCGGAGTAATAACTAATTATAACTGCTCAAGTCACGGGGTTCAGATTCCGGCAGGAACATGTTTGTCATGAACGTGTTATCACCCCCGGACCCAGGGCCCTCGCTACCAGCGCCGTTACAACACAACAAATGGCCAATGAAGGGAAGGATCGGGCAATGACCATGCTTTTCCTGGCCCCCAAACTGAAAGGGGATTCGTGGCTCAAGCACATCCGCAACCAGGATACCGGCATCGATCTGCGGGTGTGGCCCGAGGTGGGCCGGGCGGAGGACGTGATTTTCGCGCTGTGCTGGCAGCACCCTCTGGGTGAGCTGAAAAAGTATCCGAACCTCAAATGCATCGCCTCGCTGGGATTCGGTGTGGACCACATCCTGCGGGACCCGGATCTGCCGGCAGGCGTGCCTGTCACGCGCCTGGTCGACCCGGGGATGATCGCCGCCATGAGCGAGTACGTCTTGGCGGCCGTGCTCAACCACACCCGCCAGTTCGATCTCTATCGTCTGGACCAGACGCAAAAGAAATGGGCGGCGCGCATTCCGAAGCGGCCTCAGGACGTCCGGGTGGGGATCATGGGGATGGGGCATCTCGGTGCGGATGCCGCACTCAAGCTCCGGGCGCTGGGATTTGCGGTCGCCGGCTGGAGCCGCACCGCCAAGCAGGTGGAGGGGGTCCGCAGCTTTGCCGAGGATTTCGACCTGGACCCGTTTCTGGCCCAGTCGGACATCCTGGTTTGCCTGTTGCCGCTCACGCCGGCGACGCAGGGGATTTTGAACCGCCGCACGCTCTCCACGCTCCCCAAGGGGGCTTACGTCGTGAATGCCGCACGCGGCGGGCATCTGGTCGAGGAGGATCTTCTGGAGGCCATTGAAAGCGGTCATTTGTCCGGCGCCTGCCTGGATGTCTTTCGGAAGGAGCCGCTGCCCGAGACGCACCCGTTCTGGAGCCACCCGCAGGTGACCGTCACTCCGCACGTCGCCAGCCTGACGTACCCCAAAGCCGTGGCTCCTCAGATCGTCGCAAACTACCGGCGCGTGCGCTCGGGGGAGCCCCCGCGGCATGCCGTCGACACCCGACGGGGGTACTGACATTATTGCTCCAGCACTCCGGTAACCCCTTGAGGCTTGAGGAGTTGCTTTGAAAGGAGAACCGTGTATGAGAACCGTGGCGCTTGCCATCCTGGCTCTGACATTTTCGGCTCTGTGCTGCGGCGCTCTGCAGGCCGCTGATTTTGAAAAAGAGTTCCTGAACAAGCCGTGGGGGGCGCCGCTTTCTGAGTTTCCAGGGTATGTCAACGTGGGCGGCAGCGGCAAGATCGCCTATTATATCAACCCGAAGCAGGCCTACATGATATCCGGCGTCCAGTTGTCCGACCTGGTCTATGGGTTCTATGACGAAAAGTTCTTTGCGGTGTATGCCGCGCTCGAGGCGATCGATGGGTACGGCGCCATCAAAAGCCAGATCCAGCAGAAACTCGGCGTGCCCAAGATCAGCATGGAGTCCCGCGGCGGGCTGACCACGTATTCATGGAAAACCGGCGACACCCGGATAAAAATGAAATACTACGGCGCGTCGGGAGCCATGAAACTCTCTTTCTACCACCTGCCCATCGCAAACCGGGTCAATGCGGAGATGCAAAAAGACCTGGACGACGAGCCGCCGGAGCCGCGCTTCCCCCTCAGCAAAACTCGCCAGAAGGAGGCGGTCGAACTTCTGGAGCTGTTCAATTACTAACGGACCGGTGTTGGTGAATTTTGCATTCTGGAAAAAATACTGACACAGACGCCGAGTTCTCAAGTCCAATCCTCTCGCCCCGCCCTGTATATGCAATGATTTCAAACTGCTGGTTTTAAACCCCGCATCACTTTGTGGCATGGCTCTTGCTCAAGATCTTGCACGATCAATTGTCTCAATCCGAGATCTCATCCTTACCCGTGCCCATCGCCGCCGGTGAAAAGCGCGCACAAGTACTTTGCAGCCATCATCACCGGGGTTCAACCGATAGAGTTCGCAAAACGTTCTTCGAACGTATTTGAACTGGAAAGGGTTTTGCGCCATGGACATCCGAGCAGGGCTTACCGCCATTCTGGTTCTGGCCCCCTTCGGCGGCGCTATCCTGTGCGCCGTCCTGGGAGCCAACCGAGCCATCCGGTCGACCATCGTTTTGGCCACGGGCGCCGTTCTCATCGCGAGCGCCCTTTGGTTGACATCGCTGGTACCATTTCGACTGCCGGTTGAATCCTTTCTCGGGTTGAATCTTCACACGCTCATTCAGGTGGCGGATGGCCTCCTGCTCCTGATCATCCTGTATTACGGCCTCAAGCACAAACACCTCGTGATCGTCGCGCTCGCGGTCCTGCAACTGCTGCTCGTGAGCTATCTGGAGTTTTTCATGATGAAGGGGCCGCTGCCCGTCGAACGGGTGTTCTGCGACCACCTGTCGCTCATTATGGTGCTGATCATCTCCATCGTGGGGTCCATCATCTGCTATCAGGCCATCCCTTACATGGAGAATCACGAGCATCACTACCACATCCTGAAGTCGCGCCAGCCGCGCTTTTTCTTCGTGATGCTGCTGTTTTTGGGGGGCATGAACGGGCTGGTGCTTTTCAACGACCTGACCTTCATCTACTTCTTTTTCGAAGTCACCACCCTGTGCTCCTTCCTGTTGATCGGCCACGACCGCACCACCATCGCGACCCAGAACGCCCTGCGCGCGCTGTGGATGAACAGCCTCGGCGGGACGGCCTTCGCCATGGGGATGGTCGCCGCCTACCGGTCGACCGGCACCCTCGATCTGCAGAAGATCCTGGTGGCTCCCTGGCTGGCAGGCTCCGAAATCTATTTGCTTGCCCTGGCGCTGCTGTGCCTGGCGGCATTCGTGAAATCGGCCCAGTTCCCGTTCCAGAGTTGGCTGCTGGGGGCCATGGTGGCACCTACACCGGTTTCGGCCCTGCTGCACTCCAGCACGATGGTCAAGGTCGGCGTCTATCTGGTGCTGCGCCTGGCGCCCGGCTTCAACGGCACCCTGATCAGTGACAGCGTCGCCGTGTTCGGCGCCTTCAGCTTCCTGGCGGGGGCGGCGCTGGCCGTGGGCCAGAGCAACGGCAAGAAGGTGCTGGCCTATTCCACCATCAGCAACCTGGGACTGATCTTCGCCTGCACCGGTCTCAACACCTCCGAGGCCATGATCGCGGCCATGCTGCTGCTCGCCTTCCACGCCGTGGTCAAGGCCATGCTCTTTCTCAGCGTGGGGGCAATCGAGCAGCACATCGCCAGCCGCGACATCGAGGACATGCGCGGGCTTTACGCGGTGATGCCGCTCACGGCTCTGATTACGGTCTCCGGCGTCATCATGATGATCATGCCGCCCTTCGGCGTGCTGCTGAGCAAGTGGATGGCCATGGAGGCGGCCGCCCGGAACCTCTACGTCATCATTATGGTCGCCTTGGGCAGCGCGCTGACGGTCATCTACTGGGCGCGCTGGGCCGGGACGCTGATGAGCGACCCCTTTGCCGGACGTTTCCGGCCCGAGCACCAGCCGGTGCTGACCTGGCTGGCGCTCGGGCCGCTGTGCATCGGTGCGGGGGTGATGAGCGTGCTCGCGCCGTGGCTGTACACGCGTCTGATTACTCCAATGATGACCTCGCCCTATTCGCCGGCTTACGTTTTGAAGGACGGTGGCCTGGAAAACGTCTATGGGACGTTCGCCATCCTGCCGCTCTCTGCGGTGGCCCTGCTGGGTCTGGCGGCGGCCGTGATCGCCCTCAAGCGAGCTTTTAACGCCAAGATCGCCTCACCTTACCTGAGCGGCATCCAGACGGGCGAGCCGTCCATGTTCCTCGGACCGATGAACCAGCCGGTCAAGGCGGAGGCCAAAAACTACTATCTGGACACCATCTTCGGGGAAGCCCGACTGACCGATTGGGTCAATCTGGGAGGCGGGATTCTGCTGACCCTGATCGTAGGAGGTGCACTGTGACGAGGACCGCCATCCTGATCGCCTGCGGACTGGTGGCCGGCCCCATCATCGGCGGGTTGGTGAGCGGCATGGACCGCATCCTGACCGCGCGCATGCAGTCGCGCATCGGGCCGCCCGTGCTGCAGCCGTTTTACGACGTGGTCAAGCTGCTCTTCAAGGAGCCGCTGGTGGTCAACGTCTGGCAGGCCTTCTGCGCCTACTGTTACATCGCGGCGGCCTCCATTTCCCTGGTGCTGTTTTTCCTGCAGTCGGATCTGCTGCTGATCTTTTTCGTCCAGGCCGTGGGGGCGGTCTTCCTGGTGGTGGGGGCCCTCTCGTCCACTTCCCCCTTCAGCCAGATCGGCGCTCACCGCGAACTGCTGCAAATCCTCTCCTACGAGCCGCTGCTGGTGCTGGTGGTGGTGGGCTTCTACCTTGAAACCGGCAGCTTCAAGATAGCGGACATCTATGCCTGGCAGCACCCGTTGCTGCTGAAGCTGCCGTTTCTCTTTATCGTGCTCGGCTACGCCCTGACCATCAAACTGCGCAAGTCGCCTTTCGACCTGTCCACCTGCCACCATGCCCATCAGGAACTGGTCAAGGGGCTGCTGACCGACTACTCGGGCCCCTTCCTGGCGCTGACCGAAATCGGCCACTGGTTCGAGGTGGTGCTGCTGCTGGGAGTTTGCACCTTGTTCTGGTCCACCAGCTGGATCGGGATGGCGGTGCTGCTGGCGGCAACCTATTTCCTGGAGGTGCTGGTGGACAACATTACCTCGCGCATGACCTGGCGCTGGATGCTGAGCTACGTCTGGGGCGTGGGACTGACGCTGTCTCTCGTGAATCTAATCTGGCTGCATCAAGGATGACGACGTATGCAAGCGGTTAAGCGGTTCATCAATCGGCTGCGGTCCAAGTCCCCCTGGCTGCTGCATTTCGACTGCGGCAGCTGCAACGGGTGCGACATTGAAATCCTGGCCTGCCTGACGCCCGTCTACGACGTGGAGCGCTTCGGCATCATCCATGTGGGCAATCCGTTCCACGCCGACATCCTGCTGACGAGCGGCACGGTCAACCACCGCAACAAAAAGGTGCTGGCCAATCTGTACTCTCAGATGCCGAACCCGAAAATCGTGGTCGCCATCGGCGCCTGCGGATTGTCGGGGGGCGTCTTCAGGGAGGCTTACAACGTGGTCGGCGGCATCGACAAGGTGATCCCGGTGGACGTTTACGTGCCGGGCTGCCCGCCCAAGCCGGAGGCCATCATCGACGGGGCGGTGCTCGGTCTGGGGAAACTACTACAGCTCCAAGAACGGAAAGAGGCTTAGATTATGCGTGAGGAGATCATCCCGGTCGACCCCGACGTCCTGGTGGGAGCGGTCGCGAAGCTCAAAGTGCAGGGCTGGCGGCTGGTCACGCTTTCCTGCACGGAGATCGACGCAACCTCCGTGGACATCCTTTACCACTTCGACAAGGGCCTCGAGCTCAAGCACCTGCGGCTGGCCGCGGCCAAAACATCCCCGGTGCCGAGCATATCGTCGGTGTACTTCGCCGCCCTGCTGGTGGAAAACGAGATCCAGGACCACTTCGGCCTCACGTTCGACGGCCTGATCGTGGACTACAAGGGCACTTTGTACCTGGAAGAGGAGGCGTTGAAGACCCCGTATTGTCGCTTCAGCCTGCGGCCGGCTGCGCCGCCCGCAGTTCAAGGAGGACAGACCGCAGATACCAATGCGACGGCGCCGAACAAGCCGGAGGCGGCGCTGCCGGAAGGGGTGGTCAAGGAGACGATGGACTCATGACGCGACCAGCGGGTCTCAGCAACGTCGAGTTCAAAATCCTCCCCCTTTTTCCCAAAGAGGAAGAGGGGACTAAACCTCTATCTCCCCCTTTGGCAAAGGGGGGGCATGGGGGATTTCGTAACACACAGAACGGCACCGTCGGTCTGAACCTGTTTTTGCATGGTCATAAAGACGTGGAGATAATCCGATGCGCAAAACCGTGATCCCCTTCGGGCCGCAGCACCCCGTGCTGCCCGAGCCCATCCATTTGAAACTGACGGTGGAGGACGAACGCATCACCGAGGTCATCCCCGCCCTGGGCTACGTACACCGCGGCCTGGAGCGCCTGGCCGATGTCCGCGATTTCCATCAGATGATCCAGGTCGTCGAGCGGGTGTGCGGCATCTGCTCCGTCATCCACGCCCTCTGCTACTGCCAGGGCGTTGAGGAGATGATGGGCGTCGAGGTGCCGCCGCGGGCCAAGTTCCTGAGGGTGATGTGGTCCGAGCTGCACCGGATACAGAGCCACCTGTTGTGGCTTGGGCTTTTTGCCGACAGCTTCGGCTTCGAGAGCCTGTTCATGCAGTTCTGGCGCGTCCGGGAACGGATCATGGACATCAGCGAGGCCACCACCGGCAACCGCGTGATCGTGTCGGTCAACGTGGTCGGCGGCGTGCGCCGCAACCCGGATGCCGAACAGCTCCGCTGGCTGCTCACCCAGCTCGACTGGGTGGAGGAGGAGATCCAGCGCCTGGAAACGACGATGCTGGAAGACTACACGGTCAAGAAGCGCACCGTGGGCAAGGGGGTCCTCACCGGGGAGAAGGCTTACGAGCTCGGTGCCGTGGGCCCGGTGCTGCGCGCCAGCGGCGTGGCCCAGGACACCCGCCAGACGGGCTACGCCGCCTACGGGGATCTGCATTTCGAACCGGTGGTGGAGACCGGCGGGGACTGCTACGCCCGCAGCAAGGTCCGCTTCCGCGAGACCTTGGCCAGCATCGACCTGATCCGGCGGGCCATCAACCGGCTTCCCGACGGCGAGGTCCGGGCCAAGGTCAAGAGCAAGGGCAACCCCCAGGGCGAGACCGTCAATCGCGTGGAACAGCCCCGCGGCGAGCTGCTGTATTACTTGAAGGGCAAGGGTGAAAAAAACCTCGACCGCGTGCGCATCCGCACCCCCACCTTTGCCAACATTCCGCCGCTGCTGGTCATGCTGCCGGGCCTGTACCTGTCAGACGTGCCGGTGGTGACGCTGTCCATCGACCCGTGCATCAGCTGCACCGAGCGCTGATTGAGGAGGCATGCGCCCATGTTTAAAATGACGTCCAACATCATGCGCAACCTGGTGGTCAAGAAATCCACCCGGCGCTACCCTTACGAAGTGCGGGAACCCTTCGACCAGGTGCGCGGCGAGCTTGTGAACGACATCGATCGCTGCATCTTCTGCGGTACCTGTGCGGTCAAGTGCCCCTCCCAGTGCATCGAGGTGGACAAGCAAACCTACAAGTGGAATTACGACCCCTTCGCTTGCGTGTACTGTGGTGTCTGCGTGGACATCTGCCCGGCCAAGAGCCTTTTCCAGAAGACCCAGTACCGCAAGCCCGTGGGCGAGCGCCTAACCATCAGCATGCAGGGCAAGCCCCGGAAGAAGGCGAAAGACAAAGAAGCGGCAAAGGCGAAGGAGGTGCCTGCGGCGGAGCCGGGAGGCGAGCCGCCTCCAGACGAGTCTCCCTCAGCACCCGAAGAGTAGAAGTTTTAGGTCCAAGGCAATTACGGGGGCCTTGCACTCACAGATACCAACCAATGGGAAAGGTTTGCGGCACAGCGGGCAGGAGCATTCAACGATAGAGTCGGTGATGTACGAAACCGCTTCGCGGTAGCTGTGCCACCCGCAACAATCAACCCCCGACATTTGCCTGCCGCCCGCGTCGTTTCTTTTTTCCCTGATCATGTCAGGA
>Ga0210103_1000041_pt1 | contig 21357 bp, 14 predicted proteins | sample RushSE_CattailNL_6_FD_185564 | JGI IMG/M metagenome (GOLD analysis project Ga0210103, IMG submission 185564) | Wetland microbial communities from San Francisco Bay, California, USA, that impact long-term carbon sequestration - RushSE_CattailNLA_D2... | ecosystem: Environmental > Aquatic > Marine... | reverse complement strand
CATCATCCATTTGAACGTGGCCGACTTCGCCGTGGCGGTGGAGCAGGCCATCGACCGTCGGCTTGCCGGCCGGCCGGTGGTCATCGCCCCGCAAGGCGCAGCGCGAGCGGCCGTCTACGACATGAGCGAGGAAGCGTACCGGGCGGGCGTTCGCAAAGGCATGGCGCTGGCCCGGGCGGCGCGCCTGTGCCGCGACGCCTGCCTCCTGCCGCCGCGCCCGGCGCGCTACGAGCAGGCCATGCACGCCCTGCTGCAGCGCGCCCTCCCGTACTCACCGCGCATCGAGGCCGGCGACACCGACGGTCATCTCTTCATCGACGCCACCGGCACCGGCCGCCTGTTCGGGCCGCCGATGGATGTCGCCTGGCGTCTGCGCCGGGAGATCCGCTCCAGCCTCTGTCTGGCGCCCATCTGGTCGGTGGCGCCCAACAAACTGGTGGCCAAAGTGGCCACCCGCCTGGTCAAGCCCGAAGGCGAGTACATCGTCGCGGCGGGCGAAGAGCAGGCGTTTCTCGCCCCCCTCGGCCTGGGGGTGATCCCCGGCATCGAACGGGAAGACCTTATTCGCCTGCGCGAGTTCAATCTGACGCGGGTCCATGACGTCGCCGCCCTGCACCTGGAAGAGCTGCGGGTGCCGTTTGGAAGCCGCGCGATGTTTATCTACGAGACCGTGCGCGGCATCGATCCTTCCCCCGTGCTGGCGGTCGGGGAAAAGCCGCCCGCCGTCGCAGCCGGGCACGCGTTCGCAACCGACACCAACGAAACCGACGCCCTGCTCGCAGCCCTTTACCGGCTCATCGAGCAGGCAGGGGGCGAGCTGCGCCGACGGCGGCGGGCGGCGCAGCGGGTGGCCGTCGTCCTGGACTACTCCGACGGCGTGCGCTGCATCCGTTCGACCGCAGCCCGGCCTGCGACCGCCAACGACATCACCCTGTTCGATACCGCCCGCAAGGCCTTGTTTCTGGCCTGGGTCCGGCGCGTGCGGGTCCGGCACCTGCGGCTCGTCTGCGACCGGCTGGTGTTCCCGCCGGCCCAACTGGCGCTGTTCGGCGACGACCGGCAGCAGACCGAAAAGCGCGACCGCCTCATCGGCGCCTTGGACGCCGTCCGCCGCCGCTTCGGAGGCAATGCGCTGCACGTGGGACGAACATTGGCAGCTTAGACCTTAAAAAGCATTCACCGCCTTTGCGGTGAAAATGGATTTGCGATGGTTCCCCTCATCGTCCACTCCCATTACTCCCTCATGTGGGGCACGGCCGCGCCCCGGCAGTTGTGCCGCGCCGCGCGGCAGCTGGGGTATGAACGCCTGGCGCTGACCGACACCGACAACCTCTATGGGCTGTGGCCGTTTCTGACCGCCTGTCGGCGCGAAGGCGTCACTCCCATCGTAGGCGCAGAGATCACCGAACCCGGACGCAGCCGCCGCGCCGTGTGTCTGGTGGAAACCGACGAGGGCTACCGCAACCTCTGCCGCCTGCTGACGCGACGGCACCTGGAGACCGAGACGTTTGACCTCGAAACCGATCTCGTCGCCCGTGCCGACGGGCTGGCGGTTCTAACCCTCGATCCCGGGCTGCTCACGTCCTGGCATACCGCCGGGATCGCGGTGGCCGCTGCGATGCCGCGCCGGCCCCTGACTGCCGGCCACCCCCTGCGGATCACGGCCCGCCGACTCGGCGTGCCGGTGGTCGCCGTTCCCGGCAGCTATTTCATCCGGCCCGACGACATCGCCGTCCACCGCCTCCTGCGGGCCATCGACCGCAACACCTGTCTGCCGCGCCTGGCGCCTGAGGCCATCGCCCCGGCCGACGCCTGGCTCGCCGACCCCGACGAGTACCAGCGCCGCTTCGCCGTGTGCCCGGAAGCCCTGGCTGCGGCCGCCGCAGTCGCCGAGCGCCTCACGTTCACCGGCCCGCACTTCGGCACGGTGCTCCCGCCCCTGCCGGGGAGCGGTGCGCATTCCGCAGCGCAGCGGCTGCGCGCGGACGCCTACGCCGGCGCCCGCCGCCGCTATGGCGAAGAGCTTGCCGAAGCCGTTGTAGAGCGAATCGAACGCGAGCTTGCCGTCATCGCGCAGATGGGCTTTGCCGCCTATTTTCTCATCGTGCGCGACATCGTCGCCTTGAGCCCGCGCACCTGCGGCCGTGGCTCGGGGGCGGCCTCGCTCGTCGCCTACTGCCTCGGTCTCACCAACATCTGCCCTCTCAAGCACAATTTATACTTCGAACGCTTTCTCAATCCGGGCCGCACGGACCCGCCCGACATCGATGTGGACTTCGCATGGGACGAACGCGACGCCGTCCTCGAAACGGTGCTCGCGCGCCACCGCGGCCACGCCGCCATGGTGGCGAACCATGTCCTGTTCCAGCCGCGCATGGCCGTGCGCGAGGTGGCCAAGGTCTACGGGCTGACCGAGGCCGAGATCGGCCGGGTCTCCAAGCGCCTGCCCTGGTACTGGCGCACCGAGGAAACCCATGCCGACTTCCTGAGCGAACTGAAACGACAGCCGGAGACCAGGACCCTGGAGTTCCCGCCGCCCTGGCCCGACATCCTGGGTTACGCCCGGTGCATCATCGGCACTCCGCGCCACCTCTCGGTGCACCCGGGCGGGGTCGTCATCACCCCCCGGCCGATCGACGAGTACGTACCTCTCGAGCGTGCCCCCAAGGGGGTCCCGATCATCCAGTGGGAGAAAGACGCCGCCGAGGATGCCGGGCTGGTGAAAATCGATCTCCTGGGCAACCGCAGCCTGGGGGTGATTCGCGACGGCCTCGCCAACCTGCGCGCGAACGGGACCGTCTTCGACGAATCCCGCTGGGAGCCTGAGGACGACTTCGCCACTCAGCAGGCCGTGGCCCAGGGTCGCACCATGGGTTGCTTCTACATCGAAAGCCCGGCCATGCGCCTGCTGCAGCAGAAGTCCAGGGTGGGCGATTTCGAGCACCTCGTCATCCACAGCAGCATCATCCGGCCCGCCGCCAACGACTACATCCGCGAGTACATCCGCCGTCTGCATGGCGGGCCGTGGGACCCGATCCACCCGTTGCTGACGGATGTGCTGGAGGAGACCTTCGGCATCATGGTCTACCAGGAGGACGTGTCGCGGACGGCGGTGGCGCTCGCCGGGTTCTCCCACGCCGAGGCCGACGGCCTGCGCAAGATCCTCTCCAAGAAGGATCGGGAGCTTCAGCTGCGGGACTATGCCCGGCGCTTCCGGGAGGGCGCCCGGACGCAGGGGGTTTCCGAAGGGCAGATCACGGCGATCTGGGACATGATGATGAGCTTCGACGGGTATTCGTTCTGCAAGCCCCACAGCGCTTCCTACGCGCGCGTTTCGTTCCAGGCGGCGTTTCTCAAAGTCCACCACCCGGCCGAGTTCATGGCGGCTGTGATCAGCAACCAAGGCGGGTTCTACAGCGCCTTCGCCTACGTCTCGGAAGCCCGGCGCCTGGGCCTCGAGGTGCTGCCGCCGGACGTGAACGCAAGCGACGTGCGCTGGACTGGAAAAGAGGCCGCCCTCCGGGTCGGACTGCTTTCTATCAAGGACCTGGCAACGGCCACCCGGGAGCGGGTCGTCGCCTGCCGCCGGGGCCGGGCCTTCGCAGGTCTGGGGGATTTTCTGGAACGGGTGCGGCCGGATGCGGCCGAGCTGCGGGCGCTTGTCCACTGCGGGGCACTCGACCGCCTCGCCCATGGGGCCGGCCGCGCCGAGCTCCTGTGGGAATCGGCGCGCCGACTGCAACCCCGATCCTCCGCCGGGAGAGCGGCCCGTAACCGGTCGCTGTTCGAAACGCCGGGCGCCGACGAACGCACCCCCCGCCTGCCCCCGGACGACGCCCGCGAACGCCTGCGACGGGAGTTCGCGGTGCTCGGTTTCCTCTGCGACCGGCACCCGATGGAGCTCTACGCCGACGCCGTGCAGCGGGCGGGGGCGGTCAAGGCGGCCGATGTCCCGCGCCGCGTCGGGCGGCACGTGCGTTTCGCCGGCTGGCTCATCACCGGCAAAGTGGTGGAAACCAAGAAGGGCGAGCCCATGGAGTTTCTGACGTTCGAGGACGAGACGGGACTGGTGGAAACCATTTTCTTTCCCGAGGCCTACCGTCGCTTCTGCCACCTGCTGGACCGTGAGCGACCGTATCTGCTTGCGGGGAAAGTCGAGGAGGACTGGGGTGCCGTCACGCTGACCGTGGAAACGACTTCGGCCCTGACGGTGCCTGCGGAATCGCACCGATCAAGGGCCGAGGTGAGAAACGGTTATTGAGACCCGAACCGCCGAGGTCGATCTCAAAAGAGTCTCATTTGGGGTTTATTTTGGTGAATTTGGCACCTTTAAGGGAGATGTCCGCCATGAACCCCCTGACATCGAAAACAAACCCGATGATGGGGTCTTTCATTTTGGTGAAGTCGACCCGTTCGCCGCCACCGATTTTCACCAAAGCCACGTTGGCGTCGACGCCGACCTCCCAGCCCTTGCTGGTCTGGAACTGTTTCAGAGCCTCATCCGTTTTTCATTGTTTCTCCTTTCTTTCTCAAAATGATGCGTAACGACCGGCAATCCGAGCTCAGTTCCATGCGAGCAACGGCAGCGTGAATGCCATGACGACCATCAATGAGGTTAAAATGATCCTAATGTTTACCATGGCGCTGTCCTTTCCCGACCGCGGGTGAATCTTTTACCCCCGCAGTTTTTTGGTTCCACTCTATGACCGCCGGCTCGAAATTCAAGAGGCCCGGCGTGCTAAAATTCTTGTGGGGAAGGCTAATCCTGCGACGACGTGACGGCTATTGGACCTTGGTCCAATGGCCCATGCTTTGGGCGGCCTTGTCATGGTTTCAACAGGCTTGACGGTTCATCGCCGTGCTGCTATTCCAATTCGTCCGTACCAGGTCACCATCATCGGACCCGTATCCATCAGACCACAAGAGGGGGGCTCAACGCTAATGAAGATACCTTCCAGCCGCAGCGTGTTCGTATCGCTGCAGAATCTGGCCGTTCTCGTGTCGGCCTTGTCGGCGCTGCTGATTTCGGGCTGCTCCGCAGACAGAACCGCAGTCAGAGACGACCTGAGGAAGACCCGGCAGATGATGGAGGAACAATCCGATCCACGGACCTTTGTGGATGATATGCGCAGATATGCCTTGGAAAAACTCGATGATCTGTCGGACAAAGAAGCGCAGATCATCAAGGCCACCCCGCCTGAAATAAGCAACAATTACGACAAAACACAATTTGCGTTCGCCTGGAAAATTTCAGAGGATGACTTCATCGAAGTGGTGAGCACCCCGCCGCCGTGCATTCCGATGACCGCGTTCCGGACCAGACAGGTCAAATACATGTGAGCCCGCAACCAGCTCCGCGCCGGATCGCTGGCATCGTTTCCCGCTTCGTAAAATCGGTGCCGGGCAAGCATCAAATGTCCAAGCGGGCGTATATGTCTCCTGAAACGATTCCTGCCCCCAGGGCGTGGAGCATCTGCTCGACACGCGGGGCATCCACCCACATCGGGCTTTCCAGCCGGAGCCTTTCCCGCAGGCTCCAATTGAAGCGATAGGCCCCCAGGCACGTCAAGCGCCGGATGCATGCCAATGCCCCGGCTATTCCAAAGCTGATGAATTCAAACGACAGCGCCGGCAGCGGGTGGGACAGACCGGCAAGGGCCTGCTCTTCTGATCCTTCCACGTCGATCTTGCAGAAATGGGGCACCCCGTATTCTTCAATCAGCCGATCCAGGGTGGTCACCTCCACTTCGAGCCGGTGATCCCAGTGTTCAGGCTGCGCGGCGGAAGCGGCCATTGCCCTTCTCCAGGAGTCAGACGCCAGCGTGCTGATCGTTGGGTTCATGCGGTTGACGTGCAAGGTGGCCATGCCCGCCTGCGCACCGATGGCCTTGGGAATGAGCGCAAATCGCCGCTCATCGCCCCATCGCCTCTTGAGGTAGGCGATACACTGCGGCTGGGGCTCCAGTGCGACGACGCGGGCGCCGAGGTCCAGGAACGCCCGGCTGCGGCTTCCCAGATGGGCGCCGATGTCAAGGCAAAGCGCGCCCGGATGGACGAACTGGCTGTAAAAGCGGCGCAGCCTGCGCCGGTTGAAGGGTTTCCAAACGTAGATCAACTCGGATCGCAGCAGGCCCAGACGGCTTTTCAGATCATTCATTTCCCTGCATCGGTTACGCGGTTTTCAAACACCAGGAGCCGGTAATGGATCAGGCCTTCCAGATAGCATTTTTGTTTGGCATCCCCGCCCAAAAGTGACCTGAGATAGGTGCCGCGCTCCATCCGGGGGCCGGCCAATTTCACCAGCAGGGAAATCGCCTTGTCCCGCGGCCGGCCGATGCGCAAATACGGAGTCAGGTTTTGATCCTTGATGAGGTGGAAGCCCTTTTCCTCAGCAATGGATTTCAAAGCAGGGAGGTCCTGCAAACCCGGCAACAGCCAATTCCGGCGGTAACTATCCAGCAGCCGCCTTTGCCGGGCGGATATCCGGCCGCTGGGCACGCGATCGCTTAAACAATCGTCGATGATGACCAGCCTGCCGCCGGGCGGCAATACACCCGTCTGAACACCAAAAAAAATATCGGGATCTGGCCCGTGCGTGAAAGCTTCAATGGAATAGGAAAAGTCGGCCGCGAACCGTTCGGACGGACGCAGCAGAAAGGAGCCTTCTTTGAAATGAAACCGGTTCTTCTGGGTTTCAGGGATCCCTTGCCGGGCGCGGTTGATTTGTATCCGGCTCAGGTTGATGCCTGTGAAGGATCGAACCCGTGGGAGTCGCCGGCCGAGATAAAAAAGACTGCCGCCTACCCCGCAGCCCAGGTCGAGCACGCGGTTAACAGGGTAAGGGCACTGCTCCACCTCGCGGGCAACCAGCTCGTTGGAATAGTGCATGGCCGCGCCCAGGGATTTGACTTCGGGCGGCCACAAAGCGGCGTGAAGGTTGAAGGTGCCTTGGTCTTTTCCCCACCGTAAAAACCGCTCGGTGTTTTGGTCGTAATACTCCCTTACCTGCCGAGCATGTCTTGTTGTGTTAGAGTTATCCATCAGCCGAAAATGTTTGATGGCGGTTGATTGGCCGGCCGCTATTGGGCCTTATTCGAAGCATATTAGGCCATACGATTTTTCACAACCGATTTTTGCCTACGATTCTATCCAACAGCCGGGCGCTCAATTCGCGTGAAAAAACCGTGGTTGTTTTTCGCCTAAAAATCAAGGCCGCTCAGCAAGGATTTTAAGCCGCACCACTTCCTGTCGCTGCAACCTGTTCATACCAGGCGAAAAATAATTGACAACGAATAGTGGCTGGTTATCTTTTATGCCAATGAAATTTAGACTTGACTAACTTTCATCGCTATGAAACAATGCCCGCATGCTCGACAGGCCCCTGTATCGGAATATCTGGAAGGAACTGACCAAGGAAAACCGCATGGTTTTCATGGAAGGGGCGCGGCGCGTGGGCAAGACCACCCTGGGGGACATGATCGGCGAATCGTTTGCGAACCGTGAATACCTGAGCTGGGAAATCCCCGAACACCGCACGCGCTTGATTCGTGAACCGGCCTTTTTCGAAGCGATCGAGCGCCGGAACGAATCGATACCGTTTATCATGTTCGATGAAATCAACAGGCACCGAGGCTGGCGCAAATACCTCAAAGGTGTCTACGACCGGGTCGAGGGCGATTACCAGTTCCTGGTGGCCGGCAGCAGCCGGTTGGATTATCCCCAGCGCAGGGGGGACTCCCTGGCCGGGCGCTATTACCTGCTGCACTTGTGGCCTTTCACCCAGGCGGAGCTGGGCCGGGCCAATCTGAAGGCGGAGGATTTTTTTAGCAACCCTCAGCAGGTCAGAATGGAACGGCATTCCGAACTCAGCGAGCTGTGGCAGACGCTTTCGGAGCAAAGCGGCTTTCCGGAACCGTACCTCTCCGGCCGAAAAACCTCCTACCGCAGATGGTCCTCGGCCTACGCGGAGCAGCTGATCCGGGAGGACATCCGGGACATGACCGGAATCAAGGCCATCGCCGAACTGGAAACGCTCTACCAACTCCTGCCGGCGCAGACGGGGCAGCTTCTGTCCGTGCCGGCCCTGGCCCAGGGGCTGCAGATGGCCTACAACACCATCCGCAGCTGGCTGGTGACGCTGCAACGGTTTTTTGCGATCTTCAGCCTCGCGCCCTGGTCGCGAGGGGTGCCCCGGGCAATCCGGGAGGGACAGAAGATTTACCTGTGGGATGTGCCCCGGGTTCAGGATCCCGGAGCGCGTTTCGAGAACATGGTGGCGCTTGAGCTCTGCCGGGCGGTGTCGACGTGGAACGAGATGGGCTACGGCCGGTTCAGTCTGCATTTCATCCGGACCAAGGACCAGCAGGAGGTCGATTTCGTGATTGTCGATGACGGACGCCCGGTACTGCTGGTCGACGCCCAGGCCCTGGACCATCAGCCACCGCCGGCCTTGCTGAAATTCCAGAGCGCGCTGAGGGTACCGGCGGTGCAACTGGTCAAAACGGCCGAGGGCTACCGTCGCATTGCCAATGAGGACCAGACGATTCTGATCGCTCCGGCTTGTAATTACCTGGCCGGGCTCCCGTAACCTTCGAACGAAAGGAGGACTGCAGGAGGGCTTGATCCAGACTCTCGGAAACCTATATGAAATCATTGCAAAAAAAAATTTATTGCAAAAAAAAATTTTAGTGCTATTTTTCTGCGTTCTTTTTTGATGGCTGGGGCAGATTCCTTTCGGCACCCCTGCAACGGCATGTGACCGCCGGGAGGGATCTTCGATCAAACCTGAAATCAGGATTTTTTATGCGAATAAAGGGGAACACAGGGAGTGGAAAAAGAAGATATCTTGCACGCGGAAGGCCGTCTGGGTGAACTGATTATCGGTAACCGAATCCCGAAGGATTACTTTGTCACCAAGGGTACGGGGCAAAGTGACCTCACGGTTCACGCAGGTTCCTACCATCTTGCCCTCAAGCAGGCAGGCGTCGAGATGTGCAACATCATGACGTACTCCTCAATCCTGCCGGGCATCGCCACCGAAATCCCAAGACCCGAACGCCTCGTCCACGGTTCCGTGATGGAGTCTATTTTCTCCGTCTGCACGGTCAACAAGGGCGAGCGCGCGACGGCCGGGATCATTTACGGGTGGCTGTACGACAAGAAAACGCGCCACAAGTACGGGGGCCTTGTGTGCGAGCTCTACGGCGATCACGCGATTGCCGAAATCGAGCGCCGGCTGCACGCCAGCGTCGAGGAGCTCTACTACAACGGCTACTCGGATGATTTCGAGCTCAAGGATCGGCGTCTCATCACCGAGAGCTTTGTGCCCGAAAAGAAGTACGGCACGGCCCTGGCCGCCCTGTGCTTCGTGAATTACCATTACCCGATCCTGCGGGTAAACCTGAACGCCTGATGCTTAGGCTCGGTGCGATCCCCGGGAGAGCGCCGAGGCGGCATCGGAAGGGAAATGTTGTCGCCCGGTCCGCCGGCCGAGACGGCCATTCGGCTGCTTGTCGGGTCACCGGTGCCTGCGCAGCCAAGCGGCGCGAGAGGGGTGGCGAGTCGTCGCCGCAACCTGGATACCGGATGCTGGGCGCTGGATAAAGCCCAAAACCCATAGGCGCTGTTACGTGGTTTATCCAGCATCGAGCATCCCGTATCCAGAATCTTTTTTTAAAGAAGGAACCCGTCGATGAAGAAGAAAGACGTTCTCAAGAAACAGGTCCGGCACGTCGACGTCAGCGCTTTCGACGCCACCCCGATCATCACCGCCATGCGCGAGATGTCCTTCACCTCGAGAGACACTGCCGTGGCGGCCGACATCTTCTCCCGCATGCTGCGCGACAAGGGTTGCACCATCATGCTGTCGCTTGCCGGCAGCACCAGCGCCGCCGGTTGCATGCAGATCTATGCCGACATGATCCGCCACAACATGGTGGATGTGGTGGTGGCCACCGGCGCCTCCATCGTGGACATGGACTTCTTCGAAGCCCTGGGCTTCAAGCACTACCAGGGCTCGCCCAGCGCTGACGACCGGAAGCTGCGCGAGCTTTACATCGACCGCATCTACGACACCTACATCGACGAGGAGCAGCTGCAGGCCTGCGACATGACGGTCAAGAAGATTGCCGACCGCCTGCCGCCCAAGCCCTATTCATCGCGCGAGTTCATCCGTGAAATGGGCCGCTACCTGACCACGCACGCGGTCAAGAAGGGATCGCTCGTCGAACTCGCCTATCGTCACAACGTTCCCGTCTTCTGCCCGGCGTTCGTCGATTCGAGCGCGGGCTTCGGTCTGGTCAAGCACCAGGTGGACCGCCCCGACCGGCATCTCACGCTCGACTCCGTCCGGGATTTTTATGAGCTCACCCGGATCAAGATGGAAGCCAAGACCACCGGAATTTTCATGATCGGCGGGGGCGTACCCAAGAACTTCGTCCAGGACACGGTCATCTGCGCCGAGGTGCTCGGCAAGGAAGTCCCCATGCACAAATACGCAGTGCAGATCACCGTGGCCGACGCACGCGACGGTGCCTGCTCAAGTTCCACTCTAAAAGAAGCCTCCTCCTGGGGCAAGGTCGACACGACCTTCGAGCAGATGGTCTTCGCCGAGGCGACATCTGTCCTGCCGCTCATCGTGAGCCACCTCTATCACCGGAAGGACTGGAAAAAACGCAAACGCCGGGAGTGGTCCAAGCTGTATACATAACGTGCTTTTCTGCTCTAAATGCCCAATGGGGGTCCAAGGGTTCGAGTAAAGAGCCTATTGATTCATCTCCTCGACCCCATTGCCTTTCGACCTCTTCAGACCGGCCTGCCCGTTCTGATCTGCCTCGCCATATCGCAACGCCATCCTCGCCTCCAAAATGAGTGGCACTTGTACTCAAGTTTGCCGCTGAAAAGCCGATAGAGATCTAGAAAAGGTATTTTCAGAGGCAACGGGTGCGAGGGGAAGCAATGTGGACGGCGCCTTCCGATTGATCCAGAAGAACAACCCGAAACGGTGCATTGAAACACGCAGGGACAGCTTTCTGGTCGGCCGGTCGCAGGAATGCGACATCATCATTCCGGAGGCCTGTGTATCCCGCGTTCAGGCCAGGGTGTCGTTTGAAAACGGCCGCCACTTCATCAAAAATTTAGGCCGCAACGCCCTGCGCGTCAACGGCTGCACCACTGCAGGCGATTTCCTCAAGCCCGGTGATGAGATCACCTTCGGGAAAACCAGCTTCCTCTATCAGGCCGGCGCGGAGCCGGCAGCGGAATCCACCCCCGATGCCAAGACGATCCTCGCCGCCGACACCGCTGACACACCTCCCGAAAGGCGCCTGGTGTGCACCTCTCCATCGGGCCTGGCGGCGGCTTATCCCCTGTCCCGGCCCAAGATAGTGATCGGGCGCTCTCAGGAGGCGGACATCGTCCTCAACGACCCTTCGGTTTCTCGGTACCACTGTGTCATCGAGGCACGGAAGGGCGCCTGCCATATCCGCAACATCAGCTCGTCCAACCCCCTGACGATCAACCATGAGCCGGCGACCGAAAAACGATTGTATTCCGGGGACCAGCTGAAGGTCGGAGCCTGGTCTCTGGCCTTCATTTCCAGCCGTCAAGACGACACCCGGCGGCAGGAACAGCCTCATCGGCGCCATGCCATGCATCGGCGGTGGGTTTTCGCCCTTCTGTTTGCCGCTGCGGTTGGATATGCCGCCTATGGCCTGGTGTTCGTGCCCTGGATTGACGAGCATACGCTGAACGGAATCTCCGCGCAGATCGACGCCGGCGAGTTCGGCGGCGCACGCGACCACCTGCTCAATTTCCTGGAAAAAGATCCGTCGCCAGAGAGCGGTGCGGCCGCCAGGAGGCTCCTGGCGGCTGCCGTGGTAGAGACCGCCGGTCAGAAGGCCCGGAGCGGAAACCTGGAGGATGCAGCGGCGTTCCTGAAAGAGCACCTCGCCGCTCACGGCGCCGGAAAGGAGGCCGCTCCGGTGTGGGACCAGCTGAATCGCTATCGCATGCAGATCGGTCAGCGTCTGGAAGCGGTCGCAGACTATCACCGTTCCCTCGCCTACTATTCGGCGATTCCCGAGGACAGCCCGTTTTTCCCCGAGGCGCAGAAAGCCATCCACCGGCTTTGGCTGGATTACCAGAGAAACGAGCAGCAGCAGACGGTGGCCCAGCTTCTCAAAGAGGCGGAGGCCCACTTCGCTGTAAAACGCTACCTGACCCCGGTCCATCAGAATGCTTACAGTATCTACCAGGCCGTGCTCGCCCTCGAGCCCCAAAATGAGACCGCGCTGAAGCGCATCGAGCAAATTCAAGCCTATTACCGCACCGAAGGCGATGCTCATTTCAAGGCGGGCAACTGGCCCAAGGCGCTTGCCTACCTTGAACGGTATACGCTCATCGACCCGGACGCCATGGACATCCGCGAAAAAATCACCTTCTGTCACCGCAAACTGGCTGAACCGCCTCAATCACCCGCAGCGTCGACCTCCGCAAGCCAAGCGCTTGCGCCGGCGGAACCCGATGAGCAGGAAAAGGTCCGGCAGCTGCTCAAGGAATCCGGGGCCCAGAGTTCCTGGATCATGAAATACCTTTTTGACGAGAGCCCCCGTGAAAGCGACCCTGAGACCCCCTGGTAGCCGGATCGCCTTCGGGTGGCTTCTCCTGGCGCTCGTGGCCTTTTGCGCCTGTACGCGGGTGACCAAGCCCGCAGTCAACGCGCCCCTCTCTGCGATGGACCTTCCGCGCAAGGTCGCTGTGCTGCCCTTTGAAAACCGCACCGCCAATCCCGACGCTGCCACCGTGCTGCGGCGGATGTTTTTCAATTTTTTCAGCTCGCTCAACTATGCGGACGTTGAGCCGGCCGCAGTGGACGCAACCCTTGAGGCCGGCCGGATGGCCGAAGACCCGGCCGCCGTTGGATCCTTGCCGCTGGAACGGCTCGGACATCTGCTGGGGGTTGATGCTGTGGTGGTGGGAGAAGCCCTGGCGCTCGGGCAGACCTATGCCCTTGTCTACGCCAACCAGCAGGCGGGTCTGCGCACGCGGATGCTGCGCTGCAGCACCGGGCAGGTGATCTGGGAGATGGAGCACACCGTCACCTTGCACAAAGGGGATCTGCCCCTGTCGCTTCCCGGCCTGGCGGCCGCCATCGTGAAAACCGCCTTCAACTACCAGCAGAGCAACACCATGCAGGCCGCCTCCGAGCTGTGCATGCAAATGGTCGAATCCATTCCCAACCCGCCGGCCGGAGCCGAAATCCCTCCTCCGATTCAGACGCTGGTTCACAACGGGGCCGCCGGCCTGCTTGCGCCCGGAGATGAGCTGCGGGTGGTAATGATCGGCGGCAAAAAGCAGAAAGCGAGCCTCAGCCTTCCGCCGCTGCTGCATGAGGCTCCCATGGAAGAAAAGGAGCCGGGCGTATACGTCGCCTCCTACCGCATCCAACCCCAGGACCGTTTGGCGGAAGGCCAGCTGACAGGGTATCTGCGGTCGCCTTCCGGGTCCAGCCGTCAGTGGGTGGACACCCTGGGGCCGATTCGGGTCGGAAGGCCGATGGTCCTGCCGTCCTCCATCTCGGCCGATACTGTGCTGGCCGCGGACCGCAGCCCGTATCTGGTGGAGGAGGCGCTGGTCGTCATGCCCGGTGTCACGCTGACCATCGACCCCGGAGTGGTGGTATGGTTCCGCAGCCTGGGGCTTGTGGTGAGGGGGACCCTCCAGGCCTGCGGCACCGCTGAGCACCCGGTGGTCTTCAGCAGCTTGAAAGCCAAAGGCTGGAAGGGGATCTTCATCGACGGCAGCGAGGGCGAAAATTTCCTTCGTCACTGTCGGATTTCCGGAGCGGAGTTCGGCATCCGCTCCGCCCGCGCGCGGCTCGTCATTGAAGACTGCCGGCTTCAGGAAAACACCTGGGGCGTGGTGGGCGAGGAGGGGCAGATCGACATCAACGGCAGCCTCGTGAGGGCATCGGCCAAAACCGGCATCGCCGCACGCAATTCCCGGCTCGCCGTGAAAGGTTCGGTGGTCACGGAAAATGCGGCCGGAGGCTTCCTGCTGGAGGGCTCGCCCTCGATCATCGAAGGCAACAACATCGTCAACAACGGCGGCTGGGGCATCAAGACGGTCGGCGCGCCCACGGAGGTTCTCGCCGCCAACAACTGGTGGGGCAAGGTGGCGCCGGATCTCTTGGAAATGGTCCGGGGCACTGTTCAGACTCATCCGCTGCTGCCGGCGCCGATCAATGCCGGGTTTGCGTCTCACACCACGAAGTGAGACCGCAGCCGACCCTCAACCGAGCCTCCGGCATTCAGGATCGAGAACGTACTATCCTGTCAGCTGAAACCTCTAAGAATCGCAATCGCAATCTGGAAATAGACCGTGATCCCGACAGCGTCGATCACCGTCGCCATCAGCGGCCCGGCCGTGAGGGCGGGATCGAGCCGGGCCTGCTTGAGCAGAAGCGGGATCAGCGCCCCTCCCAGGTTGGCCAGCAGCAGGGTGGCCAGCAGGGCCGAGCTCACGATGGCAGCCAGCAGGAGATTGTGGTCCTGCAGGAAGACCCGGAAGTATGCCATCAAGCCCAGCGCCACGCCCAAGGCCACGCCCATCCACAGCTCCCTTCCGAAAACCCGCAGGAAATCCTTGGGACAGACTTCACCCAGGGCCAGGGCGCGCACCACCATGGTCGCCGACTGGGTTGCTGCGTTGCCGCAGGTGCCGATCACCATCGGGATGAAGAAAACGAGCGCCATCATGTCCTTCAGCGTCGCGGCATTCCACTCCATGATGGTCGTTGAAAGCAGAGAGGTGAACAGCAGGATGGCGAGCCAGCAGAAGCGGCTCCAGAAAAGCCGGGGCATGGAACGCTTGAAATATTCTTCCTCAAAAGGGACCACAGCGGAAATGCGCTGGAAGTCTTCGGTGTTTTCGGCCTCGATGATGTCGATGACATCGTCGACCGTGATGATCCCCAGCAGCCGATCCTCCCCGTCCATTACCGGGATGGCGAGAAAGTCGTATTTCTGGATCTGGGCGGCGGCGGACTCGGCCTCGAGGTTGTGGCGGACCGAAATAACGTTTTCTTCCATGATGTCCCTCAGCCGCGCCTGGGGCTTGGACATGATGATGTCCCTGAGGGAGGCCACCCCCAGCAGGTGATGCCCGCTGTCGGTGATGTAAACCTGGTAAATGGTTTCCTTGTTGGGCGCCTGCAGGCGCAGCGATTCCAGGGCGTCCTTCACGCTCATATCGGGCGGCAAGTTGCAGTAGTCCGTGGTCATGACGGCGCCGGCCGTACCTTCGTCGTAGTTCCACAGCCGGCGGATCTCGTTGCGTTCCGCCTGGGCAATCAGCGGCATGATGGCCTCGCTGACCTCGGCGTCCACCTTCTTGAGCAGGTCGACCCGGTCGTCGGGTTCCATGTTCTCGATGAACTGCAACATGGTCCGGGTTTTGCCCGTTTCCAGGCAGGCCTGCTGGGTTTCGATGGACAGCTGTTCGAAGGCCTCGATGGCGACCGCATTACCGATCTGCACCAGGGTCTCAATAATCTCCAGCGGGCTCATACCGCTGTTTTCCAAATACTCGGCAATGTCGGCCGGGTGGCGCTCACGCAACGACCCCACCTCTTGCCGGTCTTCCAGACGGCAGGACGACGAATTTTCAGGTATCAGCTGCAGTGAAGAGGTCATTGGTATCTCCTTTCCGTCGGGGACCCATCATTCCGATTTTCAACATTCATGTTAAAGCGACTGTACGAGCAGCACCATCGTGAGTGCGATCATGACTCCCGTGGTCAGCCATGCCACGGTATTGAAGACCGGGCCATTGGTGTGGTGGAGCATTAGCTTGCGGTCATTGACCAGCAACAGGATGAACACCAGGACCACCGGCAGCACGATTCCGTTGATGACCTGCGAAAAATACATGATGGAGATCAACGGCATGCCGGGCAGCAGGATGATCCCGGCCCCGAGAAAGATCATCAGCGAATAGAACCCATAAAACTCCGGGGCCTCGACGAATTTCTTGTCGATCCCGGTTTCCCACCCCAGCCCCTCGCAAATCAGGTAGGTCGTCGATAAGGGCAGAATGGAAGCGGAAAACAGCGATGCATTGACCAGCCCGAAAGCGAACAGGAAGGTGCAGTAACTGCCGGCCAGCGGCGCAAGGGAAAGCGCGGCATCCTTGGCCGTCTCGATTTGAACCCCGCTTTTGTGAAGGGTTTCGGCGCAGGCCAGGATGATGAAAAAGGCGACCACGTGGACGACGACGGAGCCCATGATGACGTCCCAACGCGCAAACTTGTAGTTTTCGATGCGGATGCCCTTCTCGACAATGGACGCCTGCAGATAGAATTGCATCCAGGGGGCGATGGTCGTCCCGACCAGGCCGATGACCATGGTCGTCTCGGCCGGCGTCAAGCTCAGGTTCGGGTGAATGAAGTTGGCCAGCACCTCCCCCCAGTCCGGCTTCACGATCACCCCGGTGATGATGTAGGAGACATAAAACACGCATGCCACCAAGAACACTTTTTCCACCGACTTGTAGCTGCCCTTGACCACCATGGCCCAGACCAGCACGGCGCTGATGGGCACTGCAATGTACTTGCTGACCCCGAACACCTCCATGCCCGCGGCAACCCCGGCGAACTCGGAGATCACGTTGCCCATGTTGGTCAGAAACATCCCGATCATCAGGTAGAAGGTGATCTTGGCGCCGAATTTTTCGCGGATCAGATCCTGCAACCCCTTGCCCGTTACGACCCCCATGCGCGAGCACATTTCCTGGACGACGATCAGGGAGATCATGATCGGGATTAAAGACCAAACCAACTTGAGCCCGAATTGCGCCCCCGCCAGGGAATAGGTGGTGATGCCGCCGGCGTCGTTGTCAACATTGGAGGTGATGATCCCCGGCCCCATCAGTAAGAAAAACAGGCTGATGTTTTTCCACAGAGGCCGTTCCGGGTCGGCTATCGATTTCAAAAATGTCTTCATAGATCTTGTCCGTGCTGATTCAGAACCCCGTCACGGGTGCCTGCCGCCGGCATCAGCCCCCGCTGGGGGCCAAAATCTCCAGAACGCTGCGGAGCCGAATCGCTCCTTTCAAACGGTCCTGATCGTCCACCACCGGCAACGCCCTGAACCCATACTTGGTCAAGAGGTCAACCACTTCGTCTTCTCGGGCGTCCAGCTTGGCCGTTATCAACCGGCTCGTCTGGATTTCGGAAAGCCGCTGCTGCGCGGAAGCAACAAGGAGCTCGCGCATGCTGACGACTCCGGACAGCACTCCCGCCGAGTCCACGACATAGATGTAGTAGAGCACATCCAGCTCGGGCTCCTCCTCCTTCCAGCGTTTGAGTGCTGATTCAACAGTCGCTTCCGGCGAAAGGCTGAGCAAGGCGGTGGTCATCATGCCGCCCGCGGTTTTATCAGGGTGCACCAGAAGCTCCCGCAGATCCTCAGCCCGGTCCTTCTCCATTTCTCCCAGGATCTCTCGTGCGGTTGCCTGAGGCAAGTCGGCCAGGAGGTCGACGGCGTCGCTATCGGACATTCCCTCGATGATATCCGAAGCCTTGTCGATGGAAACGGTCTCGATCAGGGCCTGCTGCAGCCTGGGGTCGTCGATTTCCTCCAAGGTCTCCGCCGCAGTTTCGGCGTCCAGGGCATGGAAGATCGCCTCCCGGTCATGGCCGCTTAAATCCTCCAAAATGTCCGCCAACTCAGCCGGGTGAAGCTGGGAGAGTTTTTTCTGAGACACGCTGAGCTGCAGCGGGCCAGGGCCGGAGAGCAGATGAACGTACTTCCAGCCGATAAAGGTGTCGGGCCACTCATAGGCGAACATCCACCGCAACGCGGCGGCCAGTCCGCTTTCCCAGCCAATCCGGCGCATCAGCCCGCGGAACCCCACATCGAAATGCACCAGGCGCAACTGAGAATTGCGATGCAGGAATTGGATGTCGTTGACACGGACCACCTTGGCGCCGAAGGTGTCGACGATTTGTTTGTCCAGCACCTGATCCCGCAGGTAAACGGTATCTGGCCCCGGGGAGACCATCTGGCCGACGGATGCGGCGCTGGGAGAGAAGGTGAGCTGTGGCGCGATCCGGATTATGCAAGACCAGTGCAAAAAGGCCGCGGGGCCCGCGAAGCCCTTCCGGGCCAACATGCCTATGACCAGGGGATAGGGCTCCAGCCAATCCACCACCAGGTCCATGGTGCGGCCAAGGCACTCACCTTCCGGAGTGTAGATTTTGCGGTTCAGCAGTTCGCTGAAAAAGTAGAAGTCTTTCGGAGTGGCGTTAATGGGCACCTCCTATCCGTCTTGGTCGTTCCGAGGCCAAAACGGGCAGGAGCATGCCCTCGGATCAGGGGCGCGGAGCTCGCTGGGGGGTGTTTTGATCTCGGACGAGCAGAACCTGCGACAGAGTTGAACGGCATCTGTCTCGCCGGCATGGGTGACTGGGACTACTGCCAGGGTCGTCTGTGTTCATGCATTTCGTCCTTGGGTGACGGATTTGCAGCGCAAAACCGGAAACGGCTTTCACGCAGCGTGCAATTCGGCTCTTTTTAAAGACTATGGTTGTCAAAAGCAAGACAAAACCGATGTTCAAGACGCTTTTTTCACGAATCGACCACCTTGCGAAGACCCACGCACTTCAAATAGGCGGTTTCGGGCATCGACAGCAGCATGGGGTGGTCCTGGGCCTGGCCGCCCCGATAAACAATGTGGGCCAGGCCGCCTTCCTTTTCGACGGCCGCCGCGAGCAGGCCGAGAAAATCGCTCTCCGCAATGTGATGGCTGCAGCTGCAGGTGAACAGGATGCCGCCGGGCCGAAGCCGGCGCCAGGCCAGACGGTTCAACTTCTGGTAGGCCTTGAGAGCCTTGGAAAGGTTTTTTCGGGATTTGACGAAGGCTGGGGGATCGGCCACCACGGCATCGTAGAGGGTCGCATCGTGGGCGAGGAAGTCAAACACATCCCCGCCGCGCAGGGTGGCCTTCTCCGCGGGGATCCGGTTGGCGGACAGCCCCCTTTCCACCAGCTGAAGCGCCTCGCGGCTCTGGTCGACAAACGTTACGTGCTGGGCGCCTTCACGCAAGGCCCGCAGACCCCAGCCGCCGGAGTAGCAGAAGAGATCCATGATCCGGCCCCCGCTCATTTCCCGGACGAGTGAACCGAAATGCAGACGATTGTCACGTTGGTCCAAAAAAAAGCCGGTCTTCTGCCCCGCCATCAGGTCGGCCGCATAGCTAACGCCGCTTTCCTGAACCTCCGCCCGCGACATGGCTGCCGGCTCACCGAATGCGACCCGGTTGAACGATTCCACCGCCTCCAGCTGTCGGATGCCGGCATCGCAGCGCAGCACAACCCCCTGCAGTGACACCCCCAGCGCCTCTGTAAGAACGCCGGCCAGGACCTCCTCCAGCAGGGGGAGCATGATATCCATGCCCGCGGTGGTGCTCTGGATCACCGCATAGGGCGGATAGAAATCGATCACCAGCCCCGGCAGCAGATCGGCCTCGGAAAACACCAGGCGCGCGGCCTGCCCCTTCGGAAGCGGCCGGCGGCGGTCGAACGCCCGCCGCAGCCGGTCGACCATCAGCCTCCGAGTGTCGCTCACCTCGCCGAAAGCGACCGCCCGTCCGGCGATAAGGGAGTGCCGGTTGAAATAGCCCACGCCAACGGTTCGACGGTCGCGGGTGAAGCGGCACCAGTAGACCTCCGACCCTTGGTCTTCACGTCCCAGGATTTCGTTGGAATACACCCACAAATACCCGCCGGCCAGACGCCGGGCCGCACGTGGAGTGATTTCGACCGCGGGCATATTCGATGATACTGTTTGCATTTTCGCCATCCCATTTTGAAAGTCCAGGCAACGCCGAAATACGGCTTGGGGTACCATTTTGAAACCCCCTTGTGGGTGCACACCTTAGATCATAAGGGTCAACCGGACAACCCGCCGGATGAAGAATCACGCAATTGACAGGTTTGACCGTTTTTCGCCTCCATGATAGTCTAGTTCAGATAAGGCCATCTATGGCCCTGGGTGTCAATCCCTCATCGGTCTATCCAGAAGCGGCTAAAAAGCCGCTTCTGCGCAGATTAGGAGATCCGCATGAAAAAAAGCAAACTTTTCCAGCAGTGGGGGACCTTCCGCAAGGGCCTGGACGCCCAAAGCATCCAGCTCTCGTTCGCCAGCCACCTGGAATACTCCCTTTCCAAAGACCAATATACCGCCACCAACCGCGATCTCTATCTTTCACTGGCGCTGGCGGCCCGCGACCGACTGATTGAACGCTGGATCAAGACCCAGCAGAAGTATTACACCGAGGACGTCAAGCGGGTGTATTACCTCTCGGCTGAATACCTCATGGGCCGGGTGCTGGACAACAATTTGTTGAACCTGGGCATGTACGACGAAACCCGCAAGGCCATGGAGGAGCTCTCCATCGACTTGGAGGAGCTTGCCGGCGAGGAGCCGGACATGGGGCTGGGCAACGGCGGCCTGGGCCGCCTGGCCGCCTGCTTCCTGGACTCGCTGGCGACGCTGGAAATCCCGGCCATGGGCTACGGCATCCGCTATGAGTTCGGGATCTTCGACCAGGAGATCCGCAACCTGCAGCAGGTGGAGCTGCCCGAAAACTGGCTGCGCTACGGCACCCCCTGGGAGATTCCCCACCCGGAGGTCATCTTCACGGTCCACTTCTACGGCCGGGTCAAGCAGACCCGCCTGCCGGACGGCACTCTCAAGAGCGAGTGGGTCGACACGAGCGACGTGGTGGGCGTCCCCCACGACATCCCCATTGCCGGCTACGGCAACAACACGGTGAACACCTTGAGGCTATGGGCGGCCCGGGCCTCCAAGGAGTTCGATCTGAACTATTTCCAGCACGGCGACTATCTCAAGGCCGTGGAGGAGAAAAACGTCTCCGAAAACATCTCCAAGGTGCTCTACCCCAGCGACGAGTTCTATGAGGGTCGCGAGCTGCGGCTGAAACAGCAGTATTTTTTCGTCTCCTGCTCGATCAAGGACATCATCCGGCGCTACCTGGTCAACCACGACACCTTCGACGCCTTCCCCGACAAGGTCGCCATCCAGATGAACGACACCCACCCGTCGCTGGCCGTCGCTGAGCTGATGCGGCTTTTCCTCGACAGCTACGGCATGAACTGGGAAAAAGCATGGGACCTCACCACCCGCACCTGCGCCTACACCAACCATACGCTGCTCTCCGAGGCCATGGAAAAATGGCCGGTGCCCATGTTCCAACGGCTTCTGCCCCGGCACCTGGAGATCATCTACGAGATCAACCGGCGCTTTATCAAGGATGTGTCCATCCGCTTCATGCACG
>Ga0210103_1000039_pt1 | contig 21412 bp, 18 predicted proteins | sample RushSE_CattailNL_6_FD_185564 | JGI IMG/M metagenome (GOLD analysis project Ga0210103, IMG submission 185564) | Wetland microbial communities from San Francisco Bay, California, USA, that impact long-term carbon sequestration - RushSE_CattailNLA_D2... | ecosystem: Environmental > Aquatic > Marine... | reverse complement strand
ACCCACGACCGGCGCATGGAGGTGTACTTTTACCTCGATGTGCCCCAGGACGCGGTGGTCTTCCACCTGTTCGGCGAGCCCGGCGAGACGCGCCACATCGTCGTGCGAAACGAGCAGGCCGTCATATCCCCCAGTTGGTCCATCCACTCGGGCGTCGGGACAGCGAGCTATGCCTTTATCTGGGCGATGGTCGGCGAGAACCAGACCTTTACCGACATGGACCACGTGGCCATGGCCGATCTGAAGTAGGAGGAGCTTCAATGATACTCGATCAGTTCAAGTTGAATGGGAAAGTCGCCATCGTGACCGGCGCCCGCACGGGGCTGGGGCAGGGGATGGCCTGCGGGCTGGCGGAGGCCGGTGCCGATATCGTCGGCGTCGATCTCAACAACCTGGGCGACACCCAGCGCACGGTCGAGGCGTTGGGCCGGCGCTTCCTGGGTATCGAGGCAAACCTGGCGCACGTCAGCACCACGGCCGATATCGTGAGCCGGGCGGTCGCGACCCTGGGTAAAGTCGACATCCTCGTCAACAACGCCGGCATCATCCGGCGCTGCGACGCCATCGATTTCACCGAGAAGGACTGGGACGAGGTGATGGACGTCAACCTTAAGACGGTGTTCTTCTTCGCCCAGGCGGCGGCCCGGCAGTTCATAAAGCAGAAGACGGGAGGAAAGATCGTCAACATCGCCTCGATGCTCTCCTTCCAGGGTGGGATCCGTGTGCCCTCCTACACCGCCAGCAAAAGCGGTGTCATGGGCCTGACCCGGCTGCTGGCCTGCGAGTGGGCGCCGCACAGGATCAATGTCAACGCCATTGCCCCGGGCTACATGGCCACCGACAACACCGCCCCGCTGCGCGCCGACCCGAAACGCAGCCGCGAGGTCCTGGACCGCATCCCGGCCGGCCGTTGGGGCGCCCCCGATGACCTGAAAGGGGTTGCGGTTTTCCTGGCGTCGGAGGCGTCCAACTACATGAACGGCTTCACGATTGCGGTTGACGTCGGCTGGCTCGCGCGGTAGCTACCGGATATTTCCGACGAAACGGCTGGATGAGGGACGCATGCAACCGGGCATCATTGCGATCGGTGAGCCCATGCTTGATTTCAACGTTGAGAAGGATGGGGTCAATGCTTGAGAAGTTCGACCGGTTTTTTGTCAGGGCCAACCAACTCCTCATCGGCGTGATGATGCTGGTGATGTTCATTCTGGTCTTCATCAACGTGGTGGGGCGCTATGGGTTCAACGTCTCCTATGCCCCGGCCGAGGAGATTTCCACCTTTCTCATGATCTGGGTGGCTTACCTGGGAGCCGGCCTCGCTCTGCGCGAAGGCCGGCACGCTGCGATCGACATGTTCCAGGACAGGCTGCCCGTGAATCTGCGTCGTCCGCTGCGCGCCTTGCTCGGAGTGCTCATTCTTTTCTTCTTCGGGGTGCTGGCCTGGCTCGGCATCCGGATGTCGATCTTCGGCTGGTCCCAGGAGACCATCGCCACCCAGATCCCCACCGGCATCCCTTACCTGGCCATTCCCCTGGGAGCCATGATTTTTTGCATGCATCTGGTACTGACCTTCAAGGACTGGATGGACCGGCGCTGGGAGGAAATCGCCATTCCTGACGAAACCAGTGGCGCGGAGGAGACAGCTGCATGAGCGCGATCTTGTTCGGCGTTTTTTTCATCGGCCTTTTTGTGGGGCTGCCCGTCTCCATCAGCATGGGGCTTTCCGGCATGGCCGCGGTACTAGTAGACGGCCGCTTCATGGGTTTGGTGGTGCCCCAGTACCTCTTCAACGGCATCAGCTCATTTCCCCTGATGGCGGTGCCCTTTTTCATCCTGGCGGCGGAGATCATGTCGGCGAGCGGCCTGACCAACTCTCTGATGAAGTTCGCGAACGATCTCGTGGGGCACATCCGCGGCGGGCTGGGCCATGTCAACGTGCTCATGAGCATGCTTTTTGCCGGCGTGAGCGGCTCGGCCCTGGCGGATGCCGCCGGCCCCGGCGCCATCGAGATGAGCATGATGCGCAAAGCCGGCTACGACGCCCCTTATGCGGGAGCCCTGAGCGCGGCCACTGCCACCATCGGCCCCATCATCCCCCCCAGCATCCTCATGGTGATCTACGCCATCTCGGACAGCCGCGTCACCGTGGGCGGCCTGTTCCTTGCGGGGGTGGCGCCGGGCATTCTGCTGGGGCTGGCGCTCGCTGGAGTGAATCACTGGGTCTCGATCAAACGCGGCTACCTCTTCCGCAGCAAGCGCCCCACCCTTTTGGGCTTGGCCAGGAGTTTCTGGCACGCCCTGCCGGCCATGCTGCTGCCGTTCATCATCATGTTCGGGATCCTTGCGGGCATTTTCACCCCCACTGAGGCGGCGGCCGTGGCCGTGGCCTATGCGCTGGTAGTGGGGCTTTTCATCACCGGCGGACTGAAGTGGAGCAGCATCCTGCCGGTCTTCATCCGCGCCGGGATCATGACCTCGGCTGTGCTGTTGATCGTGTCCATGGCCTCGATCTTCTCCTGGCTGCTGACCATCCTGCAGATTCCCCAGGCTCTGGCCAGCCGGATCGCGGGGATCACTACCAGCCCCGCCCTGGTGCTGATTCTGGTAGCCATCTTGGTCTTTCTGTGCGGCATGGTCATCGACACACTGCCCGCCCTGATCATCCTGATCCCGGTGCTGGGGCCGCTTGTGGACAAGTTCGGCTTCGACCCGCTGCACTTCGCCATGGCGGTGGTCCTGAACCTTGCCATCGGCCTGGTGACTCCGCCGGTAGGTCCGGTGCTTTTCGTCATCAGCACAGTGGGCCGGGTCCGGTTCGAGGACCTGGCCAAAGCCGTGATGCCGCTGATCCTGGCGGAAATCCTGGTTCTGGTCGCTGTGATCGCGTTTCCACCCATCAGCACTGCCGTGCCGAGGTTCTTCGGATTTACCCGTTAACATCAACCCAAAGGAGAATGCGACATGAAAACATCGAGATTGCTGTTGACCCTGGCCCTGATCGTGTTGGTCCTGCCGGGCATCGCCCTGGCGCAAACCAAGGTGATCAAGTACGCCCACTTCCAGCCCGCCAAGCTCGATCAGCCCAAACAGGCGGCCGCCCTGGCCTTCAAGAACTATGTCGAGGCCAATTCCAAGGGCTCCCTCAAGGTGGAGGTCTACCCCGCAAGCCAGCTCGGCAACGACAGTGCCACCATGGAAGGCCTCAAGATGGGCACCATCGAGATGGCGGTGGTGCACGACGGCCCCATCTCGGCCGTCTACAAGCCGTTCATGGTCTACGCCATCCCCTACCTCTTCGACGATCAGGTCATGGCCTGGACCGTGGTGGACGGTCCCTTCGGCAAGGAGATGGCCGCGGACATGACCAAAAAGACCGGGATCCGGCTGTTCGCCTTGGCCGACAACGGGATCCGGCACTTTACCAACAACAAGCGTCCCATCAAGAGCCCGGACGACATGAAGGGCCTCAAAATGCGCGTCATGACCGGCCCCATCTGGACCAAGCTGGTGGAGCCTCTGGGCGCAAGCCCCTCGCCGGTGCCCTGGACCGAGCTGCCGGCTGCCCTGCAGCAGGGGGTCGTCGACGGTCAGGAGAACGGCGTCACCAACATCCTGGCCGCCAGCCTCTACCAGAACCAAAAGTACATCACCCTGGACGGGCACGTTTACAGCTGGCATGCCTACATGATGAACGATCGTTTCTTCAACTCCCTCACCCCCGAACAGCAGAAAATCGTGCTCAAGGGAGTGGAGATCGCCAAGGTCATCCACCGCGGCATGACGGCAGCCCAGGATCTAAACGCTCCGGCCATCCTGGGTCAGGTCGGAATGGAAGTCACCGCCCTATCCCCCGAGCAGGTGGCGGTGTTCCGCACCAAGTCCCAGCCGCCGGTCAAGGCCTGGGTCGAGGAGCAGATCGGCAAGGAGTGGGTGGACAAGCTGTTCGTCCAGATCGACAATTACAGGAAAGCCAACTAGGCCGGATAAACCGGAGCAGCCGTGGGGGCGGCACCTGGCCGCAACAAAAAACCATAGCGGCGGGAAGCCGCTCCCACATTCGGCAAGGCCCATACCAGTCACATGGAGAGCCAAATGTATTCACAAGCCATAATTGAAGGATTCATGAAAGTTTCCACCGCCTCGGTGTCGGATGCGGTGGACAAGATTGCCAAGACACGCGGGTTCATGGACCACTCGATCAAACCTCGGATCAACGACAAGAAAATCGTCGGCCCCGCGGTCACCATCCTGGAAGGAGCCACCGCCGAAGCGCTGCCGCCGAAGCATGCGCTGGATGCCATCGACGAGTCCCCGAAAGGCAGTGTCATCGTCATTGCCATCAATGGCGAGACCAATGTGGCGGTCTGGGGCGGTTTGATGACGGCCGGTGCCGAGGTGAACGGCCATGCCGGAGCGATTCTCGACGGGGGGGTGCGGGATGTGACCGAGATCCGCCGGGATTCCGGTTTCCAGGTGTTTGCCCGCAGTGTCTGCCCGTCGACCACCGTTGGCCGGTTCAAGACGCTGGCCTCCAACGTCCCGGTAATCTGCGGCGGCGTCAACGTGAACCCGGGGGATCTCATCGTCGCCGACCCGGACGGGGTTGTCGTGGTGCCGAAGGAGCATGTGGACGCCGTGCTGGAGATGGCGACCGAGATCGAGGTCCGGGAGGCTGAGCAGGCGCGGCTGATCCGTGAGACCAAGTCCCTGCGGGAGGGCTTGGCCAAATACGGCCGCATATAAATAGCTTGAGGTTCTAACCTGGAAGCGGAAGGGTAAAGACGTTTTTGTTTAGGAGTTTTGGAACGACCCGCTAAGGAGAAGCCATGCAACCTGACATCGTTTCAATGGGTGAGCCCATGCTTGAGTTCAATGCGGAGGAAGAGGGCGCCCTTTCGGAAGTAGGTCGTTTCATCGTCGGCTGGGGCGGCGACACGTCTAATTTCTGCATCGCCGCCGGCCGCGCCGGCGGCCGGGTGGGGTACCTGACGCGCCTGGGGGACGACGAATTCGGTGAAAGCTTTCTCAAGCTCTGGCAGCGGGAAGGCATCGACACCAGCCGCATCGTGAAAGACCCCGACGCCTTCACGGCCGCCTACTTCATCTCCCGCAAGGGCAGGCAGCACTATTTCACCTATTTCCGGCGGGGTTCGGCCGCCAGCCGCATGACGCCGGGCTCCCTGCCCAAGGACTACATCGTGGGTGCCAAGCTGCTGCATGTTTCAGGCATCAGCCAGGCCATCAGCTTGAGCGCCTGCGACACGGTCTTTGCGGGGATAGCCATGGCCAGAGCTGCCGGCCGGCTGGTTTCCTACGACCCCAACTTCCGGCCCAAGCTCTGGCCGCTGGACCGGGCGCGCGCGGTCATCCACGAAACCTGCCGCCAGGCGGACCTGATCTTCCCCAGCCTCGACGACGCGCGCCAGCTGACGGGCCTCACGGCACCGGAGGAGATCGCAAAGTATTATCTCAGGCTGGGGCCGAAGGTGGTGGTCATCAAGCTGGGAGCCGAGGGGGCCCTGCTGGCGACAGTCGACGGTTTGCGCACGTTTATCCCTTACACAGTCGACTCCGTCGACATGTCCGGGGCGGGAGACACTTTCGACGGGGCGTTTGTGGCGGGCTATATCGCGGGACGACCGGTGCAGGAGTGCATGCGGTTTGCGAACGCGGCGGCGGCCATCACCACCACGGGCTTGGGCTGCGTCACCCCCGTGCCGCGGCGTGAGGCAATCGAGGCGCTCATGGCCCGGCAGCCGCAGGGCTGAAGGTGCGGGAGGAAGCGATGCCCAAATACACCGTCGTGGTCGTCAGCCTCGGCTACGAATCCTACGCAATCGAAAACGAAGTCCTCAAGGAGGTCGACGCCGGGCTCGTTCTGGCAACGCAGGATTGCCTGACCGAAGACGAGGTGGTTGCGGTGGCCCGGGACGCCGACGCCATTTTGGTGCGCGAGGCCCCCATCAGCGCGCGGGTGATCGACGCCCTCACGCGCTGCAAAGCGATCGTACGCTACGGCGTCGGGGTGGACAACATCGACCTGGAGCATGCCCGTAAACGAAAAATCCATGTGGCCAATATCCCGGGTTACGGCACCGAGGAGGTGTCGGACCACGCCGCAGCGCTGCTGCTCGCCTGCATCCGCAGGCTTTGCACACGCGACGCCAACCTGCGTCAGGGCCTTTTTGAAACCAACATCCAGGAGCCCATCTTTCGCACCACCGGCAAGACGCTAGGTCTCATCGGCTACGGACAAATCGGCAGAGCCCTGCACCGCAAGTGGAAGGGGTTTCTCCCGCTGCGAGTGCTCATGTTCGACCCCTTTGCGCAGCCGGAAGTGATCCGGGAGCACGGGGCGGAGGCCGTCCATCTCGATGAGCTATTCGCGGAGTCCGACTACATCTCCCTGCACGCGCCATTGACGCCCGAGACGCGGCACATCATCAACGCAGCGAACCTGAAAAAAATGAAGCCCGGCGCCATTATAGTCAACACGGCGCGCGGAGAACTTATCGACGAAAAAGCGCTGGCAGCAGCCCTCGTCGAAGGCAGGATCGCGGCGGCAGGCCTGGACGTTTTCGAAAAGGAGCCGCTCGACTCCGATCATCCTTTCGTCAGCCTGCCGAACGTGGTGCTCAGCGGCCATGTGGGCTGGTATTCAAAAGATGCCGTCAAGGAGCTTCAAACCCGCGGGGCCCAGGAAATCGTGCGGGTGCTCTCCGGCGGCGTTCCGCAATGCTGGGTGAACCGCTGGTGACACGAGCGTGGCGGAGCAATTGCCGCCGCAGGGAAGATAGGAGTAAATCGTGGACAAAAAGAAGGTGATGGCGAACCTGACTCGAATCGGCGTGGTCCCGGTGGTCCGGGCGGAATCCGCCGACAATGTGGTGCGCGCCGTGGAGGCCCTGGTGGACGGCGGCATCCCCGTGGCAGAGATCACCATGACCGTGCCGGGGGCCGTCACGGTCATCAAGCGCTGTGCCGCCCATTTCGGCGACCGGATCACCCTCGGGGCCGGCAGCGTGACCAGCGCCGACATGTGCAACGAGGTCATAGACGCCGGCAGCGGTTTTGTCGTCACACCCGTTTTCAAGGCGGCGGTGGTCGACGTCTGTAAACGGCGCGGCGTCTGTATTGTTTCCGGCGCCCTGACTCCCACCGAAATATTCATGGCCTGGGAAGCCGGCGCCGACGTGGTCAAGGTCTTCCCGGCGAAGGCCATGGGCGGCGCGGCCTACCTGCGCATGGTGCACGAACCGCTGCCGCAAATTCCGCTCACACCCACCGGTGGCGTCACCTTGGAAACCATCGCGGAATATTTCAAGGCCGGCGTGCCCTTCGTAGGTGCGGGTGGCGACCTGGTGGACAGAAAGGCCATCAATTCCGGCGACCTCCGGGCGATCACGGAAAGAGCCCGGCAATATGTGGCCGCCATCCGCACCGCCCGCAATCAACATCCCGTCTGAAGCCCGAAGGCGGTGTCCGCGCGCTGCTTGAAATGCTCGTGCACTATCGTGTACACTCCGTTTTATGGTGGTTGTCAAAATAACGTTCCGATTGTCGGACGTTATTTTGTTACAGCCACCTATGCCGCCATCCTCGCTTTCGGAAAATTATCTAGACGAGCGGTATAAATTTTCCTGACCGGGGTTCTCATCTACAGCCTGGTCATGCCGGAACCGGTGGCCGCGGCCGCCGAGGTGAATCCAATGTCTTCCAACACCGGCGATATCATGGTGTCGCCCCACCTGCTGACGGACAACGGCGTTTTTCCCAACAACGCAAGCTGCCCGATGCTGGTCTATCCCCAGGCGCTGGCCCTGTCCGGCCCAGATCCGGCCGCTCTGTTCGAAGCCTTGTTCACGCAAAACCGTTGGCCCGCCGCCTGGCGCAACGGGGTCTATGGGTTCCATCACTATCACAGCACGGCCCACGAGGTCCTCGGCGTTTTCAGCGGCTCTGCCAGGGTCCAGTTCGGCGGAGAAAACGGTATCGTGCTGGAGGTGAAGCCCGGCGACGTGGTGGTGATCCCAGCCGGGGTCTCCCACAAGAACCTGGGCGCCAGCCGGGGTTTCGGCGTGGTCGGGGCCTATCCCAGAGGCCAGCGCTGGGACATGCAATACGGCAAGCCCGGTGAGCGGCCGGCCGCGGATGAACGCATCGCGCAGGTGCCCATGCCGGTGGCGGACCCGGTGCTCGGCGCTGCCGGCCCCATGAAGGCGCTTTGGCAGAAAAGAAAATAACCCATTCGCGGCAGTTGGTTGTGTCTTTGTGGGAGCGGTAGCTATCCGCGATAAAAACAGAAGCTTATCACGAAATATTGATCGTGACTGGAAGCCGCTCCCACAAAGTCGATTTTCGGCACACATAAGGAAGGCGCAATGCGCGTTGACAGGGTATATTCATGAAAACGATGAAGCCCTTCCAGGACTTCCCCTCCTCGTTGAAAAAAAACATCCGCTACGTCCTCACGGATATCGACGACACCCTGACCCTGCGCGGCCTGTTGCCGGCCGCCGCACTGGCGGCCATGGAGCGGCTGCAAGACGCGGGCGTGGCGGTCATCCCCATCACGGGCCGGCCGGCCGGCTGGTGCGACCATATCGCCCGCATGTGGCCGGTTGCGGCGGTGGTCGGGGAAAACGGCGCCTTTTATTACCGCTACGACCGTGATCTTAAGAAGATGGAGCGCAGCTATTTCAAAACGGCCGAACAGCGCGCGGCGGACCGCGGTCGGCTGGAAGAGGTGAAGGTCAAGATCCTGGCCGAGGTGCCGGGCTGCGCGGTATCGGCCGATCAAGCCTTTCGGGAAGCGGACCTTGCAATCGACTTCTGCGAGGATGTGCCGCGGCTTACAGCGCCGGAGGTGGACCGGATCGTGCGGATTTTCGAGGAGGCCGGCGCCCAGGCCAAAATCAGCTCAATCCACGTCAACGGCTGGTTCGGCGCCTATGACAAACTGACCATGACCCGGCGGCTGTTCCGCGAGGGATTCAACGAAGACCTGGAGGCGGTCAAAGCCCGCATGATTTTCACCGGGGATTCGCCCAACGACCAGCCCATGTTCGCGTTTTTCCCCAATGCCGTGGGCGTGGCCAACATCCGTGAATTCGCCGACCGGATGAGTGTGCTTCCGGCCTGGGTTACACAGCGCGAGGGCGGGTTGGGGTTCGCGGAGATGGTGGATATACTGTTGGCCTGAACGCCGGGCGCCGGCATGTGCCTTCAGCCGACCCCTCTCGAAGCAAATTTGTAGTAATTTAATTTATTGCGCGGCCTTGAGGGTTTCTCAGCATGGCCGTTTTTGTTTGACTTGCGACCCTGAGTTCGGTAAGTTTTTGCCTGATCACATCGGTGGTCACTTCGTTGCGAGGCGGATTGTAGCCCACGATTTTTTTGGGACTTGATGTCGGTTCGGATGTGTCGGACGGAAAGCCGAATCCGGGTTCCCCAAACATTAAAAAAGGAGGGTGTACGATGAAAAGGGCCGTTGTCCTGTTCAGTGTGCTTGCTTTTGCACTTCTGGGTATCGGGTTCCAGTCGTTCGCGCAAGCGGCAGCCATTGAAGACGAACTCTACCTGATCACCCCCGTCTCCAAGGATGTCCACGACCCCATGCTGAAAGCCTTCGCAGCTTGGGCCAAGAAGAAGTACAACGTCGATGTCAAGACCAGCGCCATCCCCAAGGGCACGCCGGTCGCTTACGGCCAGATCCTGGAATGGAAGGGCCGGCCCCAAGCGGACGTCTTCTGGGGCGGCGAGGGGACCCTCTTTGACCAGTTGGCCTCCGAAGGGCTGCTCGAGCAGGTGCAGCTGCCGAAGGCCACGTGGGATGCCATTCCGGCCTCCATCGGCAAGCCGGTGCCCCTGCCGCTGAAGGATCCCAAGAAATTCTGGGTGGGCACTACGTTGGAGCCCTACGGCATCATCTACCAGCCCAAGCTCTTGAAACGCCTGGGCGTCGAGATCAAGACCTGGGATGATCTCTTGAACCCGAAGCTCAAGGGCCAGATCGCCCAGTGCACTCCGGACCGTTCCAGCTCCAGCCATGCCAGCTACGAGGTCATCCTGCAGACCTACGGCTGGGAAAAGGGCTGGGACTGGCTGACCAAGCTGGCGGCCAACACAGGCATCTTCACCGCCCGCTCGCGCGACGTGCCGAGTGTCGTGGCCAAGGGCGAGTTTGCGGTTGGCTTCGCCGTGCCGAGCTACATGGCTTTTGCCGAAGTTTTAGGCGGCTATGACGTGAACTTTGTCTACCCCAAGAACGCCTACGTGACCCCCGAGCCCATGGCGGTGCTGAAGGGCGCCCCGCATGCCAAGGCCGGCCATGCCTTCATCGAGTTCTGCCTCAGCGAGGAGGGCCAGCTGCTCCTCTCCGGTCTCGGCGTCTACCCCATCACCCCCAAGCTCAAGGTGAAAGGGCCTGCGGGCTCCAACCAGGAGAAAGCCGTGGCCTTCACGGGCGGCATGCGCTCCTTTTTTGAAACCGAGATCGGCAACGTTTACAATGACAAGGTCGCCGGCGAGAAGAAACGCATCGAGGATGTGAACTCCTATTTCCGCAAGGAGATCGCCGAAAAGCACAAAGAAATTGTGAAGTAAGGCTGATAAATATCGACAGGGGAAACTTCCCGGGCAGCTGCATCGGTGCAGGGAGGTTTCCCCTGATCTTTTACCCACCTCATTGAAAGCGGCGGGCGGATGAGAATCGAACTTCAGGACATCGTCAAACGGTTCGGCGCCCTTGAAGCGGTGAGCCATGTGTCCCTGGACATCCAGGACGGCGAGCTGTTCACCCTCCTGGGCCCATCGGGCTGCGGCAAGACCACCATCCTGCGTCTGGTCGGCGGCTTCCACCGGTCGGACCAGGGCCGCATCCTGTTCGGCGACAAGGACATGACGGGCAAGCCGCCCTACGAGCGCAACATCGGGATGGTGTTTCAGAACTACGCCCTGTGGCCGCACATGCGGATTTTCGACAACATCGCCTACGGCCTGAAGCTGAAGAAATTTTCAGCGGACGAGACCCGCGAAAAGGTGAACCACACGCTGGGGCTGGTCAACATGCGGGGGCTCGAGAAGCGCTACCCGGGCGAGCTCTCCGGCGGCCAGCAGCAGCGGGTGGCTCTGGCACGCGCCCTGGTGCTCAACCCGGATGTGCTCCTTCTGGACGAGCCGCTCTCCAACCTGGACGCCAAGATCCGCATCCAGGTGCGGGCGGAGATCCGCAAGCTCCAGAAGGACCTCGGCATCACCACCATCTACGTCACCCACGACCAGGAAGAGGCGCTCACCCTTTCCGACCGCATTGCCGTGCTGAGCCGCGGCAAACTGCAGCAACTGGGAAGCCCCCTCGATCTCTATGAGAAGCCTTACAACCCCTTCGTGGCCGATTTCATCGGCATCAACAACCTCATCCCCGGCAAGGTGAGAGAGGCACTGGACTCCGGGTTGCAGCTGGTAGTCGAGAGCGCCGGCGGCCCCATATCATGCGCGGGGGACGGCCGCCTCAAACCCGGTGACGATTGCATGGTCTGCATCCGACCCGAAACCGCAGAGATCAGCCTGTCTCCGACACCGCCGGATGGCTTCAGCAGCATCGCAGGCACCGTGAGCTTTCCCTCCTACATCGGCAACACCATCCGCTACGATGTGGATGCGGCCGGCATCATTTTTAAAGTGGACATTCAGAACCCCCGGGATCACCAACTGCTGTCGGTCGGAACAAAGGTCTTCATCCGCTTCCCGGCGGCATCCTCATTGGGAATCCCGTTGGAATAGGCGCTCTCATGACAACCCACACGGAAACACTATCGGCTCCGGCCGGGGTCAAAATAGGAAACGGCATCCATGTCGGCGGCTTGGTAGGCTACGGGGCCATCTGGGCCTTCATGATCGTCTTTCTGATCTACCCCCTGCTGCACCTTTTTTACGATGCCTTCACCACCGACGCGGGGGAGTTCACCCTCTTGAACTTCCAGGACTTTTTCACGGATAGCTACTATCTCAAGTCCCTGCTGAACTCCATGCTGCTGGGAGTGGGGACGGTCATCACCACCTCCATTATCGGCATCACCTTCGCCTTTTTGCTGCTGCGCTATGAATTCCCGGGGCGTGGGCTTTTTTCGTATCTCTCCATCGTGCCGATGATCATGCCGCCGCTGGTCGGGGTCATGGGGTTTGTCTTCATCCTGGGGCGGGCCGGCACCGTCAACGTGATCCTGATGGACTACCTGGGATTCACCAAGCCCATCAACTTCATGTACGGCGTCCAGGGCGTGTTGCTCGTGGAAACCCTGCACCTGTTTCCGCTCATGACTCTGAGCATCGTGGACGCCATGGGCAAGATCTCTCCCTCCCTGGACGAAGCCGCGGAAAGCGTGGGATCGCGCGGGTTGCGGAAATTCTGGGACATCACCTTCCCGCTCACCACACCGGGCTACGTGTCGGGGGCGTTGCTGGTCTTCATCTGGACCTTTGCCGATTTCGCGACCCCGCTTGTCGTGGGCGTCGACGACCTGCTCGCCTCCCAGGCCTATCTAAACATCGTGCAGTTCGTCGACCGCCGGCTCTTCAAGATGGGCATCGTGATATCGGCCATCATGGTAATCCTGGCGATCCTCTTTCTGGTCATCGCCAAGAAATACGTGGCCATCAAGGACTACAGCTCCCTTTCCTATTCGGTGATCGAACGCAAACAGCTCAGCCTCGCCGGCAAGGTCGGGGTGGTGCTTTTCCTGGGGTTGATCATCACCCTGGCGTTCATCCCCTATCTGGGGATCACCCTGGACTCCTTCGGCAAAGGCTGGGCCTTGACGCCCTTTCCCGTGAAATACACCTTCCAGTATTTTGAGCGGGTGGCGTTCGAGACGCCCAAGTTCATCATCAACAGCCTGCTATATGCCGGCATCTCGGTGCTGATTTGTATCGTCGTGGGGGTGCCTCTCGCCTGGGTGGGTGCGCGCACCAAGCTGCCGGGCCGGGAGTTTCTGGATTCCATGACCACCCTGATCCTCGCCCTGCCGGGCACGGGCATCGGCATTGCTTACATGCGCGCGTTCCGGGAACCGCTCCCTTATCTTGACGTGGCCTTCATCGGCATGTGGATGGTCATCCCGGTGGTTCTCGGGGTGCGCCGCCTGCCCTACACCGTGCGCGGAACGTTTGCCTCGCTGCAGATCGTGCACAAGTCCTTCGAGGAGGCGGGCGAGAGCGTCGGTGCGACCAAGGCGACCACATTTAAAGACATCACCCTGCCGCTGATCTGGAAGGGGGTGCTGGTGGGATCGCTCTACTCCTTCATCCTGGCGCTTCAGGAGGCCTCGGCCACGCTGCTGCTCGTGGTGCCGGGGCACGAGATGATGACGGTGGGCATTTTTAATTTCTACATCGGTGGGTCGGTGAACGAGGCTGCGGCCCTCGGTCTGATCCTGATCGTGCTGGGCGCCGCCTGCCTGTTCGTCATCAACCGGGTAGCGGGGTCCAAAATGGGAGGAGTTTTCGGATGAAGTTTCCCCGCAAAAAGCTGCGGGGAAGATTCATGCCATCTGAAGCAAAAGAAAAGGCCTTTCAACTCCCAAAGTTGAAAGGCCTTTTTTTATTTTTTTGAAATTGAAGTTAACTGACCGTCGTGACGTTCACGGCCGCGGGGCCTTTTTGGCCCTGCGTGATGTCAAAGGTAACCCGGTCGCCGTCTTTCAATGACTTGAACCCGCTGCCGTTGATCCCGGTGTGGTGGACGAAAATGTCCTGGCCGTCTTCCGATTGAATAAAGCCGTACCCTTTTTTGTCATTGAACCACTTCACAGTTCCGTTGGCCATCTTTGCACCCTCCTTTCATAAAATTCTCATAGTCTCATACTAAGGGTGCCACCATCGGAACTGGGTTTCCCTTAAGTCGAAACCGGCCCCCCCTCTCAAGGGCCATTTGATGATTGCTGCTAGTTTATACTCTGTCTTGATAAAAAATCAAGTGTTTTCAATTCCGATTGACTGCCTCACAGCGTTGAAACCATTTCATGCCCTGTCCCAACCAGGATCAACAAGGCGCTGCATGCGAAGCCTGAAGCGCTATGTTGCAATGTTGATTTCCTGCCGGGCGTCTGCGCCGAACGCCACGTTCATGGCTTCGTCGATGCGTTCCACCGGAACGATGCGCAGGGTTTCGCGGACCTCCTGGGGGATGTCCTCCAGGTCTTTCTCATTGCGCTTGGGCAGGATCACGGTGGTGAGGCCCGCGCGATGAGCGGCCAGGACCTTCATCTTGATGCCGCCGACCGGCAGCACCCGGCCGCGCAGGGTTACCTCGCCCGTCATGCCCACGTCGCCCCGAATCGTTTTTCCGCTGAAGAGGCTCGCCATGGACATCACCATGGCAACTCCCGCGGAGGGCCCGTCCTTGGGTACGGCGCCGGCCGGCACGTGCAAGTGCACGTCGGTGACCTCGAAAACGGACGAATCCACCCCCAGCAGTTCGGCCTTGGAGCGCACGTAGCTGTGCGCGATCTGAGCGCTTTCGCGCATGACGTCCCCGAGTTGGCCGGTAAGCGTGAGGCCGCCCTTGCCCTTCATGCGGGTGGCCTCGATGAATAGGATGTCCCCTCCGACCGAGGTCACGGCCAGGCCTGTGGCGATCCCCGGGATCTCGATGTTTTCGGACAGCTCGGACTCGAATTTCTCCTTTTTGAGATGCGAGCGCACCAACTCCGGCGTCACCACCACATGCGTCCACTGGTGGCCGACGATCTTGACGACACTCTTGCGGCAGACCGCGCCGATCTGGCGCTCCAGATTGCGTACGCCGGCCTCACGGGTGTAATCTTGTATGATTTTCTGCACGGCGTCGTCGGTGAAGGTCATCTCCTCGTCTACGAGACCGTGGGCCTTGAGCTGCCGCGGAACCAAATGCCGCTTGGCGATCTGCTTCTTTTCATACTCGGTGTAGCCGTCGAGCGCGATGATCTCCATGCGGTCGCGCAGGGGCGGTGGGATGGTCTCCAGCTGGTTCGCCGTGGTGATGAAGATGACCTCGCTCAGGTCGAAGTCCACGTCCAGATAATGGTCTCGAAAGGCGTGGTTCTGGGCCGGGTCAAGCACTTCCAGCAGGGCGCTGCTGGGGTCCCCGCGCCAGTCCATCCCGACCTTGTCGACCTCGTCCAGCATGAACACCGGGTTGCGGGTGCCTGCGCGCTTGATGGCCTGGATGATGCGGCCCGGCATGGCCCCGATGTATGTCCGGCGGTGGCCGCGGATCTCGGCCTCGTCGCGCACCCCGCCCAGGCTCATGCGGGTGAAGCTGCGGCCGAGGGCACGGGCGATGCTCTTGCCCAGGCTCGTTTTACCGACACCCGGGGGGCCTGCAAAGCACAAGATCGCGCCCATGGCCTCGGAGACCGATCCGTCCTCCGCTTTGACGTTGACGCCGCGTTCGGCCACCAGTTTGCGCACGGCGAGATATTCGATGATCCGTTCCTTGACGTCCTGTAGGCCGTAGTGGTCCTCGTCGAGCACGGTGCGTGCGTTGTCGATGTCGATGCGATCCTCGCTCGTTTTCTTCCACGGCAGGTCCACCAGCCAGTCCAGGTAGGTTTTGATGATGGAGGCCTCGGGTGAATGCGGGGACATGCCCTGCAGGCGTTTGAACTCTCGCTCAGCCTCCTTGCGGGCTTCCGGAGGCAGGTCGGCTTTTTCGATCTTATCCGCGTAATCGCCGGCCTCAGAGCCGCCCTCGTCGGGTTCGCCCAGCTCCTTTTGGATCGCCTTGAGCTGCTGGCGCAGGAAATAATCCCTCTGGGCCTTGTCCATCTCCTCGCGCGCATCGCTTTGAATCTTCTGGCCGAGAGAAAGGACCTCTTTTTCCTGGGTGAGGTGGGCAATCAGCGCGCGCAGCTTGTCCTTGACGCTGTCCGCCGCAAGGATCTCCTGGGCCTTGGCCATTTCGAGGCCGGCGTAATTGGCCACGAGATAAGCCATGTAGCGCGGGTTCTTGATCCGGGAGAGAAAATCCCCCGCCTCCTTCGGGTAGTTCGGGGACAGCGCCACCACCTCGCGGGCCAGATCGAGCAGGCTGCGCTGCAGGGCGCTGGTCTCGACATCGGCTTCGATGAGATCGCCGGCGAGGCTGACGCGGGCTTTCAGATAGGGATTGTCCGACATCCAATACTGCACCTTGAAACGCTCGAGGCAGTGGGCAATGACGTTCAGATGCTGCTCCGGCGTTTTCACCACCCGTTCGATCCGGGCAATGGCCCCGACCTCGTAAACCTGGCCGGGCAGAGGTTCCTCGACCTCGGGGTCCTTCATGGCCACCAGGCCGATGAGATGGTCGCCCTGCTGTGCATCCTCGATCAGCTTGATGGACCGCGATATGCCGACCGACAGCGGGATGATAGTGAACGGGAATGCCACGGTGTTGCGCAACGGCAGAATGGGCAACTCCGCTGGAACTTGATGAGCGGCCAGCCCCTGGGGGTTGCCCTCGGCATCCGCTGCGACACTGAATATCTTTTTTGTTGTGGTCATGCGATTGTCTCCGATCCGATCGATCTTCAATTCATTATTTTTTAGTTCCTCGCAACGATAGTAATGCCTTTCAGGGGATTGTAAAGCGGCGCATCCTGATTTAAGTAATCGTCAGCCGTTTAAGATTGAAATTCCATGAAAAATGTGGACAATTGGAATTTGTTTCGAGTTTCGTGATTCGGATTTCGAATTTGGTTCCCACATGTCCGGGTTGGGAGGATGCATGCAAAAGCCACCATTCGCGGTCCTGGCCGTCTGGTGCCTTCTGACGGCGGCCTGCGTCCAACGGGTTTTGGAGTCGGTACCCGCGCACAACTTATCCCAGGAGGTCCCGGAAGGCTACCGGGCGATATACCGCGAAATTGACGCGGAGATCGACCGTCAGCTGCCGCTCATCCCGCTTCCCTGGGGGCAGAAAAAAACAGACACGGCCTTCGGGGTCGAGCTTCTGGCGGCCAACAGCAACCGCGGGGAGACCCTTCTGAGCGAGCAGGTCGTGCACGCGACCGCCCTCACCCTGGACCGCCTGAAGGCGCTGGGGGTGCAAAGCGTCTCCCTCAGTCTGCAATACCCGGTCATGACCCGCAACCATCCGCGGACGGCCGAATACCATGAGTTCTACCGCGGGGTGGCCGCCGACATCCGCAAGCGGGGATTGATGATCGTCGCCGAAATGGGGTCGGCCTTCCGGGAGCCGGAGCTCAGCCGGCTCGAGGTGGACTACCGCGGGTTGAAACGCGGCGAGTTCGGCGCCGCGCTGAGGGAAATGGCCGAGGCCGTCATTGCCGACATCCGACCGGATTTTCTCACCATCCTCTCGGAGCCGGACACCCAGACCCGCAACACGGGGCTGTCGTTTTCGCCCGCGGAATTCGCGGCGACGGTCAAACAGGTGGTGAAGGACCTTGACCACCCCGGCGTCAAGCTCGGGGCCGGCGCCGGGAGCTGGGTGTCGATAGACTACTTCAAGGCGCTCGCCGCTATCCCGGAGCTGGACTACATCGACTTTCACATCTACCCCGTCCAGTATGGTTTCGCATCCGACCGGGTCTTGAAAGCCGCTGAAGCGGCGCGGGCCAAGGGCAAGCGGGTGGCGATCGGCGAGGCGTGGCTCTACAAAGTCCTCGGCCGCGAGCTCACCCGCATTTCCCCGGTGGAGGCTTTCGGCCGGGACGCGTTTTCTTTCTGGCAGCCGCTGGATGAGAATTTCATCCAGCTGGTGGTCAACCTCGCCCGCACCATCGATGCCGAGTTCTGTTCATTTTTCTGGATGAAATACCTATACGCATACATCGATTACACCACCGAAACCAGTCGCCTCAGCCCTGGACAGCTCATGACGCTGAGCGACAGCGCGGCCGCCGAAAATATCCTGAAAGGGAAGTTGACCCCGACCGGCGAGCGATTCAGGGGGCTGATCCAACGGTGAACACACCGACGCCCTGAAGGGCTAGTGGACCGACCTGCCCGCACGCCTGAAAAACAGGTCTTGACAGAGGCATGAAACTTTCCTTAATATTGCAGCAAAAAAATTGAAAGCTGATTTCCAACACATGAACGGACGCTTCTTTTGCTGGTGGTGGTTTAGAAGCGTCCATCCGGGCCGTTAGCCATACCCAACGACATAAAGCCCCGGATGGACCGATGGCGGTCTGTCCGGGGTTTCGCATCGAAAGCCCCGAGACCCAACCTCGGGGCTTTATGTTTTTTTTAAGACGTAACCACCGACATAAACAAGGAGACACACGCCATGATCCTGGAACTGGATAAAGACTTGACCCTGGAGGGTAAAAGCGAACTGCTGCGCAAACTCAAGGCCAAGCGCTGCGACTGCCGGGAGCTGCCCCCGACCGATGTCGAGCGCATCGGCCTCCTCGGCAAGCCCGGCGTCGCCGAGGAGGAGCTGCGGCGACTTCCCGGAGTGGCCAAGGTGCTTCGGGTCAAGACCCCCTACAAACTGGTCGGGCGCGAGATGCACCCCCAAGACACCCTCGTGCGGGTGGGGGACGTGCTCATCGGCGGCGAAAACATCTGCGTCATCGCCGGCCCCTGCGCGGTCGAAAGCCTCGAGCAGGCACTCACGATCGGCCGCGAGGTCAAGACGGCCGGTGCCACCCTGTTCCGCGGCGGCGCCTTCAAGCCGCGCACCTCGCCCTATTCCTTCCAGGGGATGGAGGAGAACGGGCTCAAAATCCTCTCCGAGGTGCGCGAGACGCTGGGGCTCGGGGTGGTGACCGAGATGACGTCGCCCTCCCAGGCCGATCTTATGATGAAGTATGTGGACGTGGTCCAGGTCGGCGCCCGCAACATGCAGAATTTCGAGCTGCTCAAGTGCGTGGGCCGTATGGGCAAACCCGTGCTGCTCAAGCGCGGCCTGTCGGGGACGATCGAGGAGTGGCTCATGTCCGCCGAGTACATCCTGTCCGAGGGCAACACCCAGGTGGTGCTGTGCGAACGCGGCATCCGCACCTTCGAGCCCTACACCCGCAACACCCTCGATCTTTCCGCCATCCCGGTCCTGAAGAAGCTGACGCATCTGCCGATCATTGTCGACCCCAGCCACGCCACGGGAATGCGCGAGAAGGTGAGCCCCATGGCGCGCTCCGCCATTGCCGCGGGGGCGGACGGGCTCATGGTCGAAGTGCACCACGACCCTGATCACGCCATGTCCGACGGCGCCCAGAGTCTATTCCCCCAGCAGTTCCGCCAGCTCATGCGGGACATCTATGTGATCGCCCCGGTCATCGGCAAGCAGCTCGACTTCGCGCACCTGGAGCGGGTGAAAGTCATCGACCGCAAGCGCAAAAACGGCAGCGCGCGCCAGCGGGCCGCCTTCATGGGCCGGGTCGGCACCTTCAGCCACAAGGCCTGCCTGCAGTATTTCGGCGATGCCGCCGAGGCGGTGCCGCTGCCGACCTTCCAGTCCATCTTCGAGGCGATCAAGGCGGGCGGGGTCGATTACGGAATCGTACCGCTGGAGAACTCGCTTTCCGGAAGCATCCACGAAAACTACGACCTGCTGCGGGACTACGACCTGCGCATCATCGGCGAGGTGAAGATCCGCATCATGCAGAACTTGCTGGCGAAGCCCGGCACGGAGCTGACCGACATCCGCCGGGTGCTCTCCCATCCCCAAGGGATCGAGCAGTGCCGCCAGTTTCTCTCCCAGCACAACTGGGAGCTCGTGGCCGTGAGCGACACGGCCGGCGCCGCCGAGCGGGTCAGCACCTCGAAGGGCACCGGGGACGCCGCCATCGCCGGCCTCATCACGGCCGAGATCTACGGCCTGGCGGTCGTTGCCGAGGGCATCGAAACCAACCCGCGCAACTACACCCGCTTCGTCGTCGTCGGCAAGGAGCCGATCGAGGAGCGCAAGGCTTCCAAGACCTCGCTCATTTGCTCGGCGCGCAACGAGCCCGGCGCCCTGTTCGCGATCCTGAGAGTCTTTGCCGAGAACCAGATCAACATGATCAAGCTCGAGTCCCGCCCCATCCCCGGGGAGCCTTGGAAGTACATGTTCTACATCGACCTGGAGACCGACCTGGAGTCCCCGGAGCTGGAAGCTGTGCGCAAGAAAATCACTGAGAAGAGCGAGTATCTTAAGATCCTGGGTTGCTATTAGGGACGGATTTCACGGAAGACCGGCGCAAGACCTCCCGGTTTAAAGCACAGCCCCTTTGGGGGCACTTCGCGCCGGCGCTGTATATTCGGTTGCGAGTTGCTCCGCATGCAGCAGGGCGCTCACATCAGATGACACGCCACCTCGTGGCCGCCGCCGATGTCCTTCAGAGCGGGGGCCTCATGGGTGCAGATGTCTCTGCGGGCAAAGCAGCGGGGGTGGAAGCTGCAGCCGGCGGGGGGGGTGAGCGGGCTCGGCACGTCCCCCTGGAGCAGGATCTTCTCCCGGCGCGCGTCCGGGTCTGGGATCGGCACGGCCGACAACAAGGCTTGGCTGTAAGGGTGGCGGGGGTTCGAGTAAAGCGCCTCGGCGCCTGCCGTCTCCACGATGCGGCCGAGGTACATCACCGCCACCCGGTCGCTGATGTGCTCCACCACGCTCAGGTCATGGGCGATGAAGAGGTAGGAAAGCTCCAGCTGCTCCTGCAGCATGGCCAGCAGGTTGATGACCTGGGCCTGGATGGACACATCCAGGGCCGAGACCGGTTCATCGCAGATGATGACGAGCGGGTTCAGGGCCAGGGCCCGGGCGATGCCGATGCGCTGGCGTTGGCCTCCGGAGAATTCATGGGGATATCGGCTCATGTAAGCCGTGTGGAGCCCCACGCGTTGCATGAGGTGGGCCACCCGCTGCCGGGTTTCCTCCTTCGACAGTGCCAGGTGGTTGCGGATGGGCTCGGCAATAATGTCGCCCACGCTCATGCGCGGGTTCAGGGAGGAGAACGGGTCCTGGAAAATGATCTGCAGCGACGCCCGGACCTTGCGCATCTCACCGCGGTCGAGTTCGAGGAGGTTCTGCCCGTTGAAGTGGATGCGGCCTTCCGTGGGCTCGATCAGCCGCAGCAAAGAGCGGCCGACCGTGGTCTTCCCGCAGCCGCTCTCACCTACCAACCCCAGAGTTTCCCCCCGCTTCAGGCTGAAGCTGACGCCGTCCACGGCTTTGACGTGGCCGGCGGTTCGGCCCAAAATCCCCTTTTCGATCGGAAAGTATTTTTTAAGGTTTACAACCTCGAGCAAGGCCATGGGGTGCTCTACCTGTCGCCTGATTTATAGTGGTTGTCAACATAACGTTCCGATTGTCGGACGTTATGTTGTTACTACCGCTTATGCCGCCATCCTCTTTTTCGGAACATTATTATGACAAGCGGTATAAGCGCCGTTTCGATCAGCCTGGGCCGCAGGCTGTCGTCATGAGTCCTAAAAGAGAACA
>Ga0210103_1000038_pt1 | contig 21591 bp, 17 predicted proteins | sample RushSE_CattailNL_6_FD_185564 | JGI IMG/M metagenome (GOLD analysis project Ga0210103, IMG submission 185564) | Wetland microbial communities from San Francisco Bay, California, USA, that impact long-term carbon sequestration - RushSE_CattailNLA_D2... | ecosystem: Environmental > Aquatic > Marine... | reverse complement strand
TCCAGGTCGGTCAGGTCATTCGGTATGTTTTGCCCGCCGATCTCCCAGAAGAAGATAGCAAGAAACAGGGCGATCACGAATGCGGGCGACGGGTGGGGGTCGACCGCGAACACGGCGGCCATGGAACCGGAGGTCTTGACCGCCCCACTCACCAGTGTCCGGTAAGGGCTAACACGCCACAGCCAGCAGTAGACGGCCTCGCAGGCGCACCCACCCACGAAAATGGCAGCACACATCGGGTTCAGCTTGAACGCGCCGAGGAGGGCCACCGCGGACCAGAACAGGGCCCAGGCCAAACCTTCCCTGAAACTGAGAAGCCCTTGAGCCATCGGGTGCCGGACGATCACACCATCGATGTCGCCGCCTGCCGCAGCAAGTCCGCCGGCGGCCGCCTTTTCCCGGTCGACGCGAAAGTCGACCATGTCGTTCAGAGCATAGACCGCCGTATAACCTGCGAAGGTAGTGATTAGGCCGATGGCAATGATTTCAATCGAGGGGAATCCGCCGAGCCAGAGCAGGGCTGCAAAGATCGGAAAGCACATGTCCAGGAGGCCGTGCGGCGTCCTGGACAGGGCCCAGAAGAGCTTCAGCCGGGAGAAACCGCTGAGAGATGGATAAGTTGCCGGTTCCGCCACTTCACCTGTCCCGATCAAGTGCCAACAGTGTCCGGCTGCTTTTTTTCTACACCCCGGTAAAGGGTCGATTGCAGCAACCGCTCGTTGTCTAACACGTCTCTTGAAACCACGTCAAGGCAATGCCCTGATTTGGGATTTCTCTTTTTCACGCTATCGGAATCTGCTAATGAACCCCTCGGCCCGTATTTTTTCCCATGAATGAGTAAATCGTAGCGAGGAGGTTGCCGCATATGGACAGGGTCGATCTTTGGGGCATGTTTCTGCTGGGTCTGCTGGGCACCGGTCACTGCATCGGCATGTGCGGGCCGCTCATTTTCGCCTTTCCCGGCCGCACAGGCCGATTTCTTCCGCACGTTCTTTACCACCTCGGCCGGGTCACAACCTACACCGTCATTGGCGGGATCATGGGGGGCATCGGCCAATTGATGGCCGGGGCTGCCGCCGGCAGCGGCGCGGGCGGGGTCGTCATGGTCAAGGTATCCCTTTGGCTGGTCGCATCGGCGCTGCTGCTGGTGCTGGGAATCACCCGACTGGGCATCGTTCGTGAGCCGGGCTGGCTCAATTTCGTCTCGCCCGAGCGAATGCCCGGCTTCAAGAACGTCCTGGAGGGCGCCGCAGGAAACCGGGGGCAGGCCGCCTTCTTCTTGATGGGGGTGATGCTGGGGTTCCTTCCGTGCGGCCTCTCCTACGGGGCCTTTGCCCAAGCGCTCGGCAACGCCAGTGCCGTCCAGGGGATTCTGGCGACCTTGGCGTTTGCACTGGGCACCGCGCCCGGACTCATCCTGTTGGGCACTGGCGCGTCGGCTCTTTTCAGCCGATACCGCCGGCAGTCGGACATCATCTCCGGGATCCTGATGATCTACATGGCCGTCAAGATGGGCTTCAAGGCAATTCGGATGGTTCTGTAGGCCCCGGTTGCATTTCCCGGCGCGACCCTCGCGCATTCGCAGGCTTCGCCCAAGGTGTTGAAAAACATGCATCGGGTCGTAAGCAGCGGTGCGCGGAGGCTCGTAACGCACTGCATATCCGCTGACAGGTGAGGATTTACAACAGCCACGCAACGCCGGGTGACGGCCCAAGACGGCATCTTTCAACAGCCTGCTAGTGCTTCATCCGGCACTCCGCGTCCCATTCCGGGCAGGCGTCCTTTGCGGGTGTTGAGAACTTGGCCATGCACGCGCCGCACTCCATGTCGAAGTTGGGCACATTGCCGTAGCGCGCTTTCAACTCCTCTTCCGACAGCACCGTGGCCCCGCTGCAGCCGCACTGCGGGCAGGCCGCCTTCACTGTGTAACGCTTCTTTTTAGCCATACCGACCTCCTCTGAGTTAGATGTCCAATAGTTTATCGATTTCCACTTGCTGCAAGATCTTTCCCTCGATCAAGACCTCACGCACCGTTTTGCCGGAATCGTAGGCCGCCTTGGCCACTGCAGCCGCACGGTCGTAGCCGATGCGGGGGACGAGCCCCGTCACCAGGGCCAGGCTGCGCTCAATGAACGCGGCGCAGGCCTCACGGTTGGCGGAGATGCCCTCCACGCACTTCTCGGCAAAAACAGCCGCCGCCGCCGCCAGCAGGTCGATGGACTGCAGCAGGTTGTAGGCGATCACCGGCATCATCACGTTGAGCTCAAAGCTGCCGGACTGGCCGCTGATCGTGATGGTCGCATCGTTGCCGATCACCTGGGCGGCCACTTGGAGCACTGCCTCGGGAATCACAGGATTGACCTTGCCCGGCATGATCGATGAGCCCGGCTGAAGGCTCGGCAGGACGATCTCCCCCAGCCCGCAGCGTGGCCCCGAACCGAGCCAGCGGATGTCGTTGGCTATTTTGGTCAGGCTCACGGCCAGGGTTTTGAGCGCACCGCTCGCCTCCACGGCTGCATCCTTCGCCGCCTGCGCCTCGAAGAAGTTGACCGCCTTGCGGAAGCCGATGCCGGTCTCCCGCGCGATCAGGGCGATGGTTTCGTCTGCGAACTCGGGGGGGGCGTTCACGCCGGTGCCGACGGCCGTACCGCCGAGCGCCAGCTCAGCCATGCGGGGTTCGACCCCCCGCATTCGTTCGATGCCAAGCTCCACCTGGCGGGCATAGCCCGAGAACTCCTGGCCCAGCGTCATGGGCACGGCATCCTGAAGGTGGGTGCGACCTATTTTACGCACACGGGCGAACTCCGTCGCCTTGCCCGACAACGCCTGGTGCAGCCGCTCCAAGGCCGGGACCAGCTTGTCCCGGATCGCCATCAGCGCCGAAATGTGAATGGCGGAAGGCACCGCGTCGTTGCTGGACTGGCCGAGGTTGACGTGGTCGTTGGGGTGAACCGGAGATTTCCCGCCCTTCTTCCCGGTGAGGATCTCATTGGCCCGGGAGGCGATCACCTCGTTCAGGTTCATGTTGCTGGAGGTGCCGGAGCCGGTCTGGAAAACGCCCACGACGAACTGGTCGTCGAATCGGCCCTCTAGGACCTCCCGGGCGGCGGACACAACGGCGTCGGCCAGCCTAGGCTCCAGCAGCCCCAGGCGCCGGTTGACCTCGGCCCCGCAACGCTTGATCAGCGCCAGCGCGCGGATGAAGTCGAGCGGCAGCTTGAGGTCGCCGATGGGGAAGTTCTCAAAGGCCCGCTGGGTCTGGGCGCCGTAGTAAGCGGTCTCGGGCACTCGGACCACGCCCATGGTGTCTTTTTCTTCGCGGTAAGTGACCATAGGGATGACGAAGTGTTCGGGTATTCCGGTATTGGGGTGTTTTGCCAGAAACAAGAACGCCGGACCATCCGGATATCATCAGGCTTGCTTCAAGCGTTCGATGTTGGCTTTGAGCTGCGCGATCTCGATGCCGAGGCCCACGCACTTCTGCCCCAGCATGCATTTTTCAGCGTCACCCTCTTCAAGAAAGGTCTTGAGCTTGTAGCTGCCCCTTTTGAGGTGCACCACCCAGCTCTTCTGGGCCGTATCATATTCCGCTTCGATATCAATCCCACACTCGCCGACATCGGGGTACAACTTCCGAATTTTTTCGCATAGCTCTTTCTTGTCGATCATCAGTGGCCTCCCCTTGGCTTCCGGGGCGAAATGACCTGCCTTGAGGCTGATCAACGGCAGGGGGTCCGGAAGACACGCCCAAATATAATGCCGTACGCGGAAAAATCAAAAGCAAGGGCTGCGGAACGAAGGGTCAAAAGAGATGGGCCACTTCCTTGATGATCTCTTTCACCTTGACTTCGACTTTCGCGATCAACTCCGCCGAGACGCCCAGCAGCGCCGCCGACGGGAGCTCAACCGGGTTCTTGGAATCCCACTCGAAGAAACTGAAGCCCATCCTGCGGGTGAGCATGTTGGCCAGATGCACGACGAGAAGGGCGTTGTCCGTTTCCCGGGTGAAGTTGGATCCTTCGTGCAGCGCAATCACACGCGAGAACTCCTCTCCGAACCCCCACCGCCTTATCAGCAGGACGCCGGTGCTCTGGTGGGCGTCCTGAATGGCCGACACAATCACATCGGCGTCCAGGCTTTTTTCCTGCGGGATGTCCGCAAACGCCCGCAGGAGGATCACCTTGCCGACATCGTGGGTCAACCCCATGAGGAAAAGGTTCTCCGGGTCATCCAAGAGCAGGCTTTGAGCGATCAGCTTGGATGCGTACGCGGCCGCGAGCGAATGGACCCACATCTTGTCGAGCAGCACGCGAAGCTGCGGGTGCTTGGCTTCGTAAAGGCTCTTGTTGGCAATCGCCACGACGATGCTCAACGTCTCCTTGAACCCCAAACGCGGGATGGCCGCCTGAACGCTCTTGATCTCGCCGTACCCTTTGTAGACCGGGCTTTTCGCGACCGAGATCAACCTGAGGGAGAGCACCGGGTCCTTTTCGAGCACGTCGGCCAGGTCTTTGACGGATGAGTCATGACGTTTGATCACGCTGCGCAGCTCGAAGACAACCTGGGGCATGGCCGGCGGCACGATCTTGCCGGCGCTGAATTTTTGCAGAATTCCGGCCAAGGACTGCTTGATGAAAGCCGTCTCCTTCTTGGCCAGAAAATCCTGCTGGGCGCCGGAATCAGCCTCCATGAAAGCAACAAACTTGGGAATCAGCGTGGGGTCGAACTCCTGGCCCGCTTTTTGAAACATTTCGGCCAGCGCCTCCTCGCGGCTCAACCCCTTACCCCTCCGGCCTCCCGATGTGAGCTTGTCGTAATGGTCAAACAAATGCAGGATGCGCGCGCCGAGGGGGATCTCCTCGCCCTTTTTCCCGTCCGGGTAGCCGCTGCCGTCGAAGGCCTCATGGTGGTGCCTGATCGAGCCCAGCAGCTCCCCGAAGCCTGAATAATTGGACAGGAGGTTGACTCCCACCACAGGGTGCCGTTTGACCAGCAGCCCTTCTTCTTCCGTCGGCGGGGGGGACAGGTCCAGCACCTCTCCTGGCGATGAAATGAAGCCTGTGTCGTGCAGCAACCCGGCCAGATACAGATGCTGCAGTTCGTCGCCGCGAAGAATGCCGCCGCTTTCGGCAAAATTGGCCGATGTGTTGGCTACCCGCTCGGAGTGCTCCTTGAGGCGTGAATCCCTTTCACCGAGCAGGCACAGCACCAGCTTGGCGGTTTCGGTCAGCTGCTGCAGGTAGTCATCACGGACAATCGAAGCGTTTCTTTCAGCCATGTTTTTATATCCTCTTGCGTGAAATGAAAGCTGGTGCGAACCATGCGGCGAGCAAACCGCGAATCAGAACAAGTGGGCGAGTTCTTTGACGAGGGCCAGGGTTTCCTCCCCCAGCTTCTTGACGTCATCCGGCTGCAGGTCGAGCAACTGGGCGGAGCGGATGTTCGCCGGATCGGGGGCGCTGCCCTCGAGGAGGCTTTGGCCGATCGTGCGGGTCAGCATGTTGGCGAGGTTGACGACCAGGCAGTCCTTGGAGACCGCGGGGTCGAACTCGTTTTTCTCGTGCAGGGAAACCGCCCGTATAAAGGTTTCGTTGAAGCCCCAGCGTTTCAACATGACGGAGCTGATGCCGAGGTGCGCTTCCTGGATGGCGGTGATCACCAGCTTCATGTCGAGGTTCTTAACCTTTTCTTCCTCGGAAAACGCCTTGACGAGGAAGGTCTTGCCGATGTCGTGGGTGAGCCCCATGAGGAAGTACACGTCGATTTCGTTCAGCTTCAGGTGCTGGGCGATGAGCTTGGCCCCGTAGGCAGTGGCCAACGAGTGCGACCACAGTTTGTCCATGAGGAACCGGTAGTGGGGGTTCTTGGTCTCGTAGAGACTCTTGTTGGCGATGGCCATGACGACACTCAAGGTTTCCTTGAGCCCGAGGCGCGGGATGGCTTGCCGTACCGTACGGATGTCCTTCATGCCGCGGTACGCCGGGCTGTTCGATATGGAGATCAGCCGCAGGGCGATCACCGGCTCCTTCTCGACGGCCGATGCGAGCTGGTCGGCGGTGGCGTTCGGCTTCTCGATGATCTTCTGAAGCTCATGGACGATCTGGGGCATGACCGGCGGAACGATTTTGCCGCTGGTGAACTTCTGCAGGATCTGGGTGAAAATTTCCTTTATATTGACGGTTTCTTTCTTTTTGGCCTGGATGTATTCCTTGGAGACGCCCGAGGTGGCTTCGATGAACTGGGCGAACTGGTCCACCAGCGTCCCGTCGAAACGCTTGCCGGACAGCTGAATGATCTCCTCCAAGGCGGTCACGTTGTCCACTCCCTGGCGCGGAAAGGGGGGTGAGGTCAGCCAGTCGAAATGATCGAAAAGCGCTATCATCCGCGCCCCCAAGGGAATGTCCTCACCTTTCCGGCCGTCAGGGTAGCCGCTGCCGTCCCATGCTTCGTGGTGATGGCGGATGAGAGGCAGGCATTTGGCGAGCAGGCTCATGCCGGAAAGCAGTTTTTCGGTCAGGACCGGGTGTTTTTTGAGGTCGGCCTTGGCGCTATCGGCTTCGCCTTCACCGGCACCGACCGCCTCGGCGGGACTGAACAGCAGCCCGAGGTCATGCAGCAGACAGGCGAAATAGATGGAATCGATTTCCTTGGGCGCCAGCAGGTTGAACTTTTCGCAAAAATGGGTGCAGTAGTTTGCTACCCGCTCGCAATGCTGCCTGAGATAGGGGTGTTTTTCTTCCAGTACGGCGAGCAGGGTATTGACGAATTCCAGAGTTAGCTCGCGCGACTCATCGCCGCCTTTGGCAAGGGTTCGTTCCGCCATTCTGGGGTTATCTCCGGTTAGGACAGAACCGTTTGATGGTTTTTTTATATCTTATTGCTATCTTACTATGAAATTCAATAAGTTGCAAAATTTTGGCCGTCCGTCGGCAACAGATGCCCCCGCAACAGGATCGTTTGACACCGCCCATCCTTTTCTTTATGATCCGTCCCAGTTTCACGCAAGGGACCTGATTCCTGAATACCGGAGGACTGACTCCCCATGGCTTCTTCCCTGGTTACCCTGAACCTTGATTTCATCGAATCGCAATACGCCAAGTGGAAATCCGACCCGAATGCCCTTCCTCAAGACTGGCGGTTCTTTTTCGAGGGCTTCGAGTTGGCGGCCTCCGGCCGGGCGGGGGGGGGCGGCGCGGAGGAAGGAGAGCAGGCCCTGGGCCAGGCGCGAGTCCACGCGCTCGTCTACCGCTACCGTGAAATCGGTCACCTGTTGGCCTGCCTCGATCCCCTGGAAGCCTGCCCCATCGACCATCCCCTTCTGAGCCTGGAGGCGGTCGGGCTTTCCCCTGAGGACCTGGAAAAATCGTTCGTCGTCCCCGACGGGCCGCCGAACGTGAAGGCCCCGCTGCGGGACATCCTCGCAGGCTTTCGCGAAACCTACAGCCGCTCCATCGGGGTGGAGTTCATGCACCTGCAGGACCCGGCCGAACGGCGCTGGCTGATCGAACGCATGGAGCCGGTGCGCAACGCCCCTAAACTCGAGGCGCCCGCCCGGCGCCGCATCCTTGAAAAGCTCATCCACAGCACCGTCTTCGAGCAGTTCCTGAACACCAAGTACGTGGGGGTCACGCGCTTCTCTCTCGAGGGCGGGGATGCGCTCATCCCGGGGCTGGACGTGCTCGTGGAGCGGGCGTCCGAACTGGGCTGCCGCGAGATCATTCTCGGCATGGCGCACCGCGGCCGGCTCAACGTCCAGGCCAACATCCTCGCCAAGCCGTTCGCCGACATCTTCAGCGAGTTTGAGAACTGCTACGACCCGGAGATGCTGGTAGGCGCCGGCGACGTGAAATACCACAACGGCTATCTCAACGACCTGAAAACCGCGGCCGACCGCGACCTGCGGATGCTCCTGATGAACAATCCCAGCCACCTCGAGGCGGTCGACCCGGTGGTGGAGGGATTTGCCCGCGGGCGGCAGGAGCTGCTGCCCGCAGACGAGAGGCGACAGGTGCTGGCGCTGCTGATCCACGGGGACGCGGCCTTCGCCGGCCAGGGGGTGGTGGCCGAAACCCTCAACATGTCCCAGCTCGACGGCTACAGGACCGGAGGCACCATCCACGTCGTCATCAACAACCAGATCGGCTACACGACGCTGCCCGAGCACGCCCGCTCCTCGCGCTACTCAACCGACATCGCCAAGATGCTCATGGTGCCGGTGTTCCACGTGCATGGCGAAAACCCGGAGGCCGTCGCCCACGTCATGCGCCTGGCCGCCGACTACCGCTGGGAGTTCGGCAAGGACGTAGTCGTCGATCTCGTCTGTTTCCGCCGCTTCGGCCACAACGAGGGCGACGAGCCCTATTTCACCCAGCCGCTCATGTACGAGCGCATCCGTCAGCGTCCTTCCCTCGACAAGGTCTACGCCGAAAAGCTGCTGGACGAGAAGCTCGTCGACGCCGCCGAAATCGAGGCGGTGGCCGAGGAGCTGCGGGGCCGTCTGAACGCCGACTACGACGCGATTCACGGCAGCGTCTGCGTGTTCCCCGAGCACCGCTTCTACGAAAACTGGGACGCCTACAGCGGGACCTATTCGCCCGTCAGCCTCGAGACCGCGGTCGGCCGGGACCGGCTCATGTCCCTGGCCCGCAGCCTCAACCGCCCGCCCGAAGGCTTCAGCCTGAACCCGAAGCTCGAAAAGCTCCTCGGCCGGCGCCTGGAAGCGGTCGAAAAGGGCGAGGGCATCGACTGGGCCAACGCCGAGGCGCTCGCCTTCGCCAGCCTGCTCGCCGAGGGCCACCCCGTGCGCCTGAGCGGTCAGGACAGCGGCCGCGGCACCTTCAGCCAGCGCCACAGCGTGCTCGTGGACACCCGCACCGGGCAAAGGCATGTGCCTCTCAATGCGCGTTCGGAAAACCAGGCGGTTTACGCCGTCTATGACAGCCCGCTGTCCGAAACCGGGGTCATGGGCTTCGAATACGGCTACTCCCTCGCCCGGCCCGAGGGGCTCACCCTCTGGGAGGCCCAGTTCGGGGACTTCGCCAACAACGCCCAGGGCGTGATCGACCTGTTCATCGCCAGCGGCGAGGCCAAGTGGCAGCGGCTCTCCGGCCTCACCCTGCTGCTGCCCCACGGCCTGGAGGGCCTGGGCCCCGAGCACTCCAGCGCGCGCCTGGAGCGCTTCCTGCAGCTGTGCGCCGACGAGAACATGCAGGTCTGCAACCCGACCACCCCGGCCCAGTACTTCCATTTGCTGCGGCGCCAGGTCAAGGCCGCTTTTCGCAAGCCGCTGGTCGTCATGACCCCCAAGAGCCTGCTGCGCAACCCCTTGGCGGTCTCGCGCCTGGAGGAGCTCGCCAAGGGCAGCTTCCGCGGCGTGCTGGAAGACCCGGATGCCGACGCGGCTGCATCCAAGATCGTCTTCTGCAGCGGCAAGCTCTGTTATGACCTGCTGCAGCGCCGCCGCGACCTGAAACGGGCGGATGTGGCGATCCTGCGCATGGAGCAGCTCTACCCCGTACCGCAGAGCCCGCTCAGGATGGCTCTCACGCGTTTCAAGCAAGTGCAGAGCGTCTGCTGGGCGCAGGAGGAGCCGGAGAACATGGGCGCGTGGGCCTTCATCCGACCGCGGCTCGAGTCGCTCCTCGGCAAGCCTTTAACCTATATCGGCCGCAAAGAGTCCGCGGCACCGGCCACGGGCTTTCCGCACGTCTACCGCCGCGAGCAGGCCGATATCATCGACCGGGCGATCGGACCGAAAACATAAAAGGAGAGACTATGGCCCTGATCGAAATCAAGGTCCCCAGCGTGGGTGAATCGGTGACCGAAGCGCTGCTGGCCCAGTGGTTCAAAAAAGACGGGGATGCCGTCCGCAAGGACGAGCCCCTCTTTGTGTTGGAGACCGACAAGGTGACGCTCGAGGTCACGGCCGAGGCCGCCGGTGTTCTGAGCGTCAAAGTCCCGGACGGCACCACGGTCAAGGTCGGCACGGTGGTGGGCGCCATCGACACAATTTCAGCGGCCGGCGCCGCTGAAATTGAGCAGCCGGCGGCTGAAAAGAAAAAGCTGCCAAGGGCCCCCGAACCGAAGCCGCCGGTTATGGAAAAACCCCAGGTTCCGGCCGAGGCCCCGGCCAAGGCCGAAACCCGCGAGGTGCCGGAAAATCTGCCGCCGTCGGTGCGGCGGCTGGTGGGCGAGCACCGCCTGGATCTGAGCCGAATCCAAGGCACCGGCCCCGGCGGCCGCATCACCAAGGGCGACGTGCTGCTCTACATCGAACAGGCCGCCCAACCGGCCGCTCCTGCCGCGGCCGCCGAGCCGGTCTGCCCGCCCTGCGAATCGGTCAAGGAGGAGATCACCCGAAAACCCATGACCCCCATCCGGCGGCGCATTGCCGAGCGACTGCTCAAGGCGCGTCAGAACACGGCCATGCTCACCACCTTCAACGACATCGACATGGGTTCGGTGATCGAGCTGCGCCAGCGCTACAAGGAAACCTTCCAGAAAAAGCACGGCGTCTCTCTCGGCTTCATGTCCTTTTTCATCAAGGCGAGTGTCGAGGCTCTCAAAGCCGTGCCCGAGATCAACGCCTTCATCGACGGCACGGACATCGTCTATCCCCACTTCTACCACGTCGGAGTGGCGGTGGGCTCAGAGCGCGGGCTGGTGGTGCCGGTCATTCGCCACGCGGACCAGCTGAGTTTCGCCCAGCTCGAGCAGGCCATCAACGCGTTCGTGGCCCGGATCAAGGACAACCGCCTGACGCTCGCCGACCTCGAGGGCGGCACTTTCACCATCACCAACGGCGGGGTTTTCGGTTCCCTCTTGAGCACGCCCATCCTCAACACGCCCCAGAGCGGGATCCTCGGCATGCACCGCGTGGACAAGCGGCCGGTGGCGATAAACGACCAGGTGGTGATCCGGCCGATGATGTACGTGGCCCTGAGCTACGACCACCGCATCGTGGACGGCCGCCAGGCGGTGACCTTCCTCAAACACATCAAGGAGTGCATCGAGAACCCGGAACGCATCATGATGGAGATCTGAACCATGGCGGAAACGAGCACATACGACTTGGTGGTGATCGGCGGGGGACCCGGCGGCTACACGGCGGCGGCGCGAGCGGCCCAGCTCGGGCTGAAGACGGTCTGCGTCGAGCGCTGGCCGCGCCTGGGCGGGGTCTGCCTCAACGTTGGGTGCATTCCGAGCAAGGCGCTGCTGGACTCCAGCGAGTACTTCCACCTGGCCGGAACCCAGTTCGGGGCCCACGGCATCACGACCGGCGAGGTCGCCATGGACATCCGCCGGATGATGGCCCGCAAGGAGCAGGTGGTCAAGGACCTCACCGACAACGTGCGCAAATTGCTGGAAGCCCACAAGGTCGAAATCCTCCACGGCACGGCGACGCTGGCCGGCAAGGACCGGGTCGAGGTCGCAGGCGACCTGCCCCGGACCCTCAAGGCTCGCAGCATCATCCTCGCCACGGGCAGCGAGCCCGCGTCGGTGCCGGGCATCCCCTTTGACGGCAAGCTCATCGTCGGCTCGACCGAAGCCCTCCAGTTCGACGCCGTGCCTCAAACGCTCGGGGTCATCGGCGGCGGCTACATCGGCATCGAGCTCGGTTCGGTGTGGCTGCGGCTGGGCGCCAAGGTCACGGTGATCGAGATGCTGCCGGACATCGTCTCCACCATGGACGGCCAGGTGAACCGCCGGCTGCTGCGAGTGCTGAAAAAACAGGGGTTCGACTTCCGCCTGGAAACCCGGGTCAAGCGCGCGCAGGCCGCCGGAAAAAAAGTGCAGGTCGAGGTCGAGGCCGCCGGCAAGACCGAGACGCTCGAGTTCGACCGGCTCATGGTCAGCGTGGGCCGCCGGCCGCTCACCCGCGGGCTCGGGCTTGAAAAAGCAGGCATCGACACCGACCCCAAAACCGGGTGCGTGCGCGTGGATGCATCGCTGCGCACGAGCGTCCCGAACATCTTTGCCATCGGAGACATCGCGCCCGGACCGATGCTGGCCCACAAGGCCTCGGCGGAGGGCATCGCCGCGGCCCAGGTCATTGCCGGTAAATTCGGCGAGGTGAACTACGACGCCATTCCGGCCATCGTCTACACCGCGCCGGAAGTGGCGAGCGTGGGGCTGACCGAGGAGCAGGTCAAAACGCGCGGCATACCGTACGTCACCGGGGTCTACCCCTTCACCGGCAACGGTCGCGCCAAGTGCTTCGGCGACACCGAGGGGTTGGTCAAGCTGATCGCCCACCAAAAAACCGACCGCCTCCTCGGGGCCCACATCATCGGCCCACGCGCCGCGGAGATGATCGCCGAAGCCGTGCTCGCCATTGAGTTCGGCGCCGGCCTGGAGGACATCGCCGGCACCGTCCACGGCCACCCGACCTTCGCCGAGGCCCTCATGGAGGCCGCCATGGCCGGGCGCAGGTGAATAGACGGAACGGAATGCCCTCAACCCTGACGCCGCACGACATCCTCCGCAAATTCTACGGTTACCGCTCGTTCCGCGCCCATCAGCTGGAAATCATCGAAGGCGTCATGCGCGGGCAGGACGCCTTCGTGCTGATGCCGACCGGAAGCGGCAAGTCCATCTGCTACCAGATCCCGGCGGTCCTGCGCCCCGGCATCGGCATCGTGATCTCGCCCCTGATCGCCCTCATGCAGGACCAGGTTTTCGCTCTCAAACAAAACGGGCTGCGGGCCGGCTATTTGAACTCGAGCCTTTCAGCGGACGAAACGCGCCGTGCGGAAAAAAAGGTGCTGTCCGGCGGGGTGGACCTGCTGTATGTCGCCCCGGAGCGCTTGCTGACGGACGGCTTTCAGCGGCTGCTTCAAAAAATCCCCATCGCCCTGTTTGCGATCGACGAGGCGCACTGCGTGTCGCAGTGGGGGCACGATTTCCGGCCGGAGTACCTTCAAATTGCGGAGGTGACCCGGCGATTCGCCGGGGTCCCCAGGATCGCCCTGACGGCCACCGCCGACGAATACACCCGCGGTGACATCCTTGAGAAACTCGACCTGGCGCAGGCCGCCCACTTCGTGTCGAGCTTCGACCGGCCGAACATCCGCTACCGAGTGCAGCTGAAAGCAAACGGCAAGCGCCAGTTGCTCACCTTCATCCGGAACGAACACCCGGGCGAGTCCGGTATCGTCTATGTCCGCACCCGCAAGCGGGCGGATGAGACCGCCGCCTGGCTTGCGGAGCAGGGGATCGACGCGGCCGCCTACCATGCCGGCCTGGAGCAGGGGGTGCGCATGGAACGGCAGCGGCGGTTTCTGCGGGAGCCCGCGGCGGTCATGGTGGCGACCATCGCCTTCGGCATGGGGATCGACAAGCCGGATGTGAGGTTCGTGGCACATTTAGACCTGCCGGCGAGCCTGGAGGCTTACTACCAGGAGACCGGCCGGGCCGGCCGCGACGGAAAGCCCGCCGACGCCTGGATGGCGTATTCGCTTGGCGATGTGGTGGCGTTGCGGATGCTGCAGGAAGGGGCGGAGGGCAGCGAGGCCTTCAAGCGCCTCCAGGGGCGGAAGCTCGAGGCCCTGCTCGGTTTCTGCGAAACGGTCGAGTGCCGGCGCGGGATCCTTTTGGGCTATTTCGGGGAATCCTACGCGGCGCCCTGCGGCAACTGCGACAACTGCCTGCAGCCGGCCGAAACCTGGGACGGCTCCGTGGCCGCCCAGAAGGCGCTCTCCTGCGTGTACCGCACCGGCCAGCGCTTCGGGGCCGCGCACCTGACCGACATCCTGGTCGGAAACGGCACTCCCACCGTCTTCAGGCACGGCCACGATCGGATCAAGACCTTCGGCGTCGGGCAGGATCTCTCCGCGGCGGAATGGCGATCCGTATTCCGCCAGCTCGCGGCAAACGGGCTTCTTACCGTCAACCTGGCCGAAATATCCGGCTTCCGCCTGACCGACAAAAGCTGGCCGGTTCTCAAAGGAACACAGGCGGTGCAACTCCGCAAGGACGAGCAGCCGCGCAAAGGCCCCACGTCCAAGTCCGCCAGGAAGTCTGCCGCACTGCCGGATGAGGCTGTTGACGAGCGCAGCCGAATGCTGTTTGAAAAGCTGCGCCAGCTCAGGCTCGAAATTTCAAAAGAGCTGGGTGTGCCGCCCTACGTCGTGTTCCACGACAAGACCCTGAGGGAGATGGCTACTCTGAAGCCGGTCACCCGCTCCGAGCTGCTGCAGGTCGGCGGCGTCGGTGAGCGCAAGGCCGAGCAGTTTGGAGAGCTTTTCCTGAACGCCATTCAAAACGAATTGTAAAAGAGGAGGATCGACATGATCGAGGAAATCAAGGCAAAAGGGCTGAACACCAGGCGCTTCATTGAGGCGAAGGTAGCGGAGATTCAGGAGACGGTGGGCGGGGGGCTGGCGATCAACGCGCTCTCGGGCGGGGTGGACTCATCCACGGTCACCATGCTCGGCCACCGCGCGCTGGGCCGCCGCCTTAAAACGGTCTTCATCGAAAACGGCCTGATGCGGGAAGGCGAGCCTAAGCGGGTGGTGGGTCTTTTCAAGAAACTCAGGGTCCCGGTCGAGATCGTGGACGCCCGCGAGGAATTCTTCGCGGCCCTCAAGGGCATCACGGACCCCGAGGCCAAGCGCGAGGCCATCACCCAGACCTTCTACAAGCACGTCTTCGGCCGCATCGTAAAGCAAAGCGGCGCGCGTTTTCTTCTCCAGGGGACCATCCTTACCGACGTCGACGAGACCGTGGCGGGCATCAAGCGCCAGCACAATGTCTTTGCCCAGCTGGGCATCGACCCCCAGGAAGCCTTCGGCTACGGCATCATCGAGCCCCTGATCCAGCTGCGCAAGGACGGCGTGCGCAAGGTCGGCAAGGCGCTCGGCCTGCCCGACTCGACCTACCGGCGCATCCCATTTCCCGGACCGGCCCTGGCCGCACGGGTGATCGGCGAAGCGACCCCCGAGCGCGTTGAAACCGTGCGCAAAGCCTCCGTCGTGGTGGAAGACCTGCTTCAAAAGACCCGGGCGTTTCAATACCTCGCCATTCTGCACGAGGACCGCGTCACCGGCATGCGCGACGGCAAACGCGACTTCGGCATGCAGATTGAGGTGCGCTGCTGGAACAGCATCGACGCCCGCGTCGCCACGCCCACCCGGCTGCCCTACGCAAAACTGGAAAAATTGGCGCTGGCAATCCTCTGGAAAGTGCCTGGGGTAGTCAGCGTCACTTACAACATCGCGCCCAAGCCGCCGTCCACAATAGAGGCGGTGTGAGACCGGCCAACGCCGTTCAAATGGAAAATATAAATTTAAAATTAGTATGTTATGGCGATCATCACCATCCTCAAGCAAAGCCCAAATCCACCAACCCCCTTTGACAAAGGGGGTTGGTGGATTTGGAAAGCGACTTTCTCGGAATCAAATCCGCTTCCCCGTCGCCGGAAATGATTTTTTTATCCCAAACCGGATTCACAAGACTTTTCGAACTTAATACTATTAAAACGCTAAAGATTTAAAATTTGCTCTTGCATAGAAAAGAATTTGTTTATAAAGAATGAATCCGAATTCAGCTGAGATTCCCGCCAGAAGGCGCGCAAAAAGGATAGAGGAAAAGGAGAAATCTGAAAGAGGGCAGCAGTTAAACCTAAAAGGAGGGAGGAGAGAAATGCGCAAGGGCTTTATTGCGGTCGGAATCATTGTGCTAATGGTTGGCCTGGCATCATCTCTGCAGGCCGGAGGCATCATCAACAAACAAAACCTCAGCGCCGATTACATGCGCACGCTGAACCGCAACGCCGCCACCGACATGGCCGACGCGGTGGTCTTCAACCCGGCCGGCACCGCCATGATGCAGGACGGGCTCTACCTGAAAGCGGATGCCATTTACCTGATGAAGGACTACTCGAACAAACTGCCGTCCTCCCCCGCCTTCTTCAATTACGGGACGCTTGACTCGGAAGAACCGTCCATCATCCCCGGCCTGTTTGCGGTTTACAAGCAAGACCGCTGGGCCGGTTTTTTCGGCGTCACGATCCCCGGCGGCGGCGGAAAAGTCCAGTATAATGATGGTAATGCGCGCACGGTCCTGTTGGGTGTCGGTTATCAAGCTGCTTTTGGTCCTCCAACCGGCGACCAGTACCTCGAGGCTGACAGTTATTATGTCGGTTACACCCTGGGTGGTGCTTTCAAGATTATTGATTCACTGTCTGTGTCCGCTGGTGTCCGGTTTGTGGATGCCTATCAGAAATTCAAAGGCTATTCGACAGGGGCCGGTGGGCCTTTAGGCAACAAAGCCAGTGTCAAGATCGAACGGACGGATACAGCCTGGAACTATTTTTTCGGCTTGGATTACGCTCCGATAAAGGATCTGAACATTGGGCTGACCTACATGTCCAATACGCCGCTCAATTTCAAAGCAGATACTAACGACAACACCACTCCTCTTGGGGCCAATTCAATCTCTAACAGGGTCGGCTGGACGGATGGAACGCACGAGCGTGAAGACCTGCCCGGCTACATTGGGCTTGGGGTATCCTACTTCATCATCCCCGGCACCCTTCGGATCGAACCGAATTTTACTTATTACCTCGAGAAACAGGCCAAATTGGAAGGGCAGCGTTTTCAGAATTCCATGCCCGGCAACAGCTATGACGTCGGCCTCGCCCTGGAATACATTCTAAACCCCCAGTGGCGGTTCAGCGTGGGTTACATGCACACCGAAATCAAGGGCATGGATTCGGGGGACCTGTTGACCGAGGCCCCGGAATTGAGTGCCAACACACTCGGCTTGGGCCTGGTCTGGAGCCCGGTCGAACGCCTGAGCCTGACCTTGGGCGGCACGAAGGTCTGGTACGATTCCAGGACAACGAGTTCAGAGTCGCAAGCAAACGGTCGTGCGCCGACAGGCACCGAATTAGACAAGGATGTCTGGGCCGTTGGCCTCGGCCTGCAGTACCGTTTCTTCTAGCCTAAGAGCCGGGAGCGGGAAAACCCGCTCCCGGCTCTTAATTTGAATCAGTTACGAAAAAAGCCCCGCCGGTGGCAATTGACCCAGTTGGTCCGTATTTTTGCTTGCTCCATCCTTCCATCCCCCCCAGGCACCCCAAACTCATCACCACAGCAGATATGGCTTTGGTTCGAAAACAGGTTGATCCAGCGGCCGCTTTGAATATAACCTGAGCAGCCGTGCCATGAACCACTATCACTCCTGAACCGACGAGGGGCGCCGCATGCGAACCATCGACGAGAGTTCAATCTTCCGGATGAGTTGGGATATCTTCATCCTCCTGCTGATTATCGCCGGCTGCCTTTTGATCCCGTTCCAGCTTTCCTTCCGGCACGTGGTGCTGCCGCTCGGCTCCGGGATCGTCTATCTCATCGACTTCTTCTTCGGGATAGATATCATCCTGAACTTTTTCACCTCGTTCCGGCGGCACGGCGAAAAAATCACCGACGCCGGGCAGGCCGCAAGGCATTACCTGAAGACGCTCTTTTTCGTCGATCTAATCGCGAACGTTCCGCTGGACGCCCTCTTTCTACGCGACGAGGACATCCGCGTGGCCGGCGTCGCGCTGGTGCTGATCCTGCGCCAGCTCCGCCTCCTGCGCGTGGTGCGGCTTTCCGTCATTTTCCGCCGCTGGCAGAGCCTGAGCTGGACCAACTCCGGCTTCCTGCGCATCGCCAAGTATTTCACGATCTTCATGCTGCTCGTGCACTGGATCGCCTGCGCCTGGTTCCTGGTCCCTTATCTCGAAGGGTTCCCCGAGAACTGCTGGGTGGTCCAACAGGGCATAGAGCGTGCAAATCCGATCACCCAGTACATCCGCGCGCTTTACTGGGTGATCCAGACCATGGCCACCGTGGGGTATGGTGATATCACACCGCATCGCGACTTCGAGTATGTGTTCAGCATCCTGATCATGCTGATGGGGGCATCGACCTATGCTTTCATCATCGGCAACATCGCCTCGCTCGCCAGCAATCTCGATGCGGCCCGGGCTTCTTTTTTCAACCGGATCGAGGCCATCAGCCAATACCTGCACTCCCGGCATGTGCCGGCGCAGCTCAACGAACAAGTCCGCAATTACTACGAATACCTGTGGGCCCACCACCGCGGGGTCAAGGAGGAAGCGCTTTTTGAGGACCTTCCGCCCTCTTTTCGGCTCAATCTCCTGCTTCATTTGACCAAGGACCTCCTGGAGAAAGTCCCCCTGTTCAAATATTGCTCGCCGGTTCTCCGCAACGTGCTCTTGTTGGCGCTCAAACCCCAGACCTACGCCCCCGGTGTTTTGATTGCCCGTGCCGGGGAGGTCGGAAAAGAGATTTTCTTTTTAAGCCACGGGAAGGTGGAGATTCTATCGGAAGACGGGGATGAAAATTACGGGACCCTGGAGGACGGCGATTATTTCGGGGATCTTTCCCTGATTCTCAAGGAAAAGCGCACCGCCTCGGTGAAAGCCCTGGCCTACTGCGAAGTCTTCATTCTGACGACGACGGAGTTCATTCGCATCCGGAACGAATATCCTGAGTTCAGGGAGGTCCTCAAGAAGGTGTCATCGGAGAAAACCGAAAGGGTGGTCAACCTTTTGTTGAAGGGGGTCACCCTTTGAATTTTTTCGGTCGAAAAAATTCAATTTGGGGAGTGTCGGCGTAAAACCACCTGCCTATCTCCACTCAGCCAGGTTCGTTTCGATGAATTCCACCACGCGGCTGTGTTCCTCTTTCCCGCTTCCCTGGACCGTCATGGGCTCGCCGAAGTGGATGTGGACTGTTTTTTCAGGGCAGATCCTGCCGAAGTCCTTCAACCGCCGGCCCAAGCCCCAGGCGTCGGTCTTCAGGGCGAAGGGAACCACCGGCACGTTGCAGCGCTTGGCGAGCTTGATCCCCAGGCTGTTGAATTTCTTTGCGTCGAACTCGACGCTGCGGGTGGTCTGGGGGAAGATGACGATGGAGATGTCGGCCTCCAGCCGCCGCTGGCCCTCCTCCATCACCCATCGCAGGTCCTCTCTGGGGTTTTCCCGGCCCACCACGACCGGGTTGCGGCTGCGCATCACGTGGCCGAACAGGGGATAGGTGATGAGGCTTTCCTTGACCACGAAGGTGACGTCGCGGTGCGGCACGATCAGGCAGGGCAGGACGAAAGTCTCCAGGATGCTCATGTGGTTGCCGATGAACACGCACGGGGACGAAAGGCCCCGGACGATATCCAGCCCCTTGAGATCAAAGCGACCGCCCACGGACTCGAGCGCCCGCACGGTGGTGAGGCTGCTTTCGATCCAGCGCTGGTTGTCGTACAGGCCTTTTTTCGCCAGCATCGCAGCGCGGTAGACGACCCCAAACGCCTTGGCGTAAAATACGGCGCCGGGGAACCAAGCGGCCATCGAGGACCCGGTCCGCTCGGGCGTGAGATAATGGCTCTCGGTGGTCAGACAGTTTGCAGGCATACCCAATGAATTCCCTCAGCTGCTTATTTAGCTTTTTTTGCAGCCGAAGTCGAACGGATTTATCTTTCGTGCCCGTTATCACCGGAAGTTGCTATGAACCGCTGGAGAAAAAGGACCTCCAGTTGCCGCCTGACAGGTAATCGCGGATGGCCGGCTGCAATTCCGCCACGACCTCCGCAAGGCTTTTACCTTCGGTGTCGTATGTGAGGTCCGCCGCACGGAGATATTTTTCCTCGGACTCCGACCAGATCGTTCGCAGATCTTCTTCCAGAGTGGTGCCGACGTTCACGCGCGGCCGATCCGCGGCGCGAACCCGCCGCGCCAGCTCGTCCAGGGATGCCGTCAGCAGGATGATGCGCCCGGTGCCCCGCAGGACATCCATGTTCCACTCGTAGCGCACCGTGCCGCCCCCCAGGCAGATCAAAAATTTCTCCCTCCGCGCGAAGCGCTTGCAGATCGCGTACTCCAGTTCCCGAAAGGCCACCCAGCCCTTCTCCTGGACCAAGCGGTGGAAGGAATATCCCAGGATGCGGTCCATTTCCTGGTCCAGGTCGTAAAAGGGCAGCTCGAGCTCACGGGCCAGGTGCGAACCGACGGTGGTCTTGCCCGAGCCGATCATCCCGCAGAGATAGATGTTTCCCGGTCGTTGCGTCATCAGCGGTCGAATATTTTGAGATTGCAGTATTTGTCCCCCCGGGCGATGCGCTCCTCCAGCTCCATGCGCACGCCGTGGGCATCGGCCCGGCCGCGGTCGCCTTCCATGGCGATGTCGCAGAACAGATCGATTTCCTGCGGCGTGCAGCCCATTTCCTTCCATGCCTCCACCAGTGCGCAAAATTTCATGCGCTGCGCGGCGCCCCTGTCGTTGATCTCAACGTCGGAGTCGAACACCAGTGAGGATCCCTTGGAGACATGTTTCTCAACCCAGGCGGCGGGGCTGAAGTCCTTGGGGTCGTTTTTGGCCTTCATCCGGCCGAACTCGAAGATGGCCTTGCGCGCCAGTCGCTCGACCTCTTTTTCCGGGAAAGCCTCCTTGAAGGACCGGACCAGCAGGGCCAACCACGTGGCGCGGTCCTTGATAGCCGCCCGCACCTTGTCGATCATCTCTTTTTGATCCACTTGTTTTGTCATATGGCCTCTCTAATTGCGGGTTAACGTTTCATTTGCAGACGGAGGTGCCGCAGTCTACAACGAGAAAACTCATTTCTCACGCGATGCCGCGACGACGGCGCGCACGATCTCCGGGCTCACCCAGGTGTCGATGCTGCACCCGTTGGCCATGAAAAACCGCCGGCCGCCGCCCAGGGCGACGCCTTCGTGCACATGGTTTTTCAAAAAGGCCGGCGAGCGCCGGGTGAGCAGGGTCTGGTCGATGCCGCCCATGACACAGCCGGGGACCCGCTGCTTGACGTGATCCATTGAGGGGCCCTGCGGGCCGCGGTCCCACCAACTGAAAACGTTCACGGGAAAATCCAGACAGTCGTCCATGTAGAGATCATCCCCGTGGATGTGGGCCACGTTCATCCGGCCCAGCCCTGAGATGGCCGAGAACACCTTTTCGGCATAGGGCTTCACGAAGGTGAGAAAAACATCGCGGCTGACGATCTCCTTCGCGGCCGGCACGGACATGAAGACCCCGGCGGCGCCGATTTCGATGGCCTTGATAGAATAGGCGATCAGGTTCTCGGTTACGGCAGTGAGCGCAGCATGCAGCGCGTCGGGTTCGTCTTTGACGAGATGCTCCATGTTTTCGCCGGCAACACTGCGCCGGATGCTCTGCCAGGGGTCGAAGACCGTGTCGATGAAGTAGGCCCGGCCCTTGAGCTCCCGGGAGATGATGCGCAGCGCCTTGAACTGCTCCCGCCACTCGCAGCGCTCGACGTCGAACGTCGTGAACTTCTGCAGGTCCGCTTTCGTGCGCACCGCGTCGAGCCCTTTGGGTGTCGGGTAGTAATAGTCGTTCATGACCTTGAGAAAATCGAAGTCATAGTGCTGGAAATACTCAAGTGTGATGCGAGCGAACTGTTCGCCCCCGCCGTGCTGAACGCCGAAGTGGTACCAGAGGGAAATGGGGGGGTAGTCTACCTGATCGCCAGCGAGGACCCGATCGACCCTTTCAATTTTGTTCATTATTCCTCCAACGTTGTCCAACAGTTTTATGTTTTAAGTTT
>Ga0210103_1000037_pt1 | contig 21628 bp, 22 predicted proteins | sample RushSE_CattailNL_6_FD_185564 | JGI IMG/M metagenome (GOLD analysis project Ga0210103, IMG submission 185564) | Wetland microbial communities from San Francisco Bay, California, USA, that impact long-term carbon sequestration - RushSE_CattailNLA_D2... | ecosystem: Environmental > Aquatic > Marine... | reverse complement strand
CCCGCCGGGCCCAAGCCGGTCCTGCCGGCGCTGCGCTACACCATTCAAGCCGGCGCCTTCAAAAACATCGACAACGCCGTGCGTCTCACCGATAGGCTCCTGACCCGCAAGCTGGCGGCCTATCACTTCATCGACGAGTCGGGTTTCTACAAGGTGCGCATCGGCAACTTCCCCTCGCGAAAGGAGGCCATTGACCGCGCGGAAGGGCTGAAAGCGGCCCGCATCATCGACGAGTACTTCATCATCGCACCGGGGGATTACGCCGCCGCCCGGCAGCCGGCCGAGACCGGTGAGTTTCAGCTCCGAAGCGAAATCATCCGCACCGCGGAGCGTTTCATCGGCGTGCCTTACCAGTGGGGCGGGGAATCGACGGTATCGGGCTTCGACTGCAGCGGCTTCACCATGGTCGTCTATCAGCTCAACGGCCTGGATCTGCCGCGGACGTCCGGCGAGCAGTGGGCAGCGGGAAGGCCGGTCGACAATAGCGACCTCTCCCAGGGGGACCTGGTCTTTTTCGCCACCCGCGGCGGCACCAAAGTCTCCCATGTGGGAATCTATCTGGGCGGCGACACGTTTCTGCACGCCCCCAGCCGAGGAAATGTTATCCAGGTGGCCTCTCTTTCCGGCGACTACTACCGGACACGGTACCTGGGCGCCCGCTCCTATTTCTGACGACGAGGCCGAAAACCCGATTTCCGTGTTGCGCTGCATCTCGCTGGAACTGGGGCGTGCTGAAAGCGCGCCTCGCCCCCCGGGATTCGCGCGCCTTGAAATCGGGCCTCGTCGTCACCCATCACTTAGCGGGCAGGACTCTGACCACGGTTCGCTCAAAGACCTTTCCGCCCGGGAGCTCATGGGTCGCCCGCGCCGTTTTCAGGCGACCTTCGGCAAAGCGCTGGATGCACTCGGGGTAGAGCTGCCACTCCTGCTCCAGGCCCCGCCGGCGGACCGCGTCGAGCGTGTCGTCTTCCCGGATCGGGAAGGCGCGCTGGCCGATGATCGGCCCCGAATCCTCACCGTAGTCCACAAAGTGAACGGTGCACCCTCCCACCTTGCAGCCATAGCGGAAGGTGTCTCCGTATCCGTCGGTCCCGGCAAAGGCCGGCAGCAACGCCGGGTGGATGTTCATGATGCGGGGGCGCGTGCGATCGGTGTTCACCCGGTCGATGAAATACGGCGTCAGATTGCGCATGAAACCGGCCAGCACAAGGAGATCGAACGGGTGGGCGCTCATCGCCTCCAGCAGCAGGGATTCGGCCACGGCACGGCCCGCCAGAAACGCATCCACTTTCTCGGGGTCGGCGTCCTTGGGCCAGAGGGTCTGTTTGGCCCGGGCCTCAGCCAATCGGAAATCCTCCGGCAGCGCCGTGCCGGCCGGGTTTTGTCTGAACGACCGGAGGGCCGCCCGGTAATCGACCACGAAGGTCGGGATCCCGCTGCTCCGCGCCCGCTGCAGCCCGTAAGCGTCGGGATTGTCCGAACCGACGAAAACGATATCGGCGGCAATCGTTCCACTGCGGGCGGCATCGATGATGGCCTGAAGGTTGGTGCCCCCCCCCGAAACCAGGGCTCCCAAACGGATTTTTTCGACCATGACGCGCCTCCTTCAGCTTTGGTTTGTTCGGTTGACATCCACAGGCTTTGAATCTATTATCACCCATTGATTTTTTTTCAAGAAAGGAATTGACCCAATGGCGGATGGCATTATCGAAATCGAGGATGCAAATTTCGAATCGGAAGTCCTGAAAAGCGACAAACCGGTTCTCGTCGACTTCTGGGCCCCGTGGTGCGGGCCCTGCAAGGCGATCGCACCGGTGGTGGAGGATCTGGCCAAAAGCTTCAGCGGCAAAATCAAGTTTGCCAAATGCAACGTGGACAACAACCCCGTAACTCCGGGAAAGTACGGGATCAAGGCCATCCCGACCCTGATCTTCTTCAAAGCCGGGGGCGTCGTCAATCAGATCACCGGCATGGTGGCAAAAGGAAAACTCGAAGAAGCTTTGAACAAGCTGGTATGACCGATTGCGCCGGGGTTGCGATCATGCCACCGTCGACCGAGATCCTTCCGGCCGTGCCGCCTTGGTCCCATGACGGCTCGCGTACCCGCAGCGCCACTGCTGCAGTGACGGGTTCGCGTGTCTATCGCGTATTTTCGACCGCTGCGCCATTATGATCTCAAAACACGCACCTGTCCGCCTCTTGGCTATGGGGCTTTTATCCCTCGCCCTGATGTGCGGCTGCAGCACCATTCGGGAAACCGCCTCTGACATCAAGAAGTCCGTCGGCAGCCTTTTCGGCGTCTCAGACGAAAACCTCACCGCGGAAGAGCTGGCGATGAAAGGCATGGAAGAGTTCGATGAGGGCGACTACAAGAAGTCCATCGAAAGCTTCCAGAAGCTGAAGGACATCTACCCGTTTTCGCGATATTCGATTCTGGCGGAGCTGAAACTGGGCGACGCCCATTACCGGGTCGAACAATACGAAGACGCCGTTTTCGCCTATGAGGAATTCGAAAAGCTGCACCCCCGCAACGAAGCGATTCCCTACGTGATCTACCAAATCGGGCGCTGCCATTTCGACCGCATGTCAACCCCCGACCGGGATCAAACCGCAGCCCGCAAAGCCTTGGAGGCATTCCAGCGGCTCCAGAAGCAATTCCCGAACGACCCCTACTCCCGCAGTGCCGCCGATCACATCGTTGCCTGCCAAAAGAGCTTGGCGGGGCACGAATTCGGGATCGGGCACTTTTACTACAAAAGCCAACACTACCGGGCGGCCCTGGAGCGCTTCCGCTCGGTCGTCGCCAAGTACCCCGACGTCGGCTATCATCAGCCGGCATTGGACTACATCGCCAGGTGCGAGAAAAAAATCGCCCAGGAACAGACCCAGGTAAAAGAAGCTGCGGACGCGCCGCCGGTTGAATCCTTCTCGCCGTCGCCCGACAACAGCTGACCCCGAGCAATAACAACCGGCTGCCGGTCGATGTTGGCTTTTAAGAAATCTCTTGATTTTTTTTCAAAAATTATATAGTTGATAAATTTTCGACGAACTCGTAACGAGCCGTCATTTTTAAGTCATGATCACCTGTGCAGGAGGGCGCTACTGTGTCCAAGATGTGTAACATTTGCGGGAAAAAACCGCTGGTGGGCAGCAACATCAGCCATGCCCATAACGTCACCAAACGCCGCTTCAACCCCAACCTTCAGAAAGTCCGCACCCTTGCCGACGGCCGCACGAAAACCATGATGGTGTGCACCGCCTGCCTGAAGTCCGGCCGGGTGCAGAAGGCGCCCTGACCCCCGGGACTACCCCACCCGCTTGGCATCCTGAACATGTTTGACTCGCCGCACGGCGGACAGGACCCGGTCCAGGTGCGCCGTGTCCTGCACGTTGATGGTGAAATGGCTTTCCACCATCTGGTTGTCCTGTGTGTCGGAGCTGGCGTGAAGGATGTTGGCCCCCAGCTTGCTGATGTTGCCGACCAGGTCGGCTAACAGGCCCATCCGGTCCTGGGAAACAACTTCGATCTTGACCGGATAGCTTTCGGAGGATTCGGTGTTCCACTCGACCTCGATCTGACGATCGGGGCTGCTTCGCAGGGCGTTCACGCAGCTCGCGCGGTGGATGGTGACGCCGTATCCCTGGGTGATGTAGCCGATGATCGAATCCCCCGGCACGGGCTGACAGCACTTGCCGAACTTGATGAGGATGTCCTCCACCCCCCGGACGAGAACCCCGGCCCTCGGCTTCTTTTTGCGCACCCGGCTCATCAGTTTTTCCAGGATCGACTCCCGGTCCGACTGCGTTTCCGGCTTCGCGATGAACGGCCGCAGCACCTGCAACGGTGTGGTTTTGCCGTAGCCCACGTTGGCGATGAGGTCATCCAGGGTCTTGAGCCCCAGCGACTCCACCACCCCGGTCATCTGGTCGGACTTGGACAGGTTGACAAAACTCAACCGCTCCTTGCGGAAGGCCTTGTCCAGCATTTCCCGCCCGAGGCTGATGCTGCGCTCTCTTTCCTGGGCCTTGATCCATTGCCGGATCTTGGAGCGCGCCTTGATGGTCTTGACGAACTTGAGCCAGTCTTTGCTGGGAGTGTGGTTCTTGGCGGTGACGATTTCGACGATGTCGCCGGTCTGCAGCTGGTAGGGCAGGCTGACCATCTGGCCGTTGATCTTGGCGCCGACGCACTTCTGGCCGACCTCGGTGTGGATCAGGTAGGCGAAATCCACCGGGGTCGAGCCCTTCGGCAGCGCCCGGATCTCGCCTTTGGGCGTGAACACGTAAACCTCGTCCGGGAAGAGGTCGATGCGGACGTTTTCGAGGAACTCCCCCGGGTCCCGGAAGTTGTCCTGGTTTTCAACGAGATCCTGGATCCAGGCAAACTTCTTGCTGATGTTCTCATCGATGCGCCGGCCTTCCTTGTAGCTCCAGTGGGCCGCGATCCCGGACTTGGCCACCCGGTCCATCTCCCACGTCCGGATCTGGATCTCGATGCGCTCGCCGACAGGACCGATCACCGTGGTGTGCAGGGACTGGTACATGTTCGGTTTGGGCCGGCCGATGTAGTCCTTGAACTTGTAGTCGATGGGTTTCCACATGGAGTGGAGCAGGCCCAGCGCCTCATAGCATTGGGATACCGTGTCCAAAATGATGCGGAAGGCGATGAGGTCGTATATCTGCTCGAAGGTGAGGTTCTGCGACTTCATCTTGGTGTAGATGCTGTAGAAATTCTTGCTGCGGCCGAGAATTTCGCCCTTCAGATTCGCCTCGGCCAGCTTCTGGCGGATGGTCTCCCGCACGCTGCCGATATACTCCTCGCGCTCGGTCTTGGACTTGGCGACCAGCAGCTCGAGGCGCGTGTACTCCTCCGGGTTCAGGTATTTGAAGGCGTTTTCCTCCAACTCGTTCTTGATCCAGTATATGCCGAGGCGGGCGGCGATCGGCGCGTAGATGTCCATCGTTTCCTGGGCGATGGCCTTGCGCTTTTCCGGGGAATGGAAGCGCAGGGTGCGCATGTTGTGCAGCCGGTCGGCGAGCTTGATCAGGATCACGCGGATGTCGTCGGCCATGGCGAGAAACATCTTGCGGATGTTCTCGGCCTGGCGTTCCTGGGAACTGGAGGTCGGCAGCAGGCTGAGCTTGGTCACCCCCGAGACGATGCCCTGCACCTCCGGGCCGAACAGCTCCCGCAATTCCTCGGGCTGCGCCCGGGTGTCCTCAAGCACATCGTGCAGCAGCCCGGCGGCGATGCTGACGGGATCCAGCCTCATGTCCGCCAGGATGTTGGCCACCTCCAGGGGGTGCATGAGGTAGGGCTCACCGGAAAGGCGCACCTGGCCGGCGTGAACCCGCGCGGAGTAGACATACGCGCGCTCGACAACATCCACGTCGGGATCGGAACAATAGTCGGTGATTTTATCGAGGATGTTGTTGATTCGAATCATCTAATATGCCTTCGCGAACACCACCCGGTGCTGGCCAGGCTTGCCGCAACGGATGCATGGGCCCGCCTCGCCCGGCTGCTCGAAGGGAACGCAGCGGATCGTAACCGTGAGGTCCTCCTTGATCTTGGCCTCGCAGGCCGCGTCCCCGCACCAGCCCGAAAGGGCGAATCCGCCGTGGATTTCGGGCTTCTCGAGGTTGCGGGGGGTGAAATAGTCGTAAAATTCAACCCGGTCGTCGATGGTCACCGTGTTTTCGGTGCGGAACGAAAGCGCGCGAGTGAACAGGTTGTTCTGAATATCGTCCAGGATGCCGGGGATTTCCGCAACGAAGGCCTCGCGCTTCAGCGACACCCGCTGGTTGTGAGGCATGTCCCGTCGTCCCAGAAACACGGTGTTCTCCTTGATCTCCCGGGAGCCGATCTCAACCCGCAGGGGGATGCCTTTCTTGATCCACTCCCACCCTCTGGCGCCGCCGATGTCCCGGGGGTCGACTTCGACGGTTACCGAGCGGCCGTGGTAGCTCCTGGCTTTCAACTCCCTGGCGAGGCTCTCCGTGTACGCCATCACGGCCTGGCGCTCGTCTTCCTTCTTGAAAATGGGCAGCAGGACGACGTGGGCCGAGGCCGCGCGCGGCGGCATGATGATGCCGTCGTCGTCGCCGTGGGTCATGATGACCCCGCCGATCAGGCGGGTGGAGGCGCCCCAGGAGGTGGTCCATACATACTCCTCCTTCTCCTCGGCCGACTGAAACTTGATTTGGGACGCCCGGGCGAAATTCTGCCCCAGGAAATGGGAGGTCCCCGCTTGCAGGGCCTTGCGGTCCTGCATCATGGCCTCGATGCAAATTGTGTCCACGGCCCCCGGGAAGCGCTCGGCGGCTGTCTTGTGGCCCTTGATGACCGGCATCGCCAGGTATTCCTCCGCCAGCCGCGCGTAAATGTCGAGCATCATGACGGTCCGCTCCCAGGCCTCCTCCCGGTTGGCGTGGGCCGTGTGCCCTTCCTGCCACAGGAACTCGCTCGTGCGCAGGAAAATCCGGGTGCGCATCTCCCAGCGCACGACGTTGCCCCACTGGTTGAGGACCACGGGCAGATCGCGGTAGCTGCTGATCCATTTGGCGAAGGCATCCGCGATGATGGTCTCGGAGGTGGGACGAACCACCAGCGGCTCGGTCAACCGCCCCGCCGGCACGAGTTCGCCCTTGCTGTTTTTCTCCAGCCGGTGATGGGTCACCACCGCGCACTCCTTGGCGAACCCCTCGACGTGATCGGCCTCTTTCTGCATGAAGCTCAAGGGGATGAACAGCGGAAAATAGGCGTTCTTGACGCCGGTCTCCTTGAACATGGCGTCCATGGCCTGCATGATGTTTTCCCAGAGGGCGTAACCCCAGGGCTTGATCACCATGCAGCCCCGCACCGGGGAGCGTTCCGCCATGTCGGCGGCTTTGATCACCTGCTGGTACCATTCCGGGTAGTCGTCGCTGCGTGTCGGTGAAATCGCGGATTTCGGCTGTTTGCCCATCTGTGGTGTCTGTCCTCTCTGTTTGGTTTAAAAGTCAACCAGCTCGAGGCTGGAAGCTTGAAGCAAAATCAACACGCCCCGCATATTTTTTTGACCCATGAAAATAGGTGAGCCATTGTCTTGCTTTCCGATATTACATCGTCCTTAATTTTTTCCCTGCACGCTTTGCACCTTGAGCTTCAGGCTCTTTTCAAAGCGCGCCACTTCCTCGAGCAGCACCTCCACCAGGCGCTCCTCGGGAAACTTCTTGACCACGCGCCCCTTCCGGAAGAGGATCCCGACCCCCTCGCCGCCGGCGACCCCGATGTCCGCCTCCCGGGCTTCGCCCGGTCCGTTCACGACACAGCCCATGATAGCGATCTTGATCGGCGCCGTCACACCCGCCAGCGCCCGCTCCACCCGCTCGACGATGCCGAAGAGGTCGATCCGCGTGCGGCCGCAGGTCGGGCAGGCAATGATCTCCGGACCCCGCTGCCGGATGTCGAGTGCCCGCAGGATTTCAAATCCGGCCCGCACCTCTTCGACCGGGTCCCGGGTGAGGGACACCCGCAGCGTGTCGCCGATGCCCTCGGCCAGCAGCATGCCGATGCCGAGAGCGGATTTGACCAGCCCGGAAAAAAGCGTGCCCGCTTCGGTCACCCCGAGATGCAGCGGCAGGTCGGTGCGGCCGGACAGCTGCCGGTAGGCGGCCACCGTGCGTCCGACGTCGGAGGCCTTGAGGGACACCTTGATCGCGTGGAAATCCAGTGATCGCAGCATCTCGATGTGACGCAGCGCGCTCTCCACCATGCCCTCGGGGGCGGCCCCATTATATTTTTTAAGGATGTCCTTTTCAAGGGACCCCGCGTTGACGCCGATACGGATCGGGACCCCGCAGTCTCGGGCGCAGTCCACCACGGCCTTAACTTTTTTAGCGCCGCCGATGTTGCCCGGGTTGATCCGCAGACCGTCCGCACCGGAACGGGCCGCGGCGACGGCCAGGCGGTGGTCGAAGTGGATGTCGGCAATCACCGGGATCCGCACCCGCTCCTTGATGCGGGCAATCGCCGCGGCCGCCTCGGCATCCGGCACCGCCACTCGCACGATGTCGCAGCCGGCCTCCTCCATCCGACGGATCTGCGCCGCAGTTGCCGCGACGTCCTGGGTGGGCGTGTTGGTCATGGACTGAACCGAAACGGGCGCCACGCCGCCCACGGGCACCGATCCCACCATGATCTGTCGCGTTGTCTTGCGCTGAATCATCCGGTCCATGTTGTTGCCTCAACCTTCCAATGTGGCAAAGGTTGCCATATCCCCCCGCCTGTGGTAGGGTCGTTCAAAAATATCCATCCGTCTATCCACCGCTGCCCAGAGCGCTCTCTTCGTTCCTTCCTGTGCCAGTCACCCAATCAATGCGGCAGCAGGAGCGAGTTTGAAATGTACCCGAGCCTCTGCTTATTACTCCGGCGATTCATCCCGACACATGGCACAACGGTGGACGGGTGCGGTCAGGTGCAGCAACGTTGATTTGCAACGATAACTGCCGGAGTAATAACAGACACGTTGGCCCACATCAAGCAGGGAGTTCGCCATGACCAAAAAGGCAGGTGGTTCTTTTATCGCCAAACACGGCCGAGATTCAAAGGCCGACATCGCTATTGCGGTTCGGGAAGGGCTTGAAAAGGCGGTGCAGGCGGGTACGCTTTCGTGCGCTGCCGCCTTCAAGCTCTCTGCCGACCTTCAAAAGCCGCCGGCCGAAATCGGCAAGGCGGCGGACTTGCTCGGCATCCGGCTCGTCAAATGCCAGTTGGGGCTTTTCGGGTATGCGCCCGAAAAGAAGATTGTACAGCCGGCGGTGGCGGTCGATCACGCCTTGGAAAGCGCCATTCGTGAGGCGCTTCAGGACGGTCGGCTGAGCTGCCGCCTGGCCTGGGAGCTCGCAGAGCGGTTCCGGATGCCTAAAATGAAGGTGAGCGCCGCCTGCGAGGCGCTGGGCTTAAAGGTCAAGCCCTGCCAACTCGGCGCATTTTGAAAAGCAGCTATGAATAAAATAATTCGTAGAAACAGATTGTTACGGTTAGGGGTGCCGACGGTGCTGATGGCTGCCGGCGCCCTTGCCATGCTTCAAGGCGGTGTTCCGGCGGCGGATGGCTTTCAGGATATCAGCCTGGACCGGATCCTCGCCGCCGGCGAGCTGAACGTCATTACGGGCAGCTCGCTCCACAGTCACTATGTGTACCGAAACCAGCCCAGGGGGTTCGATTACGAGCTCGCCAGGGAGTTCGCCGACCATTTGGGTGTCCGGCTGAGGATCGTGTCCTGCGACACGTGGGAGGACATGCGGGCCGCTCTTTACAGCGGGCGCGGCGACCTGATCGCTGCGGGCGTGGAGATCACGGCCTCGCGCTCCCGCCAGGCGGCTTTTTCCAACGGCTACCGAGAGGTGCGGCAGCACCTCATTTCGCACCGCAGCCAGCCACCGGTCGCCACCCTCCAGGACCTCGCCGGGAAAACGGTAGATGTCGGGCGCGGGTCGGCGCAACACGAACGGCTGGAGGAACTGCGGCGTGAGGGCATCGACGTGATCATCCGGCCCCACGACAACCTGCCGGATGACCTCCTGATTCAAAAGGTGGCCCGGGGCGAGATCGACTTCACCGTCGCCAACAGCAACATCGCGCTCATGATCCGACGGTATTACCCTGCGGCCTTCGTCCAGGCCCTCGGCCGCGACACCATCCCCCTCGGCTGGGCCGTACGGCCCGAAGCCCGGCAGCTGCTGGAAAAAGTCAATTCGTTTTTCAAGGCCGTCAGCGAAAACGGGCGACTCGAAGACATCTATGAAAAATACCACTGGAACATCGGCGACTTCGACTATATCGATCTGAAGGCCTTTCATGAGCGCATGCGCACCCGCCTGCCCCGCTACCGGCCCTTCATAAAGGAAGCGGCCCGCAAAAACGGCTTCGACTGGTGCTTGATCGCCGCTCAGGCCTACCGCGAATCCCATCTGGACCCGCTCGCGCGCGGGGCTTACGATGCCCAGGGCCTGATGCAGATCCTGCCGGCCACCGCCCGCAGCCTCAAAATCGCCGACGCCTTCGACCCGGTCGCCAACATCAAGGGAGGCGTTCAATACCTGAAATGGCTCTACGAGCTGTTCGAGGGGGTCGAGGAGGACGACCGGACGCTGCTCGCCTTGGCGGCCTACAACGTCGGCCCCGGGCATGTCCAGGACGCCCGGCGGTTGGCATCCCAAGAAGGGCTTGACCCCAACCGCTGGGAGTCGGTGGCGAAAACGCTGCCCCTGCTGCGCTACCGCACCTATTACCAGAACGCCGAGCAGGGCTTCTGCCGAGGGGACATCACCGTGGCGTACGTCAAGCACATCCTGATCTACTGCGACATTCTCAAGCGCCAGGAACTGGACGCCGCCGTGGCCAAGGTCGCCCTTGCGGCCCGCGAGGTCTTTGTGGATTGAGCAATTTGAGGAATAGGTCCTGCAGAACCCATAGGACCTATTCTTTTCAGTACCTTGCCCCCACCCCAACGAACGGGTTGTGGCGTTTCTCCCCGCCGATGGTCGTCTCCGGGCCGTGCCCGGTAAACACTTGCACGTCGTCTGCCAGAGCGAAGAGTTTCTTCTGGATGCTGGATTTGAGCGTTTCGAAGTCGCCCCCCGGGAAGTCGGTGCGCCCCACAGAGCCGGCGAAAAGCGTGTCGCCTACGAACAGGCAGCCGTCCGCGAGCAGCGAGACCCCGCCGGGGGTGTGCCCGGGGGTATGGATGACCTGGAAGGTGATCGTGCCGACGGCGATGGTGTCGCCCTCGTCGATGGTGCGGTCCGGGGCAGGGGAATCCTCGGCCGACATGCCCCAGGCCGCGGCGCTGCGCGAGAGCATGCTCAGCATCGGCGCATCCAGCGCGTGGATCAGGATCGGCGCACCGGTAACGGTCTTCATGCGCTTGTTGGCACCGACGTGGTCGAAATGCCCGTGGGTGTTCAAGATCTGCGTGACGGTCAGCTTGGCCTCGGCCAGGGTACGCAGGATCCGGTCCGCCTCGTCGCCCGGGTCGATGACGGCCGCCTGATGCGTCTGCTCGCAGCCGACGATGAAGCAGTTGGCCATGATGGGGCCTACCGCAAGGGTTTTGATGATCATCTCATTCCTCCAATGGGGGCTGTTCCTTCTTTTTCCTTTTCACCACCAGCCTTGAGCTCTTAGCCGCTGTCTTTCTTGCCCTTGATCTGCCCGGCGCGGGCGTGGGGGGCGGCTTGACACCATCTTCCATCGCGCTTTCGACCGCCGGACCCGGGCCTTCCTCCTCTTCCACTTCAAGCGCCGGCGGCGCCTCGGGGTCGCCGCACGGCAGCTGTAGTTCGCCCGCCTCAACCGCAGCGCGGATGCTGTCCACGATTCCGTTGATGAACGCGCCCGACTCCTCGGTGCCGAATTTCTTGCCGATATCAACCGCCTCGTTGATGCTGACCTTGGCAGGGATGTCCCGGCAGCACACCATCTCGTAAACCGCAATCCGCATGACGTTGCGGTCGACCCCGGACATCCGCCCCAGGCTCCAGTTCTCCGAAAAGCGCTCGATCAGGGGGTCCAGTTCGGTTTGGGAGCGCAGCACGCCGTGAACCAGCCTCAGAAAAAACGGACGGACGTCCGGCTTGGGCGCAAAGTTGTCGCAGAAGCGTCCGAAGGTTTCCTCCGAAAAGTCCCTGCGCGTGTCCATGTAAAAAAGCGCCTGCATGGCCAGCTCGCGCGCCTTGCGACGGGTGCCCATGCTCACACGGCGTCGAACAGGTTGACCATCTCAACCGCGGCCATGGCAGCGCTGAAGCCCTTGTTGTCGAGTTTGGCGCCGGCCCGTTCGATGGCCTGCTCGATGGTGTCGACGGTGATCACGCCGAAGATGACCGGCAGCCCCGTCTCCATCATCACGCCGGCGATGCCCTTGGACGCCTCCGCGGCCACGAAGTCGAAGTGCGGCGTCGCCCCCCGGATCACGGCCCCCAGGCAGATGAGCGCGTCAAAGCGCTTGGTGCGGGCCACGCGTTTGGCCACCAGCGGGATCTCGAACGCCCCCGGCACCTTGAACACCTCGATGTCCTTGTCCTTGGCGCCGCAGCGGTTCAACGCGTCCAAGGCCCCGCCGACCAGCTTCTCGGTGATGAAATCATTGTAGCGGCTCGCCACGATGGCAAACTTCTTTCCCTCCGCGTTGAGTTTTCCCTCGATGATCTTCGGCATCCTTGCTCCCTCCCCGGATGGTTAACGCCATAAAAATAAAGTTGGGTTTCCGGTTACGTGGCGGCTACGGTGTTTTCTCCATCGACAGCAGGTGTCCCATCTTGAGCTTCTTGCATTCAAGGTAGCACTTGTTGAACTCGTTCGCCTCGATTTCAATGGGCACCTGCTCGATGAGGCTCAGGCCGTAGCCCTCCAATCCTACCATTTTCTTGGGGTTGTTGGTCATCAGGCGCATCTTGCGCACCCCGAGGTCCGCCAGGATCTGGGCGCCGATGCCATAGTTGCGCATGTCGGGCTGGAAGCCCAACTGCACGTTCGCCTCCACGGTGTCCAGCCCCTTCTGCTGCAAGGCGTAGGCTCTGATCTTGTTCACCAGCCCGATCCCCCGCCCCTCCTGCCGGATGTAGAGCAACACCCCGCACCCTTCCTCATCCATCATGGACATGGCCCGGTGCAGCTGCGGCCCGCAATCGCAGCGCATCGACCCGAAAATGTCTCCGGTCAGGCACTCGGAGTGCACCCGCACGAGCACCGGTTTTTCGGGATCGATCGTCCCCTTCACCATGGCAAAATGCAGCAAATCGTCGATATCGTTTTCGTAGACGACCGCTTTGAAGTCGCCCGCGATCACGGTGGGGATGTCGGCCTCGGCCGCACGGTGGACGAAGGACTCCGTGCGCATCCGGTACTCGATCAGATCCGGGATGGTGCAGATGCCGATGCCGTGCCGCTCGCTGGTCTTTTCCAGCGCGGGCCGCCTGGCCATGGAGCCGTCCTCGTCCAGGATGCCGCAGATGACGCCCGCCGGCATGAGGCCCGCCAGCCGCGCCAGGTCGACGGAACCCTCGGTCTGACCGGTCCGCACGATCACGCCTCCCTCCCGGGCCATCAAGGGGAAAACATGCCCCGGCCGCACGAGGTCGTTCGGGCGCGTGCCCTCGGCCACGGCCGTCAGGATGGTCCTCGATCGGTCGGACGCGGAGACCCCACTCGTGACGCCAAGGCGGGCGTCGACCGACACTGTGAACCCTGTTCCGTAGCGCGAGGTGTTGTTGTCCACCATCGGCGGCAGGTCGAGTTGAATGGCTTTTCTCTGGGACAGAGACAGGCAGATGAGCCCGCGCCCGTGTTTGGCCATGAAGTTGACGGCATCCGCCGTCACTTTCTCGGCCGCCATGCAGAAATCAGCTTCACTTTCCGGCTCGCTGCCGTCGGCGAGGATGACCATTTTACCGGCGCGGATGTCGCCGATGGCTTTTTCGATGGAAATGTAGGGCATTCGGTTTCTCCAAAACCGGTTTGAAGTTTAATGATGAATGTTGAAAGCAAGTGTGACGGGCTTCGCTTTGCATTTCATCGTTCAACCTCAAACGTTCAACGCGAATCTATTTGATGTACCCCGCCTTGGCCAGCAACTCCATGCTCACCCCCGGCGGCGGGGACCCTGAATGATCCTGTTTCGTCAAAAGAAATTTTTCCACATACTTGCCGATCATGTCGGTTTCGATGTTGACGGGTTCACCCGTCCGTTTGAACCCGATGGTGGTCAGGCCGGCCGTGTGGGGGATGATGCTCACCGTGAAGCGGCCCGGCTCCAAAGTGTTGATGGTCAGGCTGATACCGTCCACGGCGACCGAGCCTTTGACGATCATGTAGCGCGTGAGCGCTGCGGGCACGGCAACGGCGATGATGACGGCATTGCCTGCCGTTTCACGCCCGTCGATCGCACCCGTGCCGTCGATGTGCCCGGACACCAGGTGGCCGTCGATCCGGTCCGACAGGCGCAAGGCGCGCTCGATGTTCACGCGCTCGCCCACGCGGGCAGCCCCGAGCGTGGTTCTCGCAGCGGTTTCCGGCGAGACGTCGACTTCAAAGCGCCGGCCGGCCAGCCGAACCGCCGTCAGGCAGGCGCCACTGACGGCAATGCTGTCGCCGACCTTGGTGCCGGCCAGGTCGAAATCGGCCTCGACGGTCAGCCGCTTTCCCGCACCGGAGGGTCGGTTCCCGGCGATGGCTCCCAGGCCTTCGATGATTCCGGTAAACATGGTGATAGGCTCAAGGCTCGACGCTTGACGCTCGAAGCCGACTGCAAAATGAGGCGTTTGGATGTTGTTGTTCCAAGGTCCACCGGTGGCGGCGCAACCACCCCACATGCCATTTTAAGGATTTTCACCGGATATTCAATCGTCCCGGGAACCTGATTGCCGGCACCTGTTTCCCGGTTTCGTGTGCGCGGCATGCAGGTTTGGGCCGCGCGCCCTTCTGCCGCCGTTTCCTGCGAGCGTTAAGCCCCTGTCACATACCCCTCGATCATCACGTCGTCCCCGAAACGCCGGGTCCGGATCCGGTCGAGACGGATGCCTTGTTGAATCTGCTGCGCTCCGGCGCCTCGGCAAATGGGGACGCCGTCGTCTCCGCCCAGGATCAGCGGGGCGTAAAAAAAGCAGACTTTGTCGACGATGCCGGCCTTGAAGGCCGACGCCAGCACCCGGCTGCCGCCCTCGACCAGGATGCTGGCGACACCCAGCGCGCCCAGCCGGTCGGCCAGCGCGCCCATGTCGACCCGCCCCTCACGGGTCTCGACCTCGATCACCCGCACGCCTTTGCGGGCGATGCGGCATTTGGCTTCCTCAGGCACTCCGCGCCCGGCAACCACGAGCGTGTCGGCCGGAGAGGTGTGGTTCAATACTCGGGCAGTCGGAGCCATCCGCAGGTGCGTGTCCAGAATGACGCGGAGCGGGTCCTTGGGCCGGCGGTGGTCGAGGCGGGCCGTCAGGAGGGGGTTGTCGGCGGCAACGGTCCCGGCGCCCACCAGGACGGCATCCACCGCATGGCGCAGCTCGTGCACGAACGCCCGGGCGGCCTCACCGGTGATCCATTTGGAATCCCCGGTCCGGGTGGCGATCCGGCCGTCCAGGGTGGCGGCACACTTGGCGATCACAAACGGCCGGCCGGTGCAGACGTGTTTGACAAAGGCCTCGTTGAGCTGCCGGGCCTCCTCTGCGCAGACCCCGAGCGTGGTGTCGACCCCCCTGGCCTTCAGGAATTGCGCCCCTCCGCCCACCACCCGCGGGTTGGGGTCCTGCATGCCGATGACCACCCGCTGAATGCCGGCCTCGATGATCTTTAGCGTGCAGGGCGGGGTCCGCCCGGTGTGGTTGCAGGGTTCGAGGGTCACGTAAAGCGTCGCGCCGCGCGCCTGCACTCCCGCCGCATCGATGGCCGCCACTTCGGCATGGGGGCCGCCCGCGAACTCGTGAAAGCCGCGGCCGACCACCTCCCCATTCCTGACCACGAGGGCCCCCACCATCGGGTTGGGCGATGTGGTTCCCCGGCCTTGAGCCGCGAGCTCAAGCGCCGTCCGCATGAAACGCTCGTCGTTCAATGGTATTACGAAAACCCTTTCAATTCAGGACGGCTCCGCCGGCTTGTCCGCCTTTTCGGCCTTCTGGGCGCTCAGGAGCTTTTTCAGCTCCGCCACGAAGTCGTTCACGTCCTTGAATTCGCGGTAGACCGAAGCGAACCGCACGTAGGCCACGTCATCCAACTCGTGCAGCTTGGCCATGATCTTCTCACCGATGACGGAGGCCGGGATCTCCTTTTCTTCGGACTCCCGCAGGTCCCGTTCCATATCATCGATGAACTCCTCGATGCTGTTCATGCTGATGTTGCGCTTCTCACAGGCCTTGCGCATCCCCGACCGCACCTTCTCCCGGCTGAAAAGCTCGCGCCCGCCGTTTTTCTTGATGATCATGATCGGGATTTCTTCGATGTGCTCGTAGGTGGTGAACCGCCGGTTGCAGGTCAGGCATTCCCGGCGCCTGCGGATGACGCTGGCATCCTTGCTCAACCTGGAGTCGATCACCTTGTTTTCAATCTCGCTGCAAAACGGACACTTCATCCCTCACGCCCTCCCCATTCGCGACCCCGTCACTAAGTGGATTCACCGGACCCTTGTTGGTACCCGGCGGCTGTTGAAAAACGAGCATCCGGCCGTCAGCCCGGGCGCGCCGCGTGTTGGAAAACGCGGCATGGCGGATGCCATGTGAGCGTTTGCAAAAATCGCGCAACGCCGGATCACGGCGTGAAGCGCGGTTTTTCGACAGTCTCCTGGGTCTTCACCTCTTCCGTGCCGCTGATCTGAATCATGCCGATCCCTGCCTCGGCGAGCATGTCCCGCGCCAGTTCATCCGCATAGCCGGACCGGTAGTAGATCGTCGTGATGCCGGCGTTGATAAGCATCTTCGCGCATATGGAGCACGGCTGGGTCGTGCAGTAAAGGCTTGCGCCCTTCACCGAAACCCCGTGGTAGGCCGCCTGGATAATGGCGTTCTGCTCGGCGTGAATGCCGCGGCACAGTTCATGACGCATGCCGGACTGCACGTTGAGCTTCTCACGCAGGCAGCCCACCTCGGCACAGTGGCGAACCCCGGAGGGCGCGCCGTTGTAACCGGTGGACAGGATGCGCTTGTCCTTGACGATCACCGCCCCGACCGCCCGCCGGATGCACGTCGTGCGCTTGGCGACCAGGGTGGTGATGTCCATGAAGTAGGTTTCCCAGCTGGGGCGAGCACTCATAATCATGCAATTTCCGGGTCAGCACCCAAGGGTTCGGGGACAAGCACCTAACAATTTGAAAATACAACTATCCATAGTATATTGCCGGGCGTGCCGCCGCAAGAGAAAAGTTGTTCCCCCCTGCGACCGGAAACAAAAAGAGCACAGTGCGCGAGGCGCTTTTCCCGGCCTCCGGCGCCGTGCTCTCCGGTGCTTCCAAATTCTTTAGCCGACCGGCTATCCCTTGTACTTCTTGAACAGCAGCGTCGCGTTGGTCCCGCCGAACCCGAAGGAGTTGGACATGGCGAAGTTCACCGTACCTTTTCGGGCCACGTTCGGCACGTAGTCCAGGTCCAGTTCCTCGGCCTGGTTCTCGTAGTTGATGGTAGGCGGCATGATGTCGTCGTGAACGGCCATGGCGGTGAACAAGGCTTCGATGCCGCCCGAGCCTCCCAGCAGATGGCCTGTCATGGATTTGGAGGAACTGACGGCTACCTCGCAAGCGTGCTCCTTGAACACCGATTTGATGGCGCGCGTTTCATAGAGGTCGTTCAACTCGGTAGACGTGCCGTGAGCGTTGATGTAGTTCACCTGGTCGCAGCGGATGCCGGCGTCGTCGAGAGCCATCTGCATGCAGCGGGCCGCACCGTTGCCGTCCGGCGGCGGCGAGGTCATGTGGTAGCCGTCCCCGGTGAGCCCGTAGCCGACCATTTCGGCGTAGATTCTGGCGTTGCGTCGGCGGGCGTGCTCGAGCTCCTCCAGGATGAGGATGCCCGCCCCTTCCCCCGGCACGAACCCGTCGCGGTCGCGGTCGAACGGCCGCGAGGCCCTCTCGGGCTCGGCGTTGCGCGTGGACAGGGCCTTCATGGCATTGAACCCCGCCACGCAGGAGGGGGAGATGACGGCTTCGGTTCCGCCGGTGATCATGGCGTCGGCCCGGCCCTCTTGGATGATCTTGAACGAATCGCCCACCGCATGGGCGCCGGCCGCGCAGGCGGTCGCCAGCGACAGGTTGGGTCCTCTGGCCCCGAAGAGGATCGATATCATCCCCGGCGCCATGTTGCCGATCATCATGGGGATGAAAAAGGGGCTCACGCGCTTGGGCCCGTTCTGGTGGATGGTCAGGACCGTGTCCTCCATGAACCGCAGCCCGCCGAGCCCGCAGCCCGTGATCACGCCCACCCGGTCGCCGTTTTCCGCGGTGATGGCGATCCCGGCGTCATCCACCGCCATGCGCGTGGCGGCAATGGCATAGGAAATGAAAAGCTCGAAGCGCTTGGCCTCTTTCTTGCTCATCCAGTCTTCGGCCTTGAATCCCTTGACCTCACCGGCGATCTGGGTTTCGTACGGCGTCGGATCGAATTTCGTGATCCGGCCGATCCCGGACCGGCCTTCACACAGCGCCTTCCAGCTTTCCTGGATGCCGATCCCGACCGGACTGACGATGCCGAGGCCGGTTATAACAACCCGCTTACTCAAAGGGCCTCCTTGTCTGCGACGTTGGTTCGACGTTACTTTTTCTTGGCAACGTAGTCCATCGCGTCCTTGACGGTCACGATCTTCTCTGCATCCTCATCGGAGATTTCGACGTTGAACTCCTCTTCCATGGACATGATGAGCTCGACCAGGTCCAGGGAGTCCGCCCCCAGATCGTCCACGAAAGATGCCTCGGGCTTGACTTCCGCAATATCCACACTCAGCTTCTCGGCAATGATCTTTTTGACTTTGTCTTCGATCGACATGGTTATTCCCTCCTTGGATTCACTTGTTTGCTTTTAGGTATTTGGTTATTTAGGTATTTGGGTGTTCGGGTGTTCGGCCTTGGGCGCAACCAGACGCCCAAGCAGCTGAATACCCGAGCAACCCTTCTCCTTCGAAGCCTCACATGTACATCCCGCCGCTCACATGCAGCACTTGGCCTGTCAGGTAGGCTGCCTGGTCCGAGGCGAGGAAGGTCACCGCAGCGGCCACGTCCTCGGGGCTCCCGGCCCGCCCCACGGGGATCTGGGCGAGGAAGGCCTCCTTGACCTTGTCGCTCAGCACCGCGGTCATCTGGGTCTCGATGAAACCCGGCGCCACCGCGTTGACCGTAATACCGCGCGCCGCGAACTCTCGGGCCACCGTCTTGGTCAGCCCGATCAGGCCGGCCTTGGACGCCACGTAGTTGGCCTGGCCGACATTGCCGACCACGCCGACCACCGAGGCCACGTTGACGATACGCCCAGAGCGCTGCTGGGCCATGAACCGCACCGCGGCGCGCGTGCACAGGAAAGCGCCCTTGAGATTGATGTTCATCACGAGGTCCCAGTCGGCCTCCTTCATGCGCAGCAGCAGGGCATCGCGCGTGATGCCGGCGTTATTGACCAGCACGTCGATGCGGCCGTAGCGCTTGGCCACCGCATCCGCCCAGGCGGAGACGGCCGCCTCGCTCGCCACGTCCACCTTCTCGAAGGACGCTTCGGGTCCGAGGGCTTTCGCGGCCGCTTCCCCCGCCTCGGGGTTTACGTCGCAGATGGCGAGTTTCGCCCCCTCACGGGCGAACGCCTCGGCCGTCACTCGGCCGATCCCGGCCGCACCGCCGGTGACCATGACCACCTTGTCTTTGAAGCGCATCGTTTTCTCCCTGGTGCTTCGCTAAACTCAAAACCGTTCAACCGTTAAGCCGCACGCCCGAAAACGATGTCGGCCAGCCGGTCCATGTCCTTGATCAGGTTGCGGCAGCTCGCGGCAAATTCGACGAAGCGGATCTCGGCCAGCGAGACGGCCGCGGCGGCGGAATCGATCCCGTCGGTACCGGCGAGAATCCGCAGGCTGTTGCGTTCGAAAAGCTCGCACACCTCGCGGGCAAAAATCCGCGCGACGAGCGCCGCGCGTTCGGCCTGGGGGTCGCCGTCGGCGGCCAAAACGTCCGCCCTGCGCGCAGCGGCCACGCCGACCTCGACGTGGGCCATCAGGTCCGCCAGGTCGAACATGACGATCTGCTGCCGGGTGAGTCGGCTGGTGTCGGCCACCACGATCAAATGGTTGAGCGCTCGGGCGGCCAAGGCGTAGAAACGGCCGCCGCAGCCCGGGCGAGTTTTCTCCAACTGCTCCATCTCGGCCGCCATTGCCCCGTAGAACGCACCCTTGGTCTTGCGGCTCTTCTTCCAGCGGAAGGTGCTGATGATGTTCTGTTGGATCTCGCTCGTGCCCTCGTAAATGGTGGTGATGCGCACGTCGCGCTTAATCTTCTCCACCCCGTACTCGTTGATGTAACCGTAGCCGCCCAGGGCCTGGATGCAGTCCTCGGCCGCATGGTTGCCCGCCTCGGTAGCGAACCACTTGGCGATGGAGCCCTCCACTTCGAGATCCTTCTCACCGGCGTCGAGCCGTTCGGCCACCTCGTCGATGTAGGCTGCCGCCGCCGCCAGCCGCACCACGTTGGGCACGATCAGCTTGTGGGTGTAGCCCTGCTTCTCGGACAGCGGCGTCTTGAACTGGATGCGCTCCTTGGCGTAGGGGACGGCGATCTCGAGCGCGGCCTCGCCCGCGCCCAGCCCCATGGCGGCCACCATCAGCCGGGTGTAGCCGAAGACCTCGTTGGCCTGCTTCAGGCCCTGTCCGGGCACCCCGCCGACCACGTTTTCCACCGGCACGAAAACGTCGGTAAAGGTCAGCGGCGAAGTGTTGGAAGCCCGTATCCCGTGCTTCTCCTCACCCTTGCCGCGCTGATAGCCGGGGGTGTCCTTCTCCATGATGAAAAAGGTGGGACCTTCCGGCGCGGCGGCAAGCACCGTGATGAAGTCCGCATAGCCGCCCGTGGAAATGAACTGCTTGTTGCCGTTGATGCGGTATCCCGCAACCCTGCCGGAGGCGTCCGTCACCGGGTCGGCCTTGGTCTTCAGGGCGGCGACGTTGCTGCCCGCGTCGGGCTCGGTCACCGCGTAGGCCACCAAGGCCTCGCCGGCGGCGATCTTGCCGAGCCACTTCTTTTTCTGCTCCTCGGTGGCGCCGACCATGATGGGATCGGCCCCGAGCTGGATGGCAAAGAAAGCGGTGGTGATGCCCAGGCAGACCTTGGCCATTTCACGCGTGACGGCACAGCTGTCGCGCGCCCCGCCGCCCAGACCACCGTACGCCTCCGGAATCATCAGCAGCTGCAGGCCGATCTCGGGCCCCAGCATCTCCCGGATGACGTCTTCGGGGAAGATCTCCTTGCGGTCGAACTCGAGGATCCGCTCCTTGGTCAGCAACCGCTTTTTCAGCTGAGCCACCGTGTCCAGAACCATTTGCCGGGACTCGAGGTCCAAACCGGCCAGCGGCCGGCTTTTCCGGGTTTCGTGGGGTGTCATTCCGTTGTTCCTTATGCTTCGTCGGTCTTGATGACTTTGCGCCCCTTGTAAGAGCCGCAGCTGGGGCAGGCGCGGTGGGGCAGAACAGGTTCCGAGCACTCCGGGCAGGTGGAAATGGACGGGGCCGTGAGGTTTTTGCCGGTCCGGCGCTTGTCTCTGCGGGACTTGGACACTTTTCGCTTAGGCAAACCCATGAGTAATCTCCTAACTAATTGAGTTTAAATTGATAATGATTAAAACGCTTCCTATCTCGAAAGTTTCGCGTTAAGTAATTGAATTCGGCCGTTATGTCAAGCCAAAAAAACGTGTGGGGTGCCTCTTGAGAAAGAATGCGTTCTGTGCTATGCAAATGCTCCGAGTCGCCCTGCGCCCATTTTTTATTCAAAATACCGATTTAATTTGTAATTACACCATGTCCGACAAACTGTGCCTCCAGCGGCAAGCCTGATCGGCATGCCGCCGCCCTGCACGTTTGCCAGGCAAGCCGGCTCCCGGCGACTGCGCAAACCAGGTATCTCAGCGGAATTACTTAGGC
>Ga0210103_1000036_pt1 | contig 21773 bp, 24 predicted proteins | sample RushSE_CattailNL_6_FD_185564 | JGI IMG/M metagenome (GOLD analysis project Ga0210103, IMG submission 185564) | Wetland microbial communities from San Francisco Bay, California, USA, that impact long-term carbon sequestration - RushSE_CattailNLA_D2... | ecosystem: Environmental > Aquatic > Marine... | reverse complement strand
CAGCCGCCCGCTGGTAGAACTCGGGCTCCGCCAGCTGCGTGCCGCTCGGTTGCTCCAAGATCCTGAGCTTCATCACCACGTAGGAATCACCGGCGAACGCGCCCGCCCAGAATCGGGCGCCGCCGCTGACGACCTTGAGCTTCTCGATGCGCGGCTCCAGCACGAGGGACTGCCCGCGGGTTGCGCCCGCCGCGTCCTTGTTCCACTGCTCGACGATGGCGCCGGTCTCCTTGGTCATGAATTCCTGGATCCGCGCCCTGGCTTTTTCCTTGCCCTCGTCACCCGCGTAGGGCGGGCCCATTGCGAGTTGAGCAAGCTCGTACTTGTCGTAGCCCGCCAGCGCGTTGGCGGGCGGCGGATTCTGCGGCTCGGCGACGGCAGCGGCAGTAACGGCCAGCAACGCGATCGCGGCGAAGATTTCCTTCATGGTGTCTTTCCTTGATGGTTCGCGGGGAAGCAAAACTCTAGTTCCAGCAGCATGGACGGACTCAGCCCGAGTCGCACCGTGCAGGGTTCGCGCAGCGCTACCGCCTCGAAGAACGGCAGGCAGGGCGCCATGGCATTGCCGGCCACGAGGCCCGCATTGCGCCCGAGCGGCTCGGTGCGCTCGACTCCGCGCGCGGTTCGCCAGATCAGGCGTGCTGCCGGCCCGGCTCCGGCTCCCGGTGCGACCACGGCAGCCGCCCCGACGATGCCCCGGCTCGGCGCCATGGTCGCGAGCGGGCCGCGCGACTCGATGTCGTAGGCGACGAGCAGCGTCGGCTTTTCTTCGGCCTCGGCCTGCACCAGCGCCTCGAGGAGTCCCTCGCCGAAGGTGTCGTGGTGCGCCGAGAGCGCCGTGTAGGGCTTCATGCAGCCGGTACCGATGGTCCAGTAGCCGGCTGCCGCGTTGTGCACGGAGTTGTGGAAGCGGATCGGCGATACGAGCAACGGCGTGCGCGCCAGCGTCTCGCTCATGTAGTCGTTGATGACGAGGTCGCCTTCGGTGCAGGCGAAAACGCTCGCGAGGTCGCGGGGATCGACGCCGGCGGACTCGCAGGCGCGAGCCGCCACCTCGAGCGCAATGGCAACCGTGTCCGGCGCCCGACGCCGCTCGGTCGCCGCGAGCAACGCAGGCGAGGGCCGCGGCGCCGGCTGCTCCGGGGCCGCCGACTCGCCACGCAGCACGGGTTCGGCGACAGACCAGCCCGGCAGGCGCGGCGCCCACAGGGCGACTCCGAGCAGGCGGGCGTTGTGAACGGTCGTGCTCGGCTCAGTCATTTCGATCCCTGCCGAACAGCAGCGAGCAATTGCTGCCACCGAAGCCGAAGGAGTTGCTCAGCACGAAGCGCAGGTCCGCCGTTTCGTTGGCCAGCCTGAGCTGCGGACCGCAGCACGGGTCGAGCTGCGTGGCGTTGAGCGTGCCGGGGGCGAGGCCCGTCTCGAGCGCAATGAACGCCACGACGGCCTCGACGATGCCGGCGGCGCCGAGCGTGTGGCCGGTCCAGCCCTTAGTGGAACTTGCGCGGGTAGAGGCCGGGAACATCGACGCGATCACGCGTGCCTCGACCTCGTCGTTCTTCTGGCTCGCCGTGCCGTGCAGGTTCACGTAGTCGACGGACGCCGCATCCAGCGCGGCACGCTCGAGTGCCGCCTCCATCGCGACGCGGGCACCGAGGCCCTGCGGGTGCGGCGAGGACATGTGGTGTGCATCGCTGGACTCGCCGTAGCCCAGCAGCCACGGGCCAGATGCGCCGTCGCGCTCCAGCAGCGCGAAGCCGCCCGCCTCACCGATGCTGATGCCGCGGCGGGCAACATCGAACGGGCGACAGGGCTCCGGCGAGACGAGTTCCAGCGAGTTGAATCCGAACAGGACGCTGCCGCAGAGGGTGTCCACGCCGCCGACGATCGCAGCGTCCGCAATTCCCAGCCGGAGCAGCCGCTCCGCCTGTGCGAACGCCTTGGCGCTCGACGAGCAGGCGGTGCCGACGGTGACGACGACGCCCTCGAGCCCGAGCGCTTCGCGGACGAAGGCGCCGAGGGAGTGCGGCGTGTGCACGATGGGCCGGCGCAGGTCCTCGGGGTACTGGCCGTCGGGCAGCAGGCGTCGATACGCTTCCTCGGTCGCGCCGATGCTCGAGGTCGAAGTGCCGAGCACGATCGCGATCCGATCTCGACCGTAGCGCTCACGCGCAGCGCTGGCCCGCTCGAGGAAGCCGTCGCACTGCAGGCCGAGCCATGCAAGGCGGTTGTTGCGGCAGTCCCAGTTCGCGAGCCTCGAAGGCAGGGAGAGGTCCTCGAGACCCGGCACGCGCCCGATCCAGGTCTCGAGCGGCACCTCGGTAAAGTCGTTCGGTCGCAATCCGCCTCGGCGCCCGCGCAGCGAGCTAGCAAGCGCCGCCACGCCCGTCCCGGCGCTGCACGCGATCGAGCATGCGGTGATACGCAACGGAGTCATCTGCCCGCCCAGGAGGCTGTGCCCCGAAGCAGCGAGGTCATCCCTGCGACTTCGCCTCGGCGAGATTGAGCTGCTAGGAAATATCGCGCGCGAGGTTGTCGATCCACTTCAATTAGTCGCGATCAGAGGTTCTGACTTCTGATTCTGCGCGGCCTCCATGCCGGACCATGCGCCTTCAGGCGACCGCGGAGCGTCGCTGCTGGATGTACTCGGTCAACGTCCGCAAGGACGCGAAGATGCGCTTGTTGTCCTCGTCATCCGCCTTGAGCTGGACCCCGTAGCGCTTGGAAATCTCCAGCGCCAGCTCGAGCGCATCGATGGAGTCGAGACCAAGTCCATCGCCGAACAGCGGTGCGTCCGGATCGATCCCGGCCGGGTCCACGCCCTCGAGGTTCAGTGCCGCGACGATCAGCCCGGCAAGCTCGAGCTGCTCCGTGGTCTGGGCTTCGGGCATGGCACTTGTCACTGATTTCGCGTCCTTTTTGGCGCGGGCGCGAGTGTATCATGCGACCCGCGCCAGGCAGCGAGCGACCCCGTGCCAGATTCCCAGAACCTGCAGTCATCGGCGCCTCCGGCAGAGTGCGACGTGATCGTCGTCGGGGGAGGCCCGGCCGGGAGCACCGCCGCCACGCTGCTCGCACGCCGTGGCTGGTCAGTGGTACTGCTCGAGAAGGACCGTCACCCCCGCTTCCACATCGGCGAATCGTTGCTGCCGATGAACCTGCCAATCCTCGGGCGACTCGGGGTGCTCGAAGCAACCGGCAGGATCGGCGTGCTGAAACGTGGCGCCGACTTTCCCGCGTCGACTCCCGAGGGATACAACGTCTTCCGCTTCGAGCGTGCGCTCGACGATTCGGGAACCCACTCCTACCAGGTGCGCCGGGACGAGTTCGACCAGCTGCTGTTCGACAACGCGGCCGCTGCAGGCGCCAAGGCGTTCCAGGGCCACCGCGTCGTGAAGGTGGACCTCGAGCCGGACCGGGTCGCCATCGAGGGGGCGAGCGATGAAGGCCCGACGTTCCGCTGCCGGGCCCGCTACCTCGTCGATGCCAGCGGGCGCGACACGCTGCTCGGCAACCAGCTCCGGCTCAAGCGCAAGAGCCCGCACCACCAGAGCGCGGCACTGTTCGCACATTTCAGCGGCGCCGAGCGCCGGCCCGGCGAAGATGCGGGCAACGTGAGCATCTATCGCTTCGACCAGGGCTGGGTCTGGCTCATACCGCTGCGCGACGGGATCATGAGCATCGGTGCGGTGTGCTGGCCCGATCACCTCAAGCAGCGTCGAAGCGGCAACCGCGAGTTCCTGCTCGAGACGCTGCGCTCCATCCCGGAGTTGCAACGGCGCCTTGAGCACGCGGAGATCGTCGGCAACCTGCATGCCACCGGCAACTACTCCTACGCGTGCCAGGCGATGTGCGGGCGGCGCTGGATCATGGCCGGCGATTCGTACGCGTTCGTCGACCCGATCTTCTCGAGCGGGGTGTACCTCGCCATGCACGCGGCGGAGCAGGCCGCGGGGGTGGTGGACGGCGCGCTGCGCGATCCACGGCGTGAGCGCGCCCTGCAGCGACGCTACGAGCGCGGCATCCGGCGCGGGCTCGCGACGCTTTCGTGGTTCATCCACCGCTTCACGGCACCCGCCATGCGCAGGCTGTTCGCGGATCCGCGCAACGTGCTCGGGGTCGAGCAGGCGATGATCTCGATGCTGTCTGGCGACGTATACCGCGACAACGGGGTGCGATGGCGCCTCGGCGTATTCAAGATGATCTACCGGATCACGGCCCTCGGCGATTTCACGGAACAGGCGCGCAGCTACCGGCTGCGCAGGCGGCAGGCCAGGGCAGTGTTCACCGGCGGCACGACCGGCCAGGACGCCGCCTGAGATGCTGGCTGAACCCGCGCGCAGCCCCCTGCTCGACCCGACCTACGCGACCTTGCACCCGCGCGAGCTGCTCGGCGACGACGTGCTCGCGGCAGTGACGTTTGGCCTCGGGACGCCCGGCGCAAACGACCCGCGCTGCGTGCGCGTGGACCTCGAGCCGCTGGCTGGAACGGCGCACTCGGAGGTCTGGCGTGGCGTCGGACCCGTCCGCATCGGCACGGTCGGGCCGATTCGCCATGCCGAGAACGGCGAGTGCTTCGCCGGCTGGCTCAGCGTTGCCGAGAGTCGCTTCGGCGGCCTGATCGAAGCCGCCGAGGCGGCTTATCTCGGCCTGCTGGCCCTGCACGCGGATTCGCCGTACCACCACGTCTGGCGAATCTGGAACTTCATCACCGCCATCAACGAAGGCGAAGGCGACGACGAACGCTACCGCCAGTTCTGCCTCGGCAGGGCCCGGGCCTACGCCGCGGCACCGGGCAGGCCGGCGGGTGTCGCATACCCGGCCGCCTCCGCCGTCGGCAAGACTGGGACCGATCGCACGCTCGAGGTCTGCTGGTTTGCCGGTCGCGAACCCGGGCGCGCGGTCGAGAACCCGCGGCAGGTCAGCGCGTACCACTACCCCCGCCGTTACGGGCCGGCGGCACCGAGTTTCTCGCGGGCCATGTGCGTACCGGGGCCGCTGTTGCTCGTCTCCGGCACCGCGAGCATCGTCGGCCACGAGTCCGCGCATGCTGGCGACGTCGAGGCGCAGTTGATGGAGACGCTCGCCAACCTCGAGACATTGCTGCGACAGGCGCAGGCTGCCGGACGGATCCGTTCGGCACGGCTCGGCGCAGGCAGCCTGGTGAAGGCCTACGTGCGTCCCGGCTGCGATGCCGCGCCAGTCGAGCACATGCTCCGGGATCGCCTCGGGGACGAGGTCTCGCTCCTGCTGCTCTCGGCCGACATCTGCCGCTCCGAGCTGCTCATCGAGATCGAGGCCGTGCACGCGGGCTGAGCGCGCGCTGCGGATGGTGCCTCACTGGGTTCCGCAAGGCATCGAGCAGCTGCTCGCGTGGCAGCTTGCCGACTTCGTTGTGCGGCAGCTGGTCGACCAGCACCACCGGCCGCGGCAGGAACGCGGGATCCATCGTACCGGCGAGCCCCGCCAGCACCTCCGAATCCGTAAGGGCAGGCGCGACCACCAGTGCAGCGAGGCGCTGCACTGCCGCGCCTGCAGGAACGTCCGGCTGGAACACGACTGCATCCCGGACGCCCGGCACGGCCAGCACGCGCCGCGTCAGGTCCGCCAGCGATGCCCGCTTGCCGGCCACCTCGACCAGGTCCGCGTTGCGGCCCCGCACGACGAAGTGATCATCGTCACGCAGTTCGAGCACGTCCTGCAGCATCACGGCTTCCGTGAACCACGGCGCACCGACCCTCGTGCCCGATTCCAGCGGCTCGAGTTCCACTCCCGGATATGTGCACCATGCCTCCTCGCGTGCCGGCTGCCGCGATGCGATCACGCAGGTTTCGGTCGAACCGAAGAACTCGAGCACGACCGCATGGAAACGCTGCTCTACTGCAGAAGCCAGTTCCACGCTCAATGGCGCGGTCGCGGAGACCACGGCGGCCAGCGGTGGCAGGTCGATGCCCGACTGGAGAATCGCACGCAGGTGAACCGGTGTCGTCACGAGGACGCGCGGCTCCTCGAGTTGCGCGAGTGCCGAGGCGATGTCCGCGGGATACAGCGGGCGAGCGCCGTGCAGCGCCATGTCGCCGAGCAATGGCAGCAGGACCGACATCTCCATGCCGTACATGTGCTGCGACGGGACCGTGGCGAGCAGCCATGGAAGCGCCTCGCGCCGCCCCGCTCCGAGTGCTTGCCGCAGTCTCGCCGCATTGAGCCGCGTAGAGGCCACCAAGCTGCCCCAGGTCTTCGTATTGGCCATGGGTCGGCCGGTACTGCCGGAGGTGTAGCCGACGACGACCACGCGGCCGTCGGGAATGTCGGGCATCGCGACTGCCGCAGGCCGCAAGCTCCCGCGGCATTTCTGCACCATGGAATCATCGAGCCGGTAGCAGCCCGGATGCTCCTGCATCACCTCCCCGACGACGGCGGGCGCGCGTGACGGGGGCAGCAGGCAGGTCTGGTCCCGCATGAGCAACGCAACGAAGCCGACCAGAAAGTTCTCGCGGTCCTCGCAGAGGTTCAGGGCACCGGGCGCGGCGGGCAGCGATGCAGCCAGCGCGGCGGCCCGCGCGCCGAGGTCGCGACCATTCATCGAGCCGCGCGGCGTCACGATCACGGTGCTCGACGTGGACAACCGCGCCGCAAGACCCCTCGGAGCCGAGCGCTCGTTCTGCTCGTGGTCGTCGCTCGATGTCCGAGGCATCTTCATGACTTATGTGTTGTGCCCGCTGCGCGCAGTTCAAGCTTATTTCAGCAGAGGGCCGTGCTCAGTCCGGCCAGCGGCGAATGACCAGCGAGGTATTCACCCCGCCGAAGGCGAAGTTGTTGTTCATGACGTGCTCGACGTCGAGCCGCCGGCCCTCGCCCGTGATGTAGTCGAGTTCACCGCAGCGCGGATCGACGTTCTGCAGGTTGACCGTCGGCGCGAACCACCCGCAGCGCATCATCTCGATGCTGAACATGGACTCGAGCGCGCCGCATGCGCCAAGCGTGTGACCGAGGTAGCTCTTCTGCGAGCTCAGCGGCATGTGCGGGCCAAACAGCGCCGAGGTCGCGCGCGTCTCGGCGATGTCGCCGTGCTCCGTGGCCGTGCCGTGTCCGTTCACGTAGCCGATGGCGCCGGGTGCAATGCCCGCCGACTGCAGGGCGAGATCCATCACGACGCGCATCGTCTCTTCCTCGGGCCGCGTCACGTGGGTCCCGTCCGAGTTGGTGGCAAAGCCGACGATTTCCGCGTAGATGCGCGCACCTCGCTCCCGCGCGCGGCCGAGTTCCTCTAGCACGAGCATCCCGCCGCCCTCCCCGATCACGAGGCCGTCGCGGTCCCTGTCGTACGGACGCGGCGTAGAGCCCGGGTCGTCATTGCGACGACTCGTGGCATAGAGCATGTCGAATGCCATCGCCTCGCTGGGGCAGAGTTCCTCGGCACCGCCGCCGAGCATCACGTCCTGGTAGCCATGCTTGATCGCCTCGTAGGCGAAACCCACTCCCTGGCTGCCGGAAGTGCAGGCGGTCGAACTCGGGATGATGCGGCCGCGCAGCCCGAAGAAGATGCCGACGTTGGCACACGTGGTGTGCGGCATCATCCGCACGTAGGAGTTCGCATTCAGTCCGGGCGCGTCGCCCGTGAGCAGCATCTGCGCGAAGTCGCTGATGTCCGGCGTGCTGCCGATCGACGATCCGCAGGCAACCCCCGCCCGCCCGGAGCGCAGTACCGGATCGCCGAGCAGGCCCGCGTCGGCGAGCGCGAGTTCCGCGGCGCGCACCGCGAACTGCGACACCCGACCCATGCTGCGCAACTGCTTGCGGCTCCAGTGCTCCGGAGTCTCGAAGTCCATCACGGGGGCCGCGAGACGCGTGTTGAGATCCTCGTACCTGTCCCAGGCCGGCATCGTGCGCACGGTGTTGCGGCCCGCGCGCAGCCCGGCCTCGATGGCCGGCCAGTCCGATCCGAGTGCGCAGATGCCCGACATCCCGGTGACGACGACACGCCGCATCAGCACAGGCCCCCGTTGACGGCAATGACCTGGCGCGTCACGTAGGCCGCACCGGCCGAGAGCAGGAAGGACACGACGGCCGCCACTTCGTCCACGGTGCCCATGCGCTGGGCCGGGATCGCCTTGAGGATCTCCTCGACCGGTGCGTGCTCCTGCGCGAGGTCGGTCTCGATCAGCCCCGGGGCGACGCAGTTGACCGTGATGCTGCGCTTCGCGAGTTCGACGGCCAGCGCCTTGGTCGCACCGATCACGCCGGCCTTCGCCGCGCTGTAATTGACCTGCCCGCGGTTGCCGATGAGCCCCGAGACCGAGGACAGCGTGACGATCCGGCCCGGCGCACGCCGCCGGACCATGGGCATCACCACCGGCTGAAGCACGTTGTAGAACGCGTCGAGGTTGGAGCGGATCACGGAGTCCCAGGCCTCCTCGCTCATGGCCGGGAATGCCGCGTCGTGTGCGAGACCGGCGTTGCAGACCACGCCGTAGTAGGCGCCGTGTTTCTCGAGGTCGGTACCGATGAGTCCGGCGGCGCGCGCGCGGTCGGCAACATCGAACTGCAGGCAGCGTGCGGTCCGTCCGAGCGCGCGCACCTCGGCTGCAACGGATTCGGCTTCGTCGATGCGCGTGCGGCAGTGCACGACCACGTCGAAACCGTCCCGCGCGAGACGCAGCGCGATGGCTCGGCCGATGCCCCGGCTCGAACCGGTCACGAGCACGGTGCCGGCATCAGTCGTCACGGGCGCACTCCGCTTCGAGGAAGGTGTCGTCGGGCGGCTGGAAAACCGTGAGCGTGCCGGACGCAAGGAGCCCGTTCGAACCGGAAATCGTGCAGTCGAACACGGCCCAGCCGGCTTCCTCCGATGACTCCGTCACTGCGACATGGAGTTCCTCGCCGCAGAGAAAATCGCCATGCGGCGCAACGTAGGAGCGCACGCCGAGCAGCAGCCCGATTTCGGCCGGCCGCCCGGTCCGTGCAAGCGAGCGGCGGCCCGACAGCGCCGCAACCGCCTGCGCCATGATCTCCGGCCCCACCCACGACGGCAGGTTGCCGGCGGCGTCGCTGAACGCGGTGTCTCGCCGGACGACCATGCGTGCCTCGAGCGCCTGCGACGCGACCCGCGTGACCTCGTCGAGCAGCAGCGCATCGAGCTGGTGCGGGACCGCCACGGATGCAATTGCCGCGGTGCTCACGACTTCACTCCAGCCAGGGCCTCGCGCACCGCCGCCGTGAAATCCGGTGGGCTCGCAAACTGCAGTTCGCCCGAGCGCATATCGACGGCGACCTGCACGCTGCGCGCCCGCGCGATGCGCGCACCTTCGCGCGGCCGGCTCACGAGGTAGTTGATCACGAGTCGCGCCTCCCACTCGATGAGCGAGGCACGCACGCGCAGCCTGTCCCCGAACCGGGCCGTGTTCAGGTAGCGGGCCTGCAGGTCCACGATCGGCCATCCGTAGCCCGACTCCAGCATGCGCTCCAGTCCATAACCGAGCTGGTTCATCAGCGCCCAGCGCGCGTTCTCCAGATAACGCAGGTAGTGACCGTGCCACACGACGCCGACCATGTCGACGTCATGGAAGCTCACCTCGAGATCCACTTCGGCGAACAGCGCACCTTGTGCCCTCACGCCGCACCCTCTGCCGCGGAGGCGGCGCCGCGCAGCCGGCGCGCGAACATTCCCGGCGCCCGCCGCAACATGCCGAAGAACAGACGCGTGTGCATCAGCGTGATCAGCCAGTTGTCGTGCACGAGCCGGAAATGCGAGCGACCATCCAGCGGGTAGCTCACGCGGGTCGGCAGCCAGCGCATCACGACGCCGTGCCAGTGCAGGCGAACGAGCACCTCGACGTCGAAGTCCATCCTGCTGCCCGGCGGCTCGGCCTCGAGCACCGGCAGCACCACGGACAGCGGGTAGACGCGCAGTCCGCACATCGAGTCCGGGATGTCGAACGACAGCGTGTTGAGCCAGACCATGACGTGCGTCAGGTAGCGCAGGTACAGCCGGTGTCGCGGCACGCTTTCGTCGAACAGCGGACGGCCGCAGACCAGCGCCTCCGGCTCTGCCTCCGAGGCTGCGAGGAAGCGCGGCACGTCGCCCGAATCGTGCTGGCCATCGGCGTCGATCTGCAGCGCGTGCGTGTATCCCTGTGCCGCGGCGGTCTCGAGCCCTGCGAGGACCGCGGCGCCCTTGCCCCGGTTCTCGGGCAGCCTTACGAGCCTGATCTCCGGATCCGAGTTCGCAAGTCGCCGCAGCTCCGCCGCGCAGGCCGGACCCGACCCGTCGTCGACCAGAATCACCTGCAGCCCGTGACGGCGCAGTCCCGCGGTCGTCTGGGCAATCGCGCCTTCGTGGTCGAACACCGGCACGACGGCGCAGGCCCTAGTCACGCGCGGCTCCGAACTGCAGCTTCCCGGTCGCGACTGCGGCGTCGCGGGAGGAATATGCGAACTGGACCTGGCCGGGCTGCAGGCCACGCTCGATGCGCGCGGCGAGAAGCATCCCGGGCCGCACGATGCGATTGAACTTGGCCGCCGGAATGCCGTTCAGCGGGCCTTCTGCAAGGCCGTGATCCCGGGACAGGGTCACCGCCCAACCGACCTGCATGACCCCCGGCACGATGGGCCTGCCGGGAAAGTGGCCACGGAAGATTCGGAGGTCGTAGGGCACGACCAGAGTGCAGCTGAGACCGCGCTCATCGGATGCCAGGTCGCTGACGATCGGCATCCAGTGCCGACGGCGATCGCCCGCGACCGACTGTTCGTGATTTGCCGGCAGCGCCTCGACCAATCGCCATTCGAGCCGCACGGCCTCGTCGAGTCCGCTCTCTCGCAGCCATCCCTGCAGTCCGCTTACCAGCCGGTCCTTGCCCGAGGTCCGCAGGGCACGCACGCCCTCGGCACTCGGCAGCACGAAGACGGTGAATCGATCTGCGTCGTGATCAGTCCGTGCGACGCGGGCCAGCACATCGCCGACCCAGGAATGGGTTCGCAGCCGGGCCGCGATGTCATCGAGCCACTGGCCTCGGGGTTGCGGAATTGCGCTGACGCGGCTCACGCCTGTACGAGCGTGTGGACCGCCGTGACCAGGTCGCCCACGGTCCGCACGGAGCGAAAGTCGTCCGCCGAGATCTTGCGCCCAGTCTGGCGCCGCAGCCGGTCGAGCAGGTCGACGGCGTCGATACTGTCGATCTCGAGATCCTCATTGAGGCGCGCGTCCTGTGTAACGCGCCCCGGCTCGATTTCAAACAATTCGGAAAGGGCCGCCTTGATCTGCTCGAGGACTTCGTCTCTGGTCTGCATGCGCCCCACTCGTCTGTCTTGTACCGTCGAGGCACGCGGGATGGTCACTGCCCCCCAAGGCGTCGCGGATCACTGTCATTCGCGTGCGTCCAATTATACCCGTCGGCCCGCGCCAACTCGTGTTCGTAGTGCCCGATCAGCCATGCATTGAGTTGCCGAGACGCGCGGGGAGCCGGCGCGGCCCGGTAGGGCTGCAGGTCGATGTCCTCGCCGACACGGATCGAGATGTTGGGCCGGCGAGGCGGCACCTGGTACCAGGCCTGTGACTTGTGCAGCAGCGGCTGGTCGACACGGATGTAGACCGGCGTGAGCACGCTGGCGCCGCGGACCGCCACGCTGGCCGTGCCACGCTTGAACTGCAGGGGCTCACCGGGGCGCGTGCGCGTGCCCTCGGGAAACATGACCAGGCAGTCCCCGGCCGCCAGGGCCGCGATCGAGTCCTCGATCATGCGATCGGTCGGCGAGTTGCTTATGTAACCCGCCGCCTGCACCACACGCCGCGTGAACCGGTTGGCGAACAGCGCCGCCTTGACGACGCATGCCGGCGCCGGCGTAAAGGCGACGATGAACACCACGTCGACCAGCGTCGGGTGGTTGGCAATGACGAGCTGGCCGGGGCGCCCGAGGCGCTCACGGCCCTCGAACTCGTAGGCGACGCCCCGCAGCCCGCTCATGACGGCCACGAACCCTCGAAAAGAGCGCTGCACGAGGCGGCGGATGCGCACCCGGCGTCGTGCGTCGTCGCCCGGCGCCAGCAGCAGCACGGGAAACACCAGCAGACCTAGAATCAGTCCGCCGATGCCAAACAGGACGAAACAGGCCCCCGTGACGAGAATCCGCCAGAGATACGTTTGCCTCCCGAGCATGCCGACCCGACGATCCTCGCGCATCGGCCTGCGCGGCCGCGTCCGTCACGATGCGGTGGACGCAGTAGCGATGCAAGCGGCCGCCACGGGTTGCCGGCGGTGACGCCCGGCGGGGATGACGGGCCGAGGAGCGAGCTCTGGCTCGCGACCCCGCAGGCTGCGCGCCTCCTCGACCCCGCGCGGCTCGACCCCGCGGATCGGCTTGCGTGGAGCAGCATTCACACGGCGCGTCGGCGGCTGGACTGGGCGTCGAGTCGCGCACTTCAACAGGCGCTTCCAGAGGACGCGCGAGCCGAATGGAACAGCAGCCTGTCCCACAGCCATGGATACGCGGCGCTGGCGCGCACCTCGGGCGACGCATCGATCGGCGTGGATCTCGAGTGGCTCGTGCCCCGCGATTTCCTGAGCATGGCCAGCATGGCGTTCACGGTCGAGGAGGTTCGGGAACTCGAATCCCTGGGAGAGCCGGCGAAGGTGTGCGCGAGTTTCTATGAGTACTGGACGCTCAAGGAAGCGTTTGCCAAGGCGCTGAAGTTGCCGCTTGCCGACGCTCTCAGCCGATGCTGTTTCGCAGGCTCCGGTTCGACGGCAGCCGCGCTGCTGCCGACGGCACGGCACTGGCGTGCGGTCGTGTACGCACCTCGACCGCGGTTGCGACTCGCCGTGGTCGTCGCAGGACCGTCGGCGCACTCGGCAGCGGCGAATCCGATCGCGCTGGAGTGGCCGCCGCAGCGCGAGGCCGACTGGCCCGTCGTGAGAATCCTCGAGGGCGCCGGCACCAGCAGCAGAGCGCCGTGCTAGCCTCCCCCGCGCCATTCACATGAGCCTGCCACCCAACAATCAGTCGCCGCCCCCGGACCGCAGGTCCCTGCCAGCGCTCCCCATGCTCCTGCTTGGGGTGTCCTACCCCATCGTGGCCCATGTCGCCGCCCTGACCGCGCAACCGGCACTGATCGCGGCAAGCATCGGGCTGCTCGTCATGCTCGTGCTGCTGCCGGCGCTCAGCCATGGCCGACCATCCGCCTGGATCGCCCTCGGAATCGCCGGCTACGCCCTCTACGCCGCGGTGGCCAGCGGCAAGGGGCTGTCGCTGCTCCTGCTGCCGCCGGTGCTCCTGAACGGAATCATGGCCTGGCTGTTCGGTCGCACGCTGAGGCAGGGGGAGACACCGTTGATCGAGAGAGCCGCTCGCGCCATGCGCGGACCCGGTGCGGTGATCAGCCCGGAAGTCGTGGCGTACGCCCGTGGCGTGACTCAGGCATGGACGGGCCTGTTCCTGGCGCTCGCTGTGGTCGACCTGGCGCTGGCGGCCTTCGCACGCCCCGGCGGGCTGCTGCTGGCCGCCGGATTCGACCCGCCGCTGACGGTGCCGATCAGCGCCTGGTCGCTGTTCGCCAACGTGCTGGGCTACGCCTTCATCGCCCTGCTGTTCGCCGCCGAGTTCATGATCCGGGGCCGGCGCTTTCCGCATCAGCCGTACCGCGGCTTCATGGACTTCACGCGGCGTCTCGCGGCACAGGGCCACATCTTCCGGCCGATGCCCGGAAGCACCGGACAGGTGGGCAAGCGTCCCGGGCATGAATGAGCGCGGCGTCCATGCGCGCCTGCCGGTTGGCCTGGATGCCCGGACCCGGGCTGCGCTAGCTTTGCCGGGAACCCGGAAATCACTGGCAGGCCACTCTCCGCGATGCGCATAGCCTTCATCTCGGCAAACCGCGAAAACATGCCGGACGCCGTCATCCCGATCGGCCTGCTGCAGGTGATGGCCTCGGTTCCGGACCGGCACGAAAAGCTGTTCTGGGACCTTTGCTTCGAGGACGACCCCTGCACGACCGTCGCACGGCACCTCGACGGGCATCGGCCTGATCTCGTGGCCATCGCGCTGCGCAACATCCAGAACATGGATTACACGAACATCGCCGTGAACCTCGACTACTACCGGCGGCTGGTCGAGACGGTGCGGGAGCATTCATCGGCACCGATCGTGCTCGGCGGTGGCGGCTTCTCCGTGATGCCGCGCGAGCTGATGGAAATCCTCGGCGCCGACTACGGGATTGCCGGCGAGGGCGAGCGGGCGTTCGCGTCGCTGCTCGAGGAACTCGGGCGACCGGTGCCGTCGTTTGGCGGCATCGAGCGCCTTCACTACCGCGCGGACGGCGTGCTCAAGACCAACGGCAGCGCGCTCGAGCCGCTCGACGTAGACGCCCTGCCGAGGGCGGACCGCAGCGTGCTTTCCGAACGCTACTACACCGAGTACGGCATCGAGTCGCTGCAGACCAAGCGTGGCTGCCCGCTGCACTGCGAGTACTGCACGTATCCGCTGATCGAGGGCGCGCGCAGCAGGATGCGCGACCCGGCGCGGGTGGCCGACGAGTTCATGGAGATCAGCGCTCGCAGGGGCGTCGAGCACGTGTTCATCGTCGACAGCGTGTTCAACCTTCCGCCGCGTCACGCCAAGGCGGTGTGCCGCGAGCTCGTCGCCCGCGGGAACCGCACCCCATGGACGAGCTACGTCAACCCACTGGCCTTCGACGACGAGCTGGCGGGGCTGATGGCGCGTGCCGGCGCCGCGGGCATGGAGATCGGATCCGACAGCGGTTGCGACGAGGTGCTCGACCGCCTGCGCAAGGGGTTCCGCACCGACCGCATCCGCCGCCTCGCGACGATCGCAAGGACCCACGGCCTCAAGGATTGCCATTCCTTCATCCTGGGAACCCGCGGCGAGACGCTCGCGGACGTCGAGCGCACGCTCGATTTCGTGGAGGAACTCGATCCATTCGCCGCCCTGATGCTGGTCTGGGTGGACGACCACGAGGTCGTCGACGCGGCGACGCTCGAGGCGCGCCGAGACTTCCGCGACGAAATCTACGCGCGCGTCGCGGCCCGCGCAGCGCGACAGCCACGCTGGTCCGTCCCGCGCCTTGGGGTGCGCTTCGACCCGCGGGCGTTCGCGGCGTTGCGCCGTCACGGACTGCGTGGCCCGCTCTGGCAGCACCTCGACCGCGTTCCGGCGGCGCGACTGACCGACGCCGTCGGCGGCGCGACGGCTCCGCCGGTCACTTCAGCTTGACGACGGTTCCCTTGATTGTGACGCCGGCCATCGTGGCGCCGGCGCCGCACTGGAACTCCGTCTGGCTGCTGAAGGGTTGCTTCTTGTAATAGCCCTTGATGTTCACGACGGCGTTACCGCCCTCGCTCAGGGCCCGCTGGTGGAACGAGAGCAGAGCCGAGAGGAAGGCCCATTCGCAGGCCTGTTTGTCGGACTTTCCGACAGCGTTGGTCTTCTTGTTCGACTGGAACTCGCCGATGGTCCGCTCGATCGGCGGGTGAGGCTGGTCGCCAAAGAAGAACTGCACGCCCTCCAGGCGCCCAGCGTACTCAGGGTTGCCCAGCACGTCCGCCAGCGGATAGGAGCCGACGTCGTCGCGGGCGCCCGTCGTTGCGGAAGCCATGAGCATCGCGGCCGCGAGGGCCAGTCGTCCGGTGCGTACCATCGTCATTTCCTCTTGATGCAATGCATATCGGTCAGCGGCCACCCGACTCATCCGCCGCGTGTGGCAGTGACGACCATCCAGTCGACGACCGTGGGCGTGGCCTCGCCGACTGGTCGATACTCAAACGTACCAACCCAGTCCCGCAGGGCCTGCTGCACGCAGCCGGAACCCGACTGCGACGCGATGCCGGCGACACGCCCGTCACGCTGGACCACGAAGGCCGTACGGTAAACGAGGCCGCCGTCAGGCACGCAGTCCGCAGGCAGCACCACCGGGCCGGAACTCAGCAACTCCAGCGATGCTTCCGGCACGCCGGGCGCGGTGGTCGCGCAGCCTGCGAGCGCCGCCCCGACAATCATCGCAATGCAGGTGCTGCGGATCGACGCCTCTATCGTGGATGGCAGGATCATCTCCGGGTTACCCCTCGATTGACGATCGTCGCCGACCAGGGTATCCGAAACGACCCTGGCTTCGAGATACCGAGCACACTGGCACCGCGCCTGCGGCAACTTCGGTGTCAGCGGACGAGCGCCGGAGTCGAGGCGATCAGGAGCTGCGCCGCGTAGTACAGCGGCAACCCCCAGGCGCGGTTCGCAAACTCGTGACGAACGAAGCGATCACGTGCGACCGAGATGTCCGAGGCCGTGAACGCCAGGGCACCGACGGCGACCGCCCAGGGGCCACCTGCCGCCGTGACACCACAGGCCAGAGCCGACATGATCCCGATCACCAGCATGTACGCACGTACCGGCCACACCATGTCCTTCGGCAGGGACGGAGACAGCCAGCGGAGAACCAGGCCGAGGGCGACCGCCAGAAGCACGACTCCCACCGCGAGGCCAAGCAGGTGGATCGGCCGGGTCAGGAACGCCGCGGAGTACGCCAGGTGTCCGGAGAGGAATGCGAACACGCCGGCACGGAACATTGCCGGGCGGTGAAGCGGAATCAGCAGCAGGTCGCCGAGCAGGCACAGTCCCAGGCCCACCAGAATCAGCAGGCCGTAGCTGGACTCCAGGGCGCCGGCCTGCAGCCCTGCCCACATGAAAGCCAGCGAAGCCACGGGCTTGGTCAGCCACAATCCGCTGCGCGACCCGCGCCACTCTGCCCACAGCAGTCCCGCCACTGCCGCCGCGCAAAGCAGGATCGGTCCCCAGGCGTTCACGGGGTGACCTGGCCGCTCCAGCGGCCACGGGTCCCGGCATCAGGGCATGGAGTTGCCATAATCCTCCGGCGCATCGACGAGGTTCAGCGGCGACGGGAGCCCCGCAGGTAGAGCACGTAGGCGATGAGCACGATGATGACGAGCAGCAGGATCTTGAGCATGGTTGTCCGCGCCTCCCGGCGCCGGCAATGTTAGCGCCCGTGAAAGTCGAATCAGTGATTTCCTTTCGCGCCGGACCCGGTGCCATCGCCCACATCCGTGAGCACGGGCTCGAGCCCGCAGACGTCGCGGCGATTCCCGCCGCCGCTGGCGGGCCCAAGGGCCTTGCGCTCGTGCCGCTCGACAGGCTGCTGTTTGGCGAGTGGCTGCCCCGGGACGGTACGCCGATCGAGCTGCTCGGCGCGTCGGTCGGGGCCTGGCGCATGGCGGCACTCGCGCAGGTCGATCCTCCCGCGGCACTCGACCGGTTGCTCCATGCCTACGTTCGCGACCAGAACTACTCCGCGAAGCCCTCGCCCGCCGAGGTGGCGGCGGCGTGCCGCCGCATCGCCCGCGCGGTGCTTGGCGACCGCCCTCTCGCGTTGCGCGATGGCGTCTCGCTGACCGTGATCACCTCGCGGGCGCGCGGGCCGCTCGCCACTGCGGAATCGAAGCTCGCCTTCGCGCGCGCGACCCTTAGCAACGCGCTGGCGCGCGAGCGACTCGCCGAGCACCTCCAGCGCGTGCTGTTCACCGCGGGTCCGCCGGGGTTCATGACCGGGACATTCGACGCCTTCGGGCTCGTGAACGTGCCGCTCGACGAGCGCAACGCCGAGGACGCGCTGCTGGCTTCCGGCACGATCCCGCTGCTCTGCGCGCCGGTGCGTGACATCGCCGGCGCACCGCCGGGCAACTACTGGGACGGTGCGCTGGTGGACTACCACCTGCTGCTGCCTTACCCAAGGCTCGCGCGTGCCGACGGCCGACGCCGCATCGTGCTGTATCCGCACTTCAACGACTACGTGACGCCCGGCTGGCTAGACAAGCACCTGCCATGGCGCAAGGCACCCCGCGGCCACCCGTGGCTCGAGCACATGCTGCTCGTGGCCCCCTCGCCGGCCTTCCTCTCGCGACTGCCGAACGGAAAGCTTCCCGACCGGCAGGATTTCTACCGCTACGGCCCGGACCACGCCGCCCGTATCCGCGCCTGGGAACGTGCGATCGGCGAGTGCGAGCGCTTCGCGGAGGCGGTGCTGCGTTGGCTGGAGCGGCCGGACCCCTCGCTGCTGCGCCCCATCTGACCCGCTATGATGGGCGGATGATCAACTCTGCGACGCGCCGGGTCGAACTCATGCGCCATCCCGGCTCGCCCTCGAGCGGGGTAGTGCGGCGCATCGATGTCGAGATCTCGACCGCCGCGGAAGACGCGCTGCGTCTACGTTATTTCGTGGATGGTGACGTCGGGCGCATCGCACTGCCTTCGCCAGCGCCGCCACGCGCAGCGGATGGCCTGTGGCGCCACACCTGCTTCGAGGCCTTCGTCGCCGGCGAAGGATCCGGGGCTTACTGCGAATTCAATTTCTCGCCGTCCGGGCAGTGGGCGGTGTACGGCTTCACTGCTTATCGTGAGGGCATGGCACCGCTGGAGCACGTATTGCCACCGAAGGTGACCACGAGCATCACCGACGACCGGATCGCGATCGAGGCGCTGGTGTCGCGCGAAACGCTGCTGGCACTCCCCGGTGGCCCGGCGCTGCGGCTCGGCCTCGCCGCAGTGATCGAGCGGAGCGACGGGGGCCTGTCGTACTGGGCGCTGACGCATCGCGGCGACAAGCCCGATTTCCACGACCCGGGCAGCTTCGTGCTCAGCCTCGGGCGCGAGCAGACATGGTGAGCTTCGGCCTCGACCGGCTGGTCGCGGATCCGGGGCTGCGTCGTCCGCTGGCCGGGCGTCGCGTGGCACTGCTTGCACACCCGGCCTCGGTCACCGCGAGCCTCGACCATGCCCTCGATGCACTTGCTGCATCGGGTGACCTGCGGCTCACGGCGGCATTCGGCCCGCAGCACGGCCTGCGCGGCGACAAGCAGGACAACATGGTCGAGTCGCCGGACTTCGTGGACCCGAAGCTCCGCATACCCGTGTTCAGCCTGTACGGCGAGGTGCGCCGGCCCACCGACGCGATGCTGGACACCTTCGACGTGCTGCTGGTGGACCTGCAGGATCTCGGCTGCCGCATCTACACGTTCATCACCACGCTGCGCTACGTGCTCGAGGCAGCCGCGCGCCGCGGCAAGGCCGTGTGGGTGCTCGACCGGCCGAACCCGGTCGGGCGCCCCGTCGAGGGACTCACGCTGCGCGCAGGCTGGGAAAGCTTCGTGGGCGCGGGTCCGATGCCCATGCGCCACGGCCTGACGCTGGGCGAGCTCGGGCACTGGTTCATCCGCGAGCTGCAGCTCGATGTCGAGTACCGCGTGATCGAGATGCAGGGGTGGCAGCCGGAGCAGTCGCCGGGCTTTGGCTGGCCGCTCCTCGAGCGCAGCTGGGTCAACCCGAGCCCCAACGCGCCCAACCTCTGGATGGCCCGCTGCTACGCGGGCACGGTCATGCTCGAGGGCACGACGCTGTCGGAGGGTCGCGGCACGACACGCCCGCTCGAGCTGTTCGGCGCGCCCGACATCGACGCGGCAGGAATCGTCGCGCAGATGCAGCGCCTCGCACCGCACTGGCTGCACGGCTGCCGGCTCCGTCCCTGCTGGTTCGAGCCGACCTTCCACAAGCACGCGGGCCAGCTCTGCTCAGGCGTGCAGGTGCATGTCGAGGGTGCGTCCTACGATCACCCGGCATTCCGGCCATGGCGTGTGCAGGCGCTGGCGTTCAAGGCGCTGCGGCGGTTGAATCCCGACTATGCCCTGTGGCGCGATTTCCCGTATGAATACGAACGCGAGCGCCTCGCGATCGACCTGATCAACGGCAGCGACCTGCTGCGCCGCTGGGTGGACGATCCTTCGGCCACGCCGGCCGACCTGGACACGCTCGCGCAGCCCGACGAAGACGCCTGGCACGAAGTTCGTGACGGCGCGCTGGTCTACCGCTGAGTGCGCATGACAGACCTGGCAGCACCGAGGCGGGCCGTGATATCCGGCCGGCGTCGCCCCGCATGACGGGCGCGACGGCCACCTACGACCTGCTGGTGGTCGGCGGCGGCATCAATGGCGCAGGCATCGCGCGCGACGCTGCCGGACGAGGCCTGCGCACGCTGCTCTGCGAGCAGCACGACCTCGCCTCGCACACCTCGTCGGCCAGCACCAAGCTGATCCACGGCGGGCTGCGCTACCTGGAGTTCTACGACTTCGCACTCGTGCGCAAGTCGCTGCGCGAGCGCGAGATCGTGCTCTCGGCCGCGCCGCACATCTGCTGGCCGCTGCGCTTCGTGCTGCCGCACGACTCGCACCTGCGGCCGGCGTGGATGATCCGCGCCGGGCTGTTTCTCTATGACCATCTCTCGCGGCGACGCATGCTGCCGGGCTCCGAGGGCGTCAACCTGCGCCGCCACCCGGCGGGCGAGCCGCTCGAGGCCCGCTACACCCGCGGCTTCGTCTACTCCGACGCCTGGGTCGATGACGCGCGGCTCGTCGTGATCACTGCGATGGACGCCCGGGAGCACGGTGCCGACGTGTTGACGCGCACGCGCTGCGGGCGGCTCGAGCGCCGCGGCGAGCGCTGGGCCGCGACGCTCGAGCGTGCCGGGGGCGGCGCGATCGAGGTCGAGGCACGCGCCGTCGTGAACGCCACCGGCCCCTGGGTGGACCGTTTCCTCGACGAAGGCACGCCGGTGCGTGCCACGCATCACCCGCGGCAGGTGAAGGGCAGCCACATCGTGGTGCCGCGCCTCTTCGGGCACCACTACGCCTACATCTTCCAGGCTGCCGACGGCCGCATCGTGTTCGCGATTCCCTACGAGGACGACTACACGCTGATCGGCACGACGGAGATGGACTACTCGGGCGATCTCGCCACGCCCTCCATCGCCGAGTCCGAGGTGGCCTACCTTCTCGGTCTTGCCAACCGCTACTTCGCGCGGAATCTCGCTCGCGAGGACGTGGCATGGACCTTCGCGGGACTTCGGCCGCTGCTCGCCGACCCGAAGGACCGCGCCACCAGCGTCACCCGGGACTACGTGCTCGACCTGGACACGAGCGGCGCGCCGCTGCTGTCGGTCTACGGCGGCAAGCTCACCACCTACCGCAAGCTCGCCGAGGACGTGGTGGATGCGCTCGCACCGGGGCTCGGCTGCGCGGCTGCACACTGGACCGCGGACGCCCCGCTGCCCGGTGGCGACATGCCGGACGCAAACTTCGATGCGTTTCACGCGGCGCTCGCGAGGCGGTATCCGTGGATGCCGGCGAAGCTGCTGCATCGCTGGGCGCGTGCTTACGGGACGCGTGCCCTGCGTCTGCTCGAGGGCGCGCAATCGATGGCGGACCTCGGCGAGGAGGTACTCCCCGGCCTCCACGCGAGCGAGGTCGACTACCTCCGGCGCGAGGAATGGGCCATGACCGCCGAGGACGTGCTCTATCGCCGCAGCAAGCTCGCGCTGCACCTGCCCGCCGACGGCGCGGCGCAGCTCGATGACTGGCTGCGGCGCCATCCACCCGGCGAGGCGCTGGTGTAATCTCTCGAGACACGAGAGGTCTTCATGCCACGTTTCGTGCTCGCCCTCGACCAGGGCACGACCAGCTCCCGTTCCATCCTGTTCGATCGCGCCGGATTCGCGCAGGTCGCTCATCATCGGGCGCTTGTCGGTGCGGCTCTCGACGCTGCGGTTCAGCTGCGACAGCGCGATCACCGGGCACTGCAGCTCCTTGGCCAGCGCCTTCAGGCCGCGCGAGATCTCGCCGATCTCGGTGGCGCGGTTCTCCTCGCTGCTGCTGGTGCCGCTCATCAGCTGCAGATAGTCGACGACGATCAATCCGAGGGTGCCGCCG
>Ga0210103_1000032_pt1 | contig 22766 bp, 13 predicted proteins | sample RushSE_CattailNL_6_FD_185564 | JGI IMG/M metagenome (GOLD analysis project Ga0210103, IMG submission 185564) | Wetland microbial communities from San Francisco Bay, California, USA, that impact long-term carbon sequestration - RushSE_CattailNLA_D2... | ecosystem: Environmental > Aquatic > Marine... | reverse complement strand
TTCAGCCGGGATTTTTTTGAAATGCGGATCATGGCTGCCTCCCCTTCTAATTGGCTGCAAATCTTTTAAAAATAGATACCCAACACGATGCCGGCAACTGCCTGAATGGCGCCTCAAGTAACGGCTTTAAAATGCCGATAGACCATCATACGGCAGACAGGATTCATTTTCATGCGCCCATCGGCACCCGGGAGGAAACATGGCTGACAACAATATCGTTTTATTGGAAAACCTCGAGTGGTTTGACGAAACCGGCAAGCAGCTCGTGCACCGCCTTCCCCAGGAAGGCTCGGGCGAAATCAAGTGGGGTGCACAGCTCACCGTAAGGGAGAGCCAGGCGGCGGTATTTTTCTACAAGGGCAAGGCCGTGGGCGCCTTCGGACCGGGGCGCCACACCCTAAAAACGGGCAACATCCCCATTCTCACTAAAATCGCCAGCATCCCCTGGGGGATGAAGAGCCCCCTGCGCGCGGAGGTTTACTTCGTCAACCTGAAGGTGTTCACCAACCTCAAATGGGGTACGCGCGACCCCGTCGCTTACAAGGACGCGGAGCTCGGTCTGATCCGGCTGCGTGCCTTCGGCGTGTTCAACCTCCAGGTGGTGCAGCCGGCCCTTTTCATCAACAGCCTGGTTGGGACCCAGGGGATTTTCACCACCGAGGCGGTCGAGGAGTATCTCAACCTGGTGATCGTCTCCCGATTCAACGACTACATGGGCCAGACTCTCGATTCGCTCCTGAACCTTCCCGCGAAATACGACGAATTGTCCGAAGGCTTGAGCAAGCGACTGGAGGAAGACTTCGGCCGTTTCGGCATCCGCCTCGCCCAGATTTACATCAATGCCATCACCCCGCCGCCCGAGGTCCAGCAGGCGATCGACGACCGCAGTCGCATGGGCGTGTTCAAGGACATGGAGAAGCTCATGCAGCTGAAGGCGGCCATGGCCATGGAAAAGGCCTCGTCCGCCGACGGCAGCGCGGCTTCGGGCATGGGCGCCGGCCTGGGACTGATGCTGCCGGCGATGTTCGCCCAGTATTTTTCCGGCCAAAAGCCGGTGTCCCAGCCGTCGGGAGCACCCCCGGCCGCAACTTGTCCGGAATGCCGGAACGGAGTCCCAGCCGACTCCCAGTTCTGCCCGCAGTGCGGGCATCAGTTGGTGGTTTTCACGCAGTGCTCGCGCTGCGGGAAAAACCTCGCGCCCGCTTCCAAATTCTGCTCGCGCTGCGGGCTTGAAACCGGGGCTGGCCCACAGAAGAAATTCTGCAAGGCCTGCGGGGCTGCAAATTTGGTCAACTCGATTCACTGCAACGAATGCGGTGAAAAGCTTTAACGGCTTTGCAACACGGCCGGCTTCAGCGTTGTGCCTCATGTCGCCGGCGCTGCGGCGTAATTCAAGCACGCAGCGCGCCGCGACATTCGCACGCCTTGAATTCGGCGCGTCCTGCAGAGCCGCCTGACCACAAACCCTTGAAACGTGCACCCTGCACCGTGCACCCATTCGCACGATGACCACTTTTCAGATAGAACACCAGTGCCCGCAGTGCGGGGCCCCGGCGAATCTGGAGGAAACCGACCGGCTCTTCGCCTGCCCGTTTTGCCGCGTGAAGTCGTTTCTACTGACCCGGGATTACTTCCGCTACGTGCTGCCGGCCAAGAATGCCCCCGGCAAAGATCTCATCTATTTCCCGTATTGGCGTTTCAAAGGGCTTTTGCTGTTCAGCCTGCCGGCCGGAAACGACCACAAGTTCATCGATGTGAACCAGCGTGCAGCGGAAACCCCCGGCATACCGCTCACGCTGGGGCTGCGGGCCCAAACCATGAAACTCAAGTTCGCAGCACCCGACATGGAGGGTCGCTTCATACCGCCGGCACGCTCTTTTTCTGAAATTTTCACCGTTTTTCAAAAACGTTTCAGCCAGACGCTCCCCAAACCGCTCCTCTACTGCGCCCATTTAGGAGAGTCCGTAGGCCTTCTGTATTCGCCGTTTTACGCCAAGGGCAAGCTTTACGACGCGGTGCTGGACACCCCGGTGGGAAAGGTGCCGGAGGGCTTTGCGGACGATCCGGAAAAAGGAGAAAAAACGGATTGGCGCGTCAACTTTGTGCCGGCCCTGTGTCCGGACTGCGGCTGGGACTTGGAAGGGCATCGTGATGCACTGGTGCTGCACTGCCGCAACTGCAAGGCCTCTTGGTATCCGTCCAATGAAAAATTGACGCGGGTGGAATCGTTCGCTTTCGCAGACGCAGAAAGAACGGCATATCACCTGCCGTTCTGGCAGATCACGTCCACCATCTCGGATATCGCCTTAAAAACCTATGCCGATCTGGTGAAAGTCGCGAACCTGCCGATGGTTGTTCGGAAGTCTTTCGAGGAGCGGGAGTTCCGTTTCTGGGTGCCCGCGTTCAAGCTGCGGGCCCAGGCCTTTCTGCGCATTTCAGAAAGCCTGACCCTGGTACAGGCCCAGGAGATGCTCGAACCCTCATTGCCGGCTCAACGGCATCACCCGGTAACCCTGGCGGTCGAGGAAGCCTGCGAGAGCCTGAAAGTGGTGCTCGCGGGTTTTCTCAAACCTCGCCGCATGGTCGCCAACCTGCTTTCACAAATCAGCATCCACCCCACCCACTTCCGCCTGGCCTACCTGCCTTTCCTCGAAGATAAGCACGACTTTCTTCAGCCCCAGACCCAGATCGCCGTCAACAAAAACCTGCTCCGCCTTTCAAGCAACCTGTAGCCCTTGGGCGGATTTCCGGTTTTTCGCCCGCTCCGGCGTTGGACCCAACCCGGACGAACCGCAGCCAAATTAAAACCCCGAAGCGCAACCCCCGAAAAAAAATTCAACGGAATTTGTTAGCCCGAAAAATGATACCGAACCCCGACACCGTATTGATTGTTTCGCTTGTCGCACCATTTGACTTCCGCCACCGCACTGGATCGCACGGATCCGGAAACAGTTTTCTCAGCCCGGGTTACAGATTTTTCAAGACGGATCAAGACCGTTGAACCGGTAGTAAGCTTCTGGGGAGTTTCAAAATAGCAACCGGCCCGGCTGCAGTTAAGCATCCTCGCAGAGACCAGGTTGTCCTTGTTGAAATATGCCCAAACGATATTGCAATCGCAGTTCTGCCGTTGCTCTGCCCGCCGCTCTTCTGGATAGCTCAGGGTCGGCCGGGATACGTAACGTTCTCCAGATAGGACGCTCGAAATCGCATTTATCAGCTCTTGACTGCTGACGTCCTTGAAACAGTATCCGTCAGCACCCGCCTCAAAGGCCGCTCGTATGTTGTGGTCCGATTCGAGAATGGTCAGCACCAATATTTTTGCATCCGAGCTTTTGGATATTTCCGGAAGGACATCATAACCGCTTTTACCCGGAAGTCGAAGGTCCAACAAAACCAAATCCGCAGGGAATTGCTTGATAATCGTTAATGCCTCTCCACCGCTGGCCGTCTCTGCCACCACCTCCAAATTCTCCTGCGCGTTGATAAGATCCTTCAAGGCTGCGCGGTAAAGATCATTGTCCTCGACGATAATGATTTTCTTCTTGGTGTCCATGGCATCACCGAATTTGCGTTATGATCGCCGACCTGTTGTTTCTATCCGAACTATATCGCAGTATCTTCGCCGACCGGAAACGCTATACGAATGGACGTACCCGTTCCGGACAAGGAGTGTAAGGAAAATAAACCGCCGATTATTTCGACCCGCTCTCGCATGCTCTTCAACCCAAAACCGCTCATGCGATCGCCTCGATTTAAGACCTCCTTGAAATCAAAGCCTTGCCCGTTGTCTTCCACCTCGGCTTCAAAATAACTCCCGGATTTTTTCAATCGGACATAAATCGTATCGGCTTTGCTGTGCATGGCCGCATTGTTCAACGCTTCCTGGATCACGCGGTAAATCACGATTTTCAGCAACTCCGGGACCTCCTGCTCATCCACGTCGATCTGCCGTATGATCTGTATATGGCTGTAGTGCTGGCTAAACTGGCGAATGTGCCAGTTGATGGTTGGCAAAAGCCCCCTGTCATCGATAATCTCCGGCCGTAGATTGGCAGAAATACGTTTACAATCTTTAATTGTCTCTGCCAGATGCAAAATGGCATTTTCCAGTGAGGTCGCAGCTTCCCCTGGGTTTTCGTCTATCTTATTGGCGATTGATTCCAGAGCAAATTTTATCGCAGCAAGATTTCCCCCGATGCTGTCGTGCAACTCCCGGGAAACCGCTTTTCGATCGGCTTCCAGCGCTTCAATGCTCTTTCGCGAAAATTCCTTCAAACGGCGTTGGGAATCCCGCAATTCCAATTCCAAATTTTTAAGGATGGAGATATCTTTTGTGATGGTTGCCACGAATTCAATTCTGCCGTTTTCGTCCATCAAGGGAAACGCCGTCATGAGCGTGGGAAACACGCGGCCGTATTTGTCGATCCGATACCCCTCCCAGTTGCGCACCTCTTCACCGTTCAGGCATTGCTGGCGCAACTGCAACGCCAACTGATATCTATCAGGCAAAAGGAGGTTCTTGATGGACGTGCCGATCAGCTCATCCCGGCTCCAGCCGTAGGATCGCTCCGCCTCTCGGTTCATCTCGATGATGGTCCCGGACAAATCCTCGATGATGATCGAATCGGCCGCATCTCGAAAAACCCGCGACAGCTGGTGAAGTTGAGTTTGGGCGCTCCTGCGTTCAGCGATTTCCTTCTCCAATTTCGCCACGGCGTCTTCAAGATCGACGGTGCGCGCTTTCACCATCTTCTCCAACTGGACGCAAGAGTCTTTCGGAACCTCAGCGGTTGTCTTGTGTTCGTTGTTTTCCATAACGGTGGCTTTTGCGATTATCTGAAAATGCGGCCTATGATCCCTGATGATTTAATGGTATGGCCTTGCGCTATCGTCGGATGATATCCCAGACGTCACCAAGGTTGCAATAGCCGATAGTGAATTCCGAATGCATATCAGCAGATGACATCCTTGTGGGTTTCGACCTTGGCAGCCTTATCTCAATCGGTAAAATGCCTAAGATTGGTACTTTTCCCAGCAGGGGCCGGAACGAGAAGAACTCTTCATTTTTTTTGGGGGGGAGGATAAAATCGGCTATTCTCTGTAGACGTTGATCTCGACGATGACAGAGCTGAACCAGCAACTGCGACACGTATGCTATGACAGGAAATAGGTATGCGTTGGACACAGCACATGCGGGCGAGCCGCAGTAGGCCGAATCGTTGTGCAGCGACTTCGTTTTAAACTCTTGAGCTTGTACGAATCGAAAAAATAGATCTGTCTGTCGCTAATCGCATGCACAATGGACCAATGATCCCACATACGACCTCCCAAACCGATAAGAATGACCCGTTTGCTGCCGCCATCAAGAAATGATATCATCTCGGACCAAAATTCATCTAGGGATGTTTCGGGGCGGTGTTTGAATGGCATGTTCCGGTCATGAATTTTGCCATTGGCGGCGTCCCGGAGAATACTTCCTATCGTGTTCAGGCCGATTCCTTCCGTCAGCACTCTGCTGAGATTTTCGGTATTTTCCAGATAAATGAGAATTTGCTTAAATAGGTTCTTGGATTCTTCTTCCCCGATATCAGAAATTATCCGAGTTGCGTTGACGATACTGTATATGGCACATAAGCCATCCAAGGCCCCCTGAAGGTAGGGTCTCATCTCCTTTCCATTCATATACAATGAACCTCCCCGCCTAAGAGGGCGAGGCCTTTTAACCGCCTCAGAAACAAGTCCCATACCGCTTACCTCCGTTTGGTGTTCATCCCGAAAATCAAGATTGTGATATTCCGCAGGAGTCTCAGAAACCTTAATTTAAGAATACCTGAAGGGTCAGATAAATGAAAAAGGCAGAGCCTAATCAAGGTCTGCCTCATAAAAACGATGTTTCTCAAAATACCGTTGTGTTACGAACCGCCAACCTCAATTAGGCTAAACGGCCGAAAAGATGCACGTGTATTCGAGAGACATCCTGCAAGGCCACCTACAACCTTCCTTATTTTAAAAGTAACCATCCAGATGGCATGAGCCGTCTTAGGTTCATTTTGCGGGTGTTGAAGTCGGGTGGTCCATTGCAACTATGGTTAAAATAAGTCGGAACCCAACAAAATCAAGTGGTATCCATCTTTGCAGCAAACCGTAGACTTTCAGTTAATTAGGATGCGAAAAGGCCCGCCGGTTTTTTTGTATTGGTTGTTTTTTCAATTTGTTGGAGCAAAAATGATCCATGGAATCAAATGACGAGCTTCTGCAGCTAACAATTTTGCTCCTGCCGCTATCAGTTCTTCGGCCGGTCTGAAGCCCCATATGGCGCCCACCGGGAACATGCCGGCCGCCCGTGCCGTCTGCATGTCGATGGACGTATCTCCGATAAAAAGGAAATCCTCGGGGGGGATGTCGAGACGGGATGCAATTTCCAGGGCTGCGGAAGGGTCCGGCTTCTTCGGCCGCTCCGGCGTTGCCCCCTGCACGATGCGGAAAGCGATGTCCGGAAGCAGCGCCTTGACGATCTCCTTGCTAGCGTCGTCCGGCTTGTTGGAGAGAACCGCAATTGCAAACCCGGCCGCGGCAAACGCCGCCAGCATTTCGGGAACGCCGGGGTAAGGCCGTGTTTTCACCAGCCAGCGGGAGGCATAATCGTTTTTCATCTCTCTAACGAAGCGCTGAAACTCGCTGTCGCTGGCGACTTCGAATGGCAGCGCCCTTCGCACCAGCATGTCGATGCCGTCGCCGACGAAATACTTGTAAGCCGCCAAGTCGTGTTTCGGCAGACGGTTGCGCTCAAGAACGCAGTTCATGGAATCCGCCAGGTCTTCGAGGGTGTTTAAAAGCGTCCCGTCCAAGTCGAAAATGACTGCCTTGAACTTCACATGGCCTCCTACAAGCGGAAATTCAGGTTGTGTTCATCGAAAGTCTATTTTGGAAGAAAAGCGAGCCGGTGTCAAAAGGATTGTCGGAGAGGGGTAATCTCCAGCCGATTGACAGGGTTTGCCTATTCGAATACCTTTACCGCCGGCTTCATCTCAACTGCGAGGAGGCAGCGCCGTGAGCAACGCCGTTCATCCGTCCCCGGAAAGCACCGGGATTCCGCAACTGGACCATATTTTGGGCGGACTCTTCATCGGCGACAACGTCATCTGGTACGACGACGCCGGCAGCCTGGCGCCCGTTTTCTGCCTGAATCTCATCGAATCCGCCAATGCCCGCAACCTGCCCGTCATATACGTCAGTTTCGATCGCTCCCCCAAGAATCTCATGGACAAACTGGGGCGGTTGTCCGACTCGCCGACCCTGACGGTACTGGATGGATTCACCCACGGCAAGGGGGCCGGTGCCGATGTGTTCCTGCAGTTCTACAAACGCCGGGAAGCCAGGGGCACCCAACGGGTGGTGTGCCTGGATCAGCCGCACAAACCGAAACTGTTCTCGGACGCGCTTTACAAGGCCGTCCATGCGGCCGCGGGCGATGTGCGCTTGATCTTCGAAAGTCTGACGGGAATGCAGGAGCTTTGGGGCGGGGAAGAGCATGTCATTCGGTTTTATTCCCGCGCCTGCCCGCGACTGTATGAATCGAACACGATCGCCTACTGGCTGATCGAGAAGGGCGCACACACGCCACGCCTGAAATCCAGCATCAACCAGATCGCCCAGGTGGTCGTGGATCTGTCGGTCAAACGCGGCAAGACCCTCATGACCATCATTAAAGCGGAACGGCAGGCCACTGCGTCTCTGAACAAACCCTTGGCCTTCCTGACACGGGAAACGGACGTCCGCTTCGAATCCCAGGACCGCGCGTCGGGGCCTTATGATCTGGGCGATCGCCTGAAGACCCTGCGCCTGCAAAAAGGATTTTCGCAGACCGAACTGGCGCGCTCGGTCGGCGTCACGGCGAGCACCATCTCCCAGATCGAAAGCAATTTCATCTTCCCGTCGCTTCCGGCGCTGTATCGAATGGCAGAAATCCTTTCGGTGGAAGTTTCATCTCTTTTGGGAGAACCGCTCCGCAAAGCCAGGAAGGTGGTCTTTTCGCAGACGGAGGCCCTGCCCGCGAAACTTTCCGGTTCGACTGCAGGCGACCTTTCCGCGTGGGTGCTGACTCCGGGGAAAACCGGGCTGGCCGCCGAGCCCCATCTCATAGAGATCCCGCCGCACCGTAAAATCAGCGGCCACTTCACGGCCCGCAAGGCGCCCGAAATCGGGTATGTTCTTTCAGGCAGGGTCAGTCTCACCGTCGACAACGTCGCCCACACGGTTGCTGCCGGCGACACCATCTACCTTGGCCGCGAGACCCCCCAGCAATGGGAAAACCCCGGTTGCGAGCCGGTCCGGTTGCTATGGGTGACTATCCTTTGAGATTCTCGCGCAGCCTCAAGTGCGCGAGAATCTCAAAGGCCATGGCACCGAGCTTGACGCAGAGGCTTACAAGCCGTTTGAAAAACAAGCATCGGTCCGTCAGCCAGGGCGCCGGGCGATTTGGAAGGCGCAGCCTATCGGCTGACAAGTAAGCATTTACAAGAACCACGCCACGCCGGATCACGGTCCGAGGCACCGTTTTCAAACGCCTTTTACACCAGCCCCTGGTCCAGCATGGCGTTGACCACTTTGAGGAAGCCTGCGATGTTGGCCCCGGCGAGGTAATTGCCAGGGGTCCCGTATTCCGCCGCCGCGTTCAGGCACGTGCGGTGGATGCTCTTCATTGTCATCTTCAAACGGCCGTCCACCTCCTCCCGGGACCAGTTCAACCGCATGCTGTTCTGCGCCATTTCCAGGCCCGACACCGCGACGCCCCCCGCATTGGCGGCCTTGCCCGGCGCGTAGAGGATCCCCTTGTCGAGGAAAACTTTCACCGCCTCGGGTGTGGAAGGCATGGTGGCCCCTTCCGCGACCAGACCGACACCGTTTGCCATCAACTGTTCTGCATCCTTACGACCTATTTCGTTCTCTGTGGCGCAAGGGAAGGCGCAATCGGCCTTGAGATTCCAGAGCGGGTTGTGATCCAGACCCGACCCGCATTCCATGAACACCGCCTGGGAGTATTTGTCGACGTATTCGCCGATCCGCGCCCGGCGGATGTTTTTCAGTCGTTTCACAAAGTCCAGTTTTCCGCGGTCGATGCCCTCCTCGTCGAAGATGTACCCCGACGAGTCCGAGAGGGTCACCACCTTGGCGCCCATCTCGATCAGCTTTTCCGCGGTGTGCTGGGCCACGTTGCCGGCGCCGGAGACCAGGCATACCTTGCCGGCGATGCTCTGGTTGCGGGTGGCGAGCATTTCAGCTGCGAAATAGACCAGGCCGTAGCCGGTGGCCTCGCGCCGGACCAGGCTTCCTCCCCAGTCCAGGCTCTTGCCGGTGAAGACTCCGGTGAACTCGTTGCGCAGTTTCTTGTACATGCCGAAAAGATAGCCGATCTCCCGCGCACCGACGCCGATGTCTCCCTCCGGGATGTCGGTGTAAGGGCCGATGTGGCGGAAAAGCTCGGAGATGAAACTCTGGCAGAAGCGCATGACTTCGTGATCCGACTTGCCTTTGGGGTCGAAGTCCGACCCGCCCTGCCCTGCGCCCATGTTGAGAGTGGTGAGGGAATTCTTGAACACCTGCTCGAAGGCGAGAAACTTCAAAATGCTCAGGCTGACCGAAGGGTGAAACCGCAGCCCGCCCTTGTAGGGCCCGATGGCGCTGTTCATCTCCACCCGGAACCCGCGATGGACGCGGGATTGCCCGTGATCGTCCATCCAGGGCACCCGGAACATGATAATCCGCTCCGGTTCGATGAGCCGCTCCAGGATGGCTTCACGGCGGTACTCGGGGTGCCGCTCCAACACGGGCGCTACGGATTCGAGCACCTCGCGGACGGCCTGGTGAAATTCCTTTTCGCCCGGATCGCGCGACGACAGTATTCTCGAAATGTCCAGCATGGATATTCTCCTTTGCGTGAATGCGATGATCGTTCTCGGGTTCAGGCGTCAATGATCGCAAGAGCCTCTTCCCGGAAAGCCTCCATCACATAGGGAAGGCCGGTGACTTTGGAGCATTCCTCGGTCAGCGAGAAGAGATCCTGCCGGCTGATGTATTTCACGGCCCAGTTGCGGGTGCCTGCCATCAACTGCTGCAGGCCGACGCGGATCTTGTCGGTCGCATTGAAGATGCCGATGGCCCCCAGCGGGAACTTGTCCACTTCGGCGCCGTATTTCTCCTTGAGCACCTCGTAGTTCATGAAGATCTCCTCTTTCGTCATCCCGAAGCGGGAAACGCTTTTAGGGAGGCCTTCATCTTCGCCGCGCAGCCACTTCTCGGCGTTCTTGCCCACCATCCCGGGAATCATCAGGGCCCGGCCCATGCATACCGCCTTGCAATAGGGCGCACCCAAGGCAAGCGCCTTGAAAACGTGGTCCTCGGACGAAAACCCTCCGGCAAAGGCGATGTCCGGCACCGGCCGCCCCCGGGCAGCAAGCCGATTGCACAGGTCGTAGGCCATCGCATGCAGGTAAATGGACGGCACGCCCCACTCGGTCATCATGCGCCAGGGGCTCATGCCGGTTCCGCCCGGAGCACCGTCGATGGTCAGCAGGTCAATGCCGGCATCGCTCGACCAGCGGATGGCCATGGCCAGCTCGCGCATGGGATAGGCGCCGGTTTTCAGCGTAACGCGCCGGGCGCCGAGTTTGCGCAGCCGTTGGACTTCTTTCATGAACCCTTCCTGGTCGATGAACCCCAGTCGTGAATGCCGCTCGAACTGCTTCAAAGGCCCGGCCTTGAAGGCCGCCTGGTGCGCCGGAAGCTCCGGGTCGGGGGTCACGATGTAGCCGCGCTTCTTGAGCTCGAGCGCGCGGCTCAGGGAGTTGACCTTGATCTCGCCCCCGATGCACTTGGCCCCCTGCCCCCATTTGAGTTCGATGGTCTCAACCCCCAGCTTGTCGAGGGCGTATTCGGCCACCCCCAGGCGCGTGTCCTCTACGTTCATCTGCACCAGGATGTCCCCATAGCCTTCATAGAAGCGCCGGTATTCACGCACGCGGCGGTCCATCTCGGGCGATTTGACGACCTTCCCCTGGGCGTCCAGCTCAAGCCCGGGGTCGATGCCGCAAACGTTCTCGCCGCAGACGATGCTGATGCCGCTGATGGCCGCCCCCACGGCGAAGTGCTCCCAGTTTTTACGGGCGATGTCGGTGCTGCCCAAGGCGCCGGTAAAAATCGGAACCTTCATCTTGACTTGGGGTTCTGCGCCGAACCGAGTCTCGGTATCAACGTTCGGAAAGGTCGCCAAGTCCGGGTCGGCCTCGACCCCCTTCGCACCCAGGGCATAGCCCATGATGTTGAGATGCGAGTAGTCGACCGGATAGTCTTTATCGGCCCCGGCGGTGACATTGCCGAAGGGTTCCGGGTAGAGCACCTCGCGCCCCCTGAAGGTTGCGCGGAACATGTCGCAGTTGCCGCGGCAGCCGTCGATGCAACGGCTGCAGATCCCCGATTGGGGGGCCACGTTCCTGGAGCGGTTGGCGGTTTGCAAAGCGTCGTTGGCGTTGGGGCGGTGAAGATTCATGCAATTTCTCCTTTCACTGGGAATGAAAAAAGCGCCCGCCTCTTTGAGGAGTCGGACGCCCTGGACGATGAATAGGACCCATACTCATATGCGCCACAAAGTTATAGTTTGGATGAAAATTAATCATCCTTTTAATTTTGGCTAACAATTTTGTCAATAATTTGTGAACTGAATTTGAATTATTTTTTTAAACAAAACGACATAGACAGGTGATTGTCGATGTTTCTGGAAAGGCGGACCGGCCGATGATATGCTATCGATCATGACGCCAGCCACACTCCAGCTGCCCCCTTTAATCGACCAGTTTCTCAACTACTTGCTTGTGGAGAAGGGGCTTTCTCGGGCTACCCTTGAATCCTATAGCGCCGATCTTCTGCGATACGCCGATTTCATGCAGCAAAGCGGACGGGACAGTGTCTCGGTGGAAGACACCGCCATCATTCTGAAGCACTTGATCAGCCTGCGCAACGAGGGCTTGGGTGCGCGGTCCCGTGCAAGGCACCTGGTGTCCGTACGCGGGTTCTACCGCTTCCTGGCCCAGGAGAAGGTCCTGCCGCTTGATCCGTCAGAACTCGTCGATCTCCCCAAGACCACGTTAAAGCTGCCGGATGTGCTAACCCAGACGGAAGTCCAGCGGCTGCTGAACGCACCGGACGGCCGCAAGCCGTCCGGCCTGCGCGACGCCGCCATGCTGGAGGTCCTCTATGCGACCGGCCTGCGGGTCTCCGAGCTCACCAACCTTAAGATCCAGGATGTCCAACTGGAGGCCGGGTTCGTACGGGTGATGGGTAAAGGGTCAAGGGAACGCATCGTCCCCATCGGCCAGTACGCCCGTGAAAAAGTGCTGTTTTATCTCGAGCATGCCCGCGGCCGCATGGTCAAGGAACGCTCCAGCCCCTATCTCTTTGTCGCGCGCGCCGGCCGTCCCATGACCCGCCAGGGGTTTTGGAAGCTGCTGCGCCAGTACGCGCGTGCCGCAGGCCTTTTCAAGAAGGTGACACCCCACAGCCTCCGGCATTCCTTTGCCAGCCACCTGCTCGAGGGCGGGGCGGACTTGCGGGCGGTCCAGGTCATGCTCGGCCACGCCGATATTTCCACCACCCAGATCTACACCCACGTGGCCAACGACCGCCTGAAGGAGCTTCATCGCAGATTTCATCCAAGGGGATGAAATCTGACCGGGTATTAAAAGATTCGCCCGCAAGGGACCTAACCAACGCGTCGCGACGCGGTTGGGGGCAACAGGGTTCAATACGTGGGGGAGCGGCTACCGGTCTTCGTGGTCGTAGCTACTTCGGCCGAGCAGGTTTCAGCCGCGATTCCCGGGCGCAGCGCTTGTCGCGGTGGGAAAGCCGTAATACGCCGGGACGCGCAACTATGTTCTTGACACGAACAGTATGTTTCTCTAAGAGTGACGGATAGTTTGCATTTCCCCGCAGGGAGCGCATGCCCCACGCTTAACCGGAATGACCCATCTGACCTCTTCCAAACCTATCGGCTGCTGGCATCAAGGGGGGTCTTCCCCTGAGCCGCTGGACACCGCTGTCGAAAATGCCCTTCTGAATGTCGGCAGGCCGATCTACGTGGTCGACCGGCAGGGCCGTTTCGCCTTCAGCCAGACCGGTTCGGCGGAACTCGGCCGTTGTTCGACCGGAGATGACGGCGCGCTGCCCCTGCATGCATATGTCCCGCCCCTTCACCCGGAAGCGCTGGGGGACGCCGCCTTTAAAAAGACCCATGGACTGCAATACGCCTATGTGGCCGGGGAAATGGCCAACGGCATCACATCGGTCCGGATGGTCATGGAGGCCGGCCGGTCCGGCATGGTCGGGTTTTTCGGCGCCGGCGGGCTTCTGCCCCGCGAGGTCGAGGATGCCGTCGACCAGCTTCAGCGGGCCGAACCCCGCATCCCCTTCGGCGTCAACCTGATCCACAGCCCCGGCAATCCCGAGCTTGAAATGACCCTCGCCGAGATGTTCCTGCGCAAACAGGTCCGGCTCGTCAGCGCCTCCGCCTTTGTCGAGCCCACCCTGCCGCTGGCGTACTACCGGTTCAAAGGCATCCGCCGCGATGCGGACGGCCGCATCGTCTGCCCGAACAGGCTCGTCGGCAAGGTTTCACGGGCCGAGGTCGCCCGCAAATTTCTATCACCGCCCTCCGCACGACACATCGGGCGATTGGTCGATTTAGGGCGCCTCAGCCGGGAGGAGGCGGCCCTGGCAGCGTCGGTTCCCCTGGTGGAGGACCTGACGGCTGAGGCCGATTCCGGCGGGCACACCGACAATCGCCCGGCCATCACCCTGCTGCCGACCATGATCGCCCTGCGGGATGAACTGGCGGCCGCCCACGCCTATGCCAAACCGCCTTGTGTCGGGCTCGGCGGCGGCATCGCCACACCGCAGGCCACGGCCGCGGCCTTCGCCATGGGTGCCGGGTACGTGCTCACAGGATCCATCAACCAGTGCTGCGTCGAGGCCGGCACTTCGGAGGCGGTCTGTACCATGCTGGCGGAGGCCGGCCAGGCGGATGTGGCCATGGCACCGGCTGCGGACATGTTCGAACTGGGGGTGAAGGTGCAGGTGCTGAAACGCGGAACCATGTTCCCCCAGCGGGCCGCAAAACTGCACGAGTTGTACACGACCTACGGCAGCTACGGCCAGATTCCCGCCAAGCAGCGCGAAGCGCTGGAGCGCGATTTTTTTCGCTGCACTTTCGACGAAGAATGGGAACAGACTCGTCGCTTTTTTATGGCGCGCGAACCGAAACAGATCGAACGCGCCGAAAAGGACCCCAAGCACAAGATGGCCTTGGTGTTTCGTTCGTATCTGGGACGGTCCTCGACCTGGGCCACCGGCGGCGAACCGACGCGCAAGATCGACTACCAGATCTGGTGCGGGCCGGCCATGGGTGCCTTCAACCAATGGGTGAAAGGCAGCCCCCTCGAAAAGCCCGAAAACCGCCGCACGGTCACGGTGGCCATGAATCTGCTTTTCGGCGCCGCCGTCGCCACCCGCGCCACTTGGCTGCGGTCGCAGGGGATTCCGCTGCCCGGCGCCGCCGGATCCATCCGGCCGATGGAGTTGGCCGACATCCGCAAATGGCTCGGCGAATCGCCAATTCCGTCAATTTAGGTTGAAATTGTTCTGAGGATTGGCTATAAAAGTGTGTTGCTCTTGTTTTTTTTCCGCCGCGACCCTGAACAGCGAGGTTCATCTCGCCCGACGGGGTGTCGCCGGCATATCTTAATTCTTTGGATTAGGTTTGTTGGATTAGGCCGCCTGCTGTGAGCATGAAGGAAGATCACTGCCCCGTCGCCATCGTCGGCATGAGTTGCTTTTTCCCCAAATCTTCGGGGCTGAAGGCCTATTGGCGGCTTCTGTTTCAAGGGCAGGACGCGATTACCGAAGTCCCGCCGACCCACTGGTCGAAGCAGGATTATTTCGACCCGGACCCGCGCACCCCGGACCACGTTTATTGCACCCGCGGCGGCTTCATTTCCCCCGTCGACTTTGACCCTTCTGAATACGGCATTCCGCCGTCATCGCTTGAGGCGACCGACAGCTCCCAGCTGCTGGCGCTCACCGCCGCCAAGCAGGCGCTGCGCGATTCAGCAGTGGCCTTCGACCGCAGCCGCACCAGCGTCATCCTGGGGGTCACCGGCACCCAGGAGTTGGTCATCCCGCTGAGCTCACGGCTCGGTTTTCCTAAGTGGCGCCGGGCGCTCCAAGACGCCGGCATCGAGCCCGAGCGCTGCGAGAAGATCATCCGCACCATTGCCGATTCGTACGTGTCCTGGCAGGAGAATTCCTTCCCGGGGCTGCTTGGCAACGTGGTGGCCGGGCGCATCAGCAACCGCCTGGACCTGGGCGGGACCAACTGCGTGGTGGACGCCGCCTGCGCCAGCTCCTTTGCCGCCGTGCACCTTGCGCTGCTGGAGCTTGCCTCGGGGCGCAGCGACACGGTGATCACCGGCGGGGTCGACACGCTGAACGACATCTTCATGCACATGTGTTTCGCCAAGACCCAAATCCTCTCCCCTACCGGCGACGCCCGGCCGTTTTCCAAAAACGCCGATGGAACGGTGCTCGGGGAGGGCATCGGGATGCTGGTGCTGAAGCGCCTGCCCGACGCCGAGCGCGACGGCAACCGGATTTACGCAGTCATCAAGGGGATCGGGTCTTCAAGCGACGGACGGTCCCAAAGCATTTACGCACCGCGCATGGAGGGGCAGGTCAAGGCGCTCGAGACGGCCTACGCGGCAGCCGGGATCGACCCTGCCACCGTCGGGCTGGTGGAGGCGCACGGTACCGGCACGCGCGTCGGCGACAAGGTCGAGTTCCAGGCCCTCTGCCAGGTAATGGGCAAACCCGCTGCCAACGGCAGCCGCCGCGCACTGGGCTCGGTCAAATCCATGATTGGGCACGCCAAGGCCGCCGCCGGCGCTGCCGGTCTGGTCAAGGCCGCCCTGGCCGTTTACCACAAGGTTCTGCCGCCCACCCTCAAGGCCGATGAGCCGGATGCCTCCCTGGGCCTGGACGGCTCGCCGTTTTATCTGAACACCCGCACCCGCCCGTGGCTCGCCACCGATGGGCAGCCCCGGCGCGCAGGGGTCAGTGCCTTCGGTTTCGGCGGGAGCAACTTCCACCTGGTGCTCGAGGAACACCGTCCGGAGAAACCGGGTCCCGCCTGGGACGGTTCGGTGCAGATCCTTGCCTTCTCCGCCGAACGCCGCGCAGACCTTCTTGCATCCGTCGACGCCTTCATCCGGCAACTGGCGGAACCGCTGTCCGAATCGGCCTGGGCTCGGGCCGCCGCTCAGTGCCGTTCGCGCTTCGATGCCCGCCACCCCTTCCGGCTGCTGGTGGTCGTGGAGCAACCGGACCAGGTCGGAACCGAACTGCAAAAAGCGCGCGACGCCATGAAGTCCTTCGACTCACAGAGCTTTTTCAAACTGCCCAACGCCTTCTTCGGCGGCCCTGTGGAGCGCGGCAAGCTCGCCTTTCTGTTCCCCGGACAGGGCAGCCAATACACGGGCATGGGCCGCGACCTGGTCTGCATGTTCCCGGCGGCCATGACGGTGCTGGAAAACGCAGAAAACCGGCTTAAATCCGAACCCCGGCTGAGCGACCTGATCTACCCCCTGCATGGTCAACAAACCGAAGAAACGGAAAACACACTGCGGGCGACCGACAAGGCTCAACCGGCCATCGGGGCCCTCAGCCTATCCCTGCTGCGGGTGTTGGAAGAATTCGGCCTCGTGCCGGATGCCCTGGCCGGCCACAGCTTCGGCGAGCTGACGGCGCTGTGCGCCGCGGGCGGGATCGCTGAAGACGACTTCTTCGACCTCGCGGCCGCCCGCGGCAGAGCCATGGCTCAGGCCGAGCCGGGCGCCATGCTGGCGGTGCGGGCGCCGCTCGACGAACTCGAAGCACTGATCAACCGATCGAAGCTGCCGGTAGTCCTGGCCAATCGCAACGGCCCCGATCAGGGTGTGCTGTCCGGGCCGCGCGATGTGATCGCAGAAGCATCCGATGCGTGCCGGCGCAGCGGGTATGCGGTAAAGCAGCTGCCGGTGGGAGGGGCCTTCCACAGCCCGCTGATGCGGGGTGCCAGGGACCTGTTTTTGAAAACCGTCGACACGGTAAACCTTGCCCCGACCTCGGCCCAGGTCTTCTCCAACGACACGGCTCAGCCGTATCCGGCTAACCTCGAAGACACGCGGAGCCTTTTGGCGGAGCACATGCTTCGACCGGTGGATTTCGTAGGAGAAATCGAGGCCATGCACCGCGCAGGGGTCCGCACCTTCGTGGAGGTCGGTCCCCGGTCCATCCTGACGGGCCTGGTCGGTGCCATACTCAAGGACCGCCCATTCCAGGCCCTGGCCCTGGATGCATCGAGCGGCAGGCAATCCGGTTTAGCGGATTTGGCGAAAGCCCTCTGCCATCTGGCTGCCTTAGGCTTTCCGGTCCGCCTGGAGAAATGGGAAGACCCCGAGGCGCCGGCTGAGGACTTCCGCATGCGGGTCCCGGTCGCCGGCGCCAACTTTCGCAGCACCGAACCGCAGACCCGGCAGCGCCACCATGCGCCGTCGGCCGCGAACAACGACCACCGCCCTCCCTTAAGCGAAACTCCTCCGGGGAAACTGCCGGCCGTCTCGGCAACCCCGGTTTTGTCCCGGCACATTCCACCCGCTGGCAAAGAAAACATGGCGAAAAATGACAACGACGACACGCACCCCGTCTCAGCCGCGCTGAGGTCGGTCCAGGAGGGGCTGAAGACCATTCAGGCCATCCAGATGCAGACCGCCCAAGCCCATCAGAAGTTCCTTGACACCCAGAGCGAAGCCACTCGCGTACTGCTCGAACTGGTGAAGAACACAAGTCTTCTGGCAGGCGTCCCCCTCGCCGGCGCGGAAGGACTGCGGCCCACCATTCCGGCTCCGGCCGCCCAGCCGCCTGCGACCGACACTTCGTATCCGAATGGAACCGAGGTTCAGCCCCCGACGTCTCCGTATCCGGCGCCGTTTGCGGCAGCCACGCCCGAAAAGCCGGCCGTAGCCGATCCGCCTGCCTCCCTGCCGCCCGCAGCGTCCCGTTCGGCCCACACGGGACTCGAAACGGTTCTGCTGACGGTGGTAAGCGAGCTCACCGGCTATCCCGTGGAAATGCTCGGACTGGAGATGGACATCGAGGCCGACCTCGGCATCGACTCCATCAAACGCGTGGAAATCCTCTCCACCCTCGAAGAGAAAATGCCCGGCCTGCCGGCCGTCGCTCCCGAGGACATGGGGCGGCTGAAAACCCTCGGCCAAATCATTGAACACTTCGCCAGCGCATCGCGGGAGATCGATACGACTCAACCGGCCCAGCCTTTTAAGGTAACCGTCCCTGACCCGGTGCCGTCGCCGGCCTGTGCTGCGCCGGGGGAGCACTCCGGCGCCCGGCTCGCCGCGCGTCAGATCGTGGTGATGACCCCGGCGCCTGCGTTCGAGACTTCGACGATCTCCGTTCCCAAGGGGCGCAAGGTGTTCATCACCGATGACCGTTCGGGGCTCTCCCAGGCCGTGATGGCCGAGTTCGGAAACATGGGAATCAACGCCGTTCTGGTGTCGGGCGACATTCTGAAATTCAAGAAGGATCTGCCTCCTGCCGCCGGGCTGCTCATCATCCAGAACCCGGCGTCGAAAACCATGGAGGCGGATCTTAAAAATGCATTTGAATTGACCCGTGCCATGGCCGCCGACCTTTTGGAATCGGCCAAACTGCAAGCCGCTTTTTTCGCCACCGTCACCCGCATGGACGGCGCCTTCGGTTTCAACGGTCAGCCGGCAGCAAACCCGATTCAGGGGGCGTTGGCCGGACTGGCCAAGACCGCCGCAACGGAGTGGCCGGAGGTAATCTGCCACGCCCTGGACATCGCCCCGAGCGAGGCGCATCGACGCGAGACCGCCAGAGCCCTGATCCGGGAGGTCTTGAACCGCGGGCCGGTTGAAATCGGGTTGACCGAAGCCTCCCGCAGCACGCCGACACTCGTCCCGCAGGACTACCCCGAGGGCGACATCAACCTGCAAGCGGGCGACGCGGTGGTCATCAGCGGGGGCGCGCGCGGCATAACGGCGGTCTGCGCCCTGGAGCTCGCCCGAAGTGTGCGCCCGGCTCTCGTCCTCCTCGGCCGTTCGCCGGAGCCAGTTCCCGAACCGGAGTGGATGCACGATTTAGAGGGTGAAACGGAATTCAAAAAAACGCTGCTGCAAACCGAGTTCGCAGGCGCATCCGTCACGCCGGCCGAGGTCGAACGGCGGCTGAAGCAACTGCTGGCCAGCCGGGAAGTAACCCGCACCCTTGAGGCCATCCGGTCCTTCGGAGCAACGGTCGCCTATTACGCGGTGGACGTCCGGGATCCTGCCCAGGTCCAATCCGCTCTCGCGGATGCACGCTCCCGCTTCGGACCCATTCGCGGACTGATCCACGGCGCCGGCGTCCTCGAGGACCGGCTTATCGCCGCCAAGAGCATGGAGCAGTTCGAGCGGGTGTTCGACACCAAGCTCAAGGGGTTCCAGTCGCTGATGGATGCCGTGGCCGATGACGAGCTTAAAACCATCGCCATTTTCTCATCGGTCACGGCCCGCATCGGGAACAGGGGCCAGGCGGATTACGCCATGGCGAACGAGGCCCTCAACAAACTCGCTTGGGCGGAATCCCACCGCCGGCCCGGCTGCCGGGTCGTGTCCATCAACTGGGGTCCGTGGGAATGCGGCATGGTCACCCCCTCCATCAAGCGCGAGTTCGAACGCCAAGGGGTCACCCTCCTGCCGGCGTCCGACGGCGCCCACTCCCTGCTGCGCGAGCTTGCCCGCGCGGCCGACGCCCCGGCCGAGGTGGTAATCGGTGGAACGTTGAACCCCGTCAAGCTGGAAAGCGTCCCGGAGAAGGCCCCGCCGGCGTTGGCCATGCTTTTCGAACGCGAAATCGACGTCGAAAACCACCCGGTTCTCCGTTCCCATATCATCGGCGGCAAGGCGGTAGTGCCCATGGCGCTCATGGTCGAGTGGTTCGGCCACGGGGCGCTCCACGAAAATCCGGGTCTGCTGCTGCACGGCCTCGAGGACATGCGGATTTTAAACGGCATCCGATTGGGCGCCGAGACCAAGCCGATACGCGTCCTGGCAGGGAAAGCGCGACGCAAAAACGGCTTTTTCGAGGTGGATCTCGAACTGCGCAACGGTGTGCGCGAAGACAAGGACATTCTCCACTCCCGGGCGCGAGCCATCTTGACCGAGGATTATTCCCGCCCGCCGGCCTACCGACTGCCGGATGCCCTGTCCTGCAACCACTACCCGCGGTCGGCGGCCGAGATCTACGAGAAAATCCTCTTCCACGGCACCCACCTCCACGGGCTGCGGTGGGTTCAGTGTTGCACGGCTGACGGTATGGTGGCGGACGTGACCGGCGCCCCCGACCCGGCGCAGTGGATCGCCGTTCCTCCGCGCAACTCCTGGCTGTGCGACCCGCTCGTGCTCGACTCGGCCTTCCAGATGGCAAGCCTCTGGTGCTTCGAACAGCGCGGCTGCGTCTCTCTGCCCGTCCACGCCGCCTCCTACCGGCAGTTCCGGACCGCCTTCCCGGCCAAAGACATCAAGGTCGCTTTAGAGGTGCGCGAGGTCACCGAAAACAAGATGCGCGGCGACTTCACGTTCCTCGACGCCGACGGCCAGGTCATTGCCCGGCTGACCGGGTACGAGGCCGTCATGGACCCGCTCCTCAACCGGGCATTCAAGCCGGACATAAAACCTTAACAGCGGCTTATGGCGCGCACGCCGCCACCCTGCTCGGGAATGGACTGAGGCCTTCGTGGGATCGGCTTCCAGCCAGGCTACCGTCGCGGCAAGATGCCGCTCCCACGGGGTTGCGAAAAAGCGACCTCATCGGAAGCCGACATCCCCGGTGTTTGGCGTCGATCAAAAGCCGCATGGGCTGGCCGCATGCGGCTTTTGCTTTAGCAGGATGTGATGGAGGTATGAATGAACGGGACCAGAGTTACGAGATCGTTTAAAATGCAAATCACTGCAGCCCCGGCCAGAGTTTTTCCGCTGCTCTGCCCCGCCCGCGAACACGACTGGATCGACACATGGAAGTGCCGCATGGTCTATTCGGAGTCCGGCCATGCCGAACCCGACTGCATCTTCAAAACCGATTTCCCGGCCGACGGGCCGGAAGACACCTGGATCGTCAGCCGTTATGAACCTCCGCTTTTGATCGAATTCGTCCGCGTAAACCCGCTCAGAGCGATCCGCTACACGATCAGCCTGCTTGAAACCGCCAGCGGGGAGACCAAAGCCGAATGGCGCCAGGTCATCACTGGCCTGAACGATGACGGAAATTCGTTTGTTAGGGGCCTGGATGAAGCGGCTTTCCGGAAGCGCATGGGGGAAATCGAAATAATGCTCAACCACTATCTGGACACAGGCCGGATGCATCGCCATGGATGACCTCCTCTTCTAATGCGAATCAAGCCTGCATCCGATGAAAAGCTATCGCCCTGCTTGGCGCCAATCAAGCTGAGATCGACCTCTACCGATGAAACTCGAACTTCTGCGGCTATCTGTTTTAAGTCGTGCAGTGCAAGCTCTGAACCGCAGCATCTCCTTGTTTCTCATTGTGTGGGAGTGGCTTTCCGCCGCGATCATCGCGGCTTGAAAGCCGCTCCCGCATAAAAAGACAATCTGCTTCGAAAACTGAAAAAGCGGAGGGCCTTATGTTAAAAACCCGAATCACCGAATTCTTCGGCATCGAACGGCCCATCGTCCAGGGCGGCCTCATGTGGGTAGCCACGGCCAAGCTGGTCGCGGCGGTCTCGAACGCAGGCGGCATGGGCTTCATGACCGCCCTCACCTTCCCGGACGCCGAACGCCTGCGGGCGGAGATCCGCAAATGCCGGGACATGACCGACAAGCCCTTCGGCGTCAACCTGACCTTTCTGCCGACCCTGCGGCCGCCGGATTACCCGGCCCTCATCCGCGTGTGCCTCGAGGAAGGAATTCGTTTCATCGAGACCGCCGGCCGCAACCCCGAACCCTACATGCCGCAGATAAAGTCCGCCGGCATCAAGGTCATCCACAAATGCACCTCGGTCCGCCACGCCCTGAAGGCGGAAAAAATCGGCTGCGACGCCATCAGCATCGACGGGTTTGAGGCTGCCGGCCACCCCGGGGAGGACGACGTCACCACCCTGATCCTCGTGCCGCTCGTCCGTGACGCGGTCGGCCTGCCTATCATCGCTTCCGGCGGGTTTGCCGACGGCCGCGGCCTGGTAGCGGCGCTGGCGCTGGGCGCGGACGGCATGAACATGGGCACGCGATTCGTGGCCACCCGCGAGGCTCCGGTGCACGACAACCTCAAACAGGCGCTAATCCGCCACAACGAGACCGATACCCGTTTGATCATGCGCAGCCTTCGCAACACGGAACGTGTGCTGCACAACCAGGCCGCCGAAAAGGTTCTCGAGATCGAAAGCAGGGGCAACACCCAAATCCAGGATCTCATTCCCTACGTCTCCGGATTGGTGGGAAAGGAAATGCTGGAAAACGGTGAGATGGAAAAAGGGACGATGGCGGCCGGCCAGTGCATCGGTCTGATCCGCGACATCCCCACCTGCCGTGAGCTTCTGGACCGGATCATGGCCGAGGCCGAAGAGGTCATTAATACCCGCTTCACGGCCATGC
>Ga0210103_1000030_pt1 | contig 22878 bp, 14 predicted proteins | sample RushSE_CattailNL_6_FD_185564 | JGI IMG/M metagenome (GOLD analysis project Ga0210103, IMG submission 185564) | Wetland microbial communities from San Francisco Bay, California, USA, that impact long-term carbon sequestration - RushSE_CattailNLA_D2... | ecosystem: Environmental > Aquatic > Marine... | reverse complement strand
CAAATCGGTGTTTGAAAATACAAGCTGCTCCCCGGACAGGCTCCGAATCTTAGTGGTTTTCAACCCGACATGCTCAACAGTTCCCAGGAAGTCATCCACGATGATAAAATCTCCGATGACAAAAGGCTTGTCCAGCACAATCGAAAAAGAAGCAAAAAGATCTCCAAGAATATTTTGTACCGCCAATGCCACTGCAATACCACCGATACCCAATCCAGCGATGAATGTGGTGATATTTATCCCGATATTGTCGAGTGCAATCAGAATAAAAATGATCCAAATTATCATTCTGAGAACAAATCCGACAGAGGTCAATGTTGTCACGGCCTCGGCATTGCTGACGATTTTTTGCTTCCGATAATGTTCAATCCAAAATTTGATCGTGTAAGAGATTAATACGGCAACTTGAACCAGTGTAACGATAATAAATGCTTTTTTGAGGATATAGCCCGTCGTTTCAGGAAGCGCAATTTTCAAAGAACCCATGTAAACTGAAAAAAACAATAAAAAGACGATATGAATTCGACCGACCAACTCGGCTACTAAATCATCCCATTTTGTAATGGTCCCGGCAGCAAAAGAGTCCAGCTTTTTCTTAAGGGAATGTTTGGCTAATCTTGCCAAAAAGTAAACGATAATGGTGATAACGACGGCCAAGAGCCAGTCTTCCACTGTATTGTGATATATTTCCTTTTCTAAAAACATTTAAACCCCTCCGAGCGCCTGTTATCCGAAAGTCTTCTAATCCGCAACTGATTGCAATACGTTAAGATCGAGTAAATTCTTAAAATTTTAGGTTATCGAATCTTTCTTTTTAAATTTTCGATAATATTTTCATAAGATCTAACCTGCCTCGAATAGCGTTTGCCTTGCCTGCTATTATTATCAATCTGTGATAATTTTTTATTCAGGAGTTCAAGTCGTCTTTCATAAGATCTTATTTGTGAAGCTATTTTATTTTCACGAAGTATCGATCCTTTTGATATCATATATCTTTTCGAATTTTTATATACAAAAACCTCTGAGATAACCGCCCGATTCTTTCTTGAACCAGAATAGACTATTGCATGATTCATACCCCTTAAAATTTTCGACAACGCTTTGCCAAGAGAAACTCCTGATATTTTAGTTGTTATTTGTTTTTTTAAAGATTTTGGGAATCTAATAGAAATACCTGTTTTGTATGCAAGTGTCGAAAGTACATCCTTAAGATCAGCATTTTGTGCCGACAAGGTTAATAAATCATCCTTATAATCTATGCGAAGATCCGGGTTGTGGGTCTGTGCATATGACAGGGACGCAACGGTTGTGAAGTACATAATATAAATGAAAAGTTTTAGAAACTTATACCTACCTGTATTTAACTTCATTCGTGAATTTTGTAATAGATTAAAAATTATGAAATTAAAAGCGGTCTTTCTTCAAAAAGTATCCTTTTTTAAGGCGGAGAAAAATTTACTATCCTTAAAACACTTCACTACACAAACTACTTACCAATTCCGAAACATGACGATATATTTCAAAATGATTAACATGATCAAAATACCAACCAGGGGCCAGTAGATAAATGATATATACTGACTGATGAATTTCTCCAACAGCTTTTCCATCTCAATCTGGTCCAACATCAACTTCGTTTCATGCCGATTTTTTGGAGGGTGCCTGCTAATGAATGAAAACAAAACCAAAATCAATAAAAAAAGTAGAAAAAAACCGATCAAGAATGGAAAAGAAATACGCTGAATGGTCCATATCGTCCCTGCCCAGACAGCTAAAAATACAATCAGAAATATTTGGAAAATTCCTCTTCTTTCATCTTTTCTTTTGATGAAAATCCATATGATGAATACCAATAAAATGGTGAGGACTAATGATGTGTTATAGTTCAGTATCATATTTTTTGAAAAGTCATGAAAAAAATGAACAAGACCCACCCAAGTGGCATTATTAGATTGGCAACTTAACACACCAACTTCGATTAGCCTTCTCGTCATTCCCGCGAAGGCGGGAATCCAGTTTTTTCACAATGTTCCCGGATTTCGGTTCTCCAGAATCGCTTCGACCGAAATGACATGTTTATTTGCCGGATTAATAAATAAAACTTCAGCCTCCGGCTCATAGCACCCAGGTAAAGGAATCAGACCTCGATTGAAATGTTATACACATTGAATCACCCGAGTAAATACGGGAAATTATGTATTTTGGTATCAACTTTATCCCGGTGTCGAATAATTCGGTTCCTCCATTTATCTTTTCTAAATAATACCCTTTCGTTTTAAAAATTCTTCTACCACCTCCGCTGTTCTTCTTTTTTTTCCATCCATCTCAAAGTTCAAACGTTGCATCGTAGCATTGTCGATGAGTCCTCCTAAAAGTGATAGAACATCGCCAAGTTTCGGGTGGGCTTTCAGTATATCTTCCCGGATGACAGGGGCAGCATGGTATGGGGGAAAAAATTTCGGTCGTCTTTAAGAGGCTTTAAATTATATGCTGCAATACGACCGTCAGTCGCAAAAGCGCAGATCACATCCGCCTCATTGTTACGAATGGCCTCATACATCAAGGAGGGATCAAAATCTCGGACATCATCAAACTGCAGGTTATAGGCTTGGCGAAGTCCAGGGTAACCATCGGGCCTTTCAGCAAATTCAGCGGTGAAACCTGCAAGAAGATTACTCGCAGATCCTTTAAGATCAGATATGGTAACCCACCCGTTCTGCGCAGCATCGGCTGCTCGGACGGTAATGGCGTAAGTATTGTTAAATCCGAAAGGTTTCAACCATTGTAAATCAAAACGTTTATGATACATTTTGGTTACATAGTAAAGTGCTTCTTCGGGATCCGTAATCACCGAATGCTTTAAAATCGCGGTCAATCCGGTACCCGTGTATTCGGCATAAAGGTCAATCTCTCCGTTTACCAAAGCTCCGTGACAAATCATCGTACCGCCAAGGTTAAAACGGCGATCCACGATGAAATCGGTTTTTATCTCAACAAACCGAGCCATCATTTCCCCTAAAATAAGCTGTTCAGTAAAATTCTTGGTTCCAATCCTGACAACCCCGTGACCGGTCTCCAAGGGTGTTGCGTATTTGGAAATCCATCCGGGTTTTGTGAAGTAAGTAACGATACCCATCAGAATTAATGCAACCGGCAACAAAAAAGCCAGCGGTCGCATAAACGACTTCACCGATCCTTTTTTATTTTTTTTTCTTTCCGGTCGAAGCCCCCACTCAAAAGCCCCGATGGAAAAGTCTACGATCAAGGCGAGAATTGCAGCGGGAATTGCACCCAGGAGAATGAGATTTGTGTTGGCCAGCGCCAGACCTCGATTAATAAACTGGCCCAGCCCGCCGGCGCCGATGAACGCCGAAAGGGTGGCAATACCCACGCCCACCACTGTCGCAGTACGGATGCCTGCCACAATTACCGGTGCCGCCAAAGGTATCCTGACCATCATGAGCTGCTGGTATTCATTCATACCGATTCCATCGGCGGCTTCCATTATCGCTGCAGAGACTTCCTCAAGTCCTGTGAGGGTGTTTCTGGCAATCGGCAGCAACGCATAAAGGGTAAGGGCTATGAGGGCCGGCATCACGCCGATTTTTTTAAGTAACGCCAGCAAAAAGACCAGCATGGCCAGACTTGGAATCGTCTGAAGGATACCAATGACGGCCATCACCGGACCGCGCAGCCAGGTAGTCCGATAGATGACAATACCAACAGGGATCCCGATAAACATGGCGGCCAGCGTAGAGCATCCTGTCAACATGAGATGCTCACCGGTGTAGCGTTTCAAAGGAAAGTGGACAGATTAAGGGTATAAGATAGAGACGATTTTAGGTTATAATCGAAATTGTTAAAGGAGGATCAGATGAAGCCTAAAACCAATCAAAGCCCGGAATCTGTGGTCAGAGAAATCAAACGTAAAACCCGCCGAAAATTCAACTCAGAAGAAAAAATCAGGATCGTCTTGGAAGGCTTAAAGGGTGAAGACAGCATTGCCGCTATTTGCCGCCGTGAAGGTATTGCTCCAAGCCTGTACTATAAATGGAGCAAAACCTTTTTGCAGGCAGGCAAACGCAAGCTGGACGGTGATACAATGCTGAAGCCAACAGCGATGAAGTCAGCGAGCTGCGCCGTGAAAATGAAGAGTTAAAGCAGCTGGTAGCGGAGCTGAGTCTTAAAAACCGGGTGCTTAAAAAAAGTTTGAATGGTCTGGAGTGAAGCTGAGGCGGTATATGCGTTACAGTCAGTCAGAAAAGATGCAGGTTATCCGGTTGGTTGAAGAATCGCCTGTGAGCGTCAAGCAGACCCTATTGGAACTGAACATCAATCGCAGTACTTTTTACAAATGGTACCAGCGGTACCAGGAAGGTGGTTTTGATGCTCTGGCCAACCGATACCGTTCGCCCCGGCAGTTCTGGAATGCGATACCACCCTGGGAAAAAAAGCAGGTAGTGGAAATAGCCCTTGAGCATCCTGAAAAGTCACCCCGGGAACTGGCCTGGCACATCACGGATACACGTGGATATTATATATCTGAATCAAGTGTATACAGAATATTGAAAACCCATGATCTGATAACCAGCCCTATGTATACAGTTATAACAGCTCAGGACAAGTTCCCCAACCCAACCAAAGCCCCTAATGAGCTGTGGCAGACGGATTTTACCTGGTTCAAGGTTGTCCACTGGGGCTGGTACTATTTATGCACCATTCTCGACGATTATTCACGATATATCCTGGCATGGCAGCTGTGCGTTGGCATGTCCACCCAGGAGGTCAAAGAAACAATAGAGGCAGCCATTGAATTTACCGGTGCACGCGATCCCAGGGTGATCCATCGGCCCCGGCTGCTCTCCGATAATGGCCCCTGCTATGTCTCGAAAGCCTTAAAAGAATATTTGGCGCAAGAGGGTATAGCCCATACCCGAGGCAAACCTTATCATCCGATGACTCAGGGTAAAATCGAACGATATCACCGTTCGATGAAAAATATCCTTTTGCTTGAAAATTATTACAGCCCGGATGAACTGACTGATCAAATCGGTTTGTTTATCGACCATTATAATAATGATCGCTATCATGAAGCGTTGAGTAATCTTGCACCGGCTGATGTTTACTATGGTAGGGGCCGTGAGATCCTTTCACGGCGGGAAAGAATCAAGAAAAAAACGATGGTTCAACGCAGGAGGTATAATTACTCATTAAGGGTTGCTTAACAGACCGAAAGAAGGTATTTGAAACCTGAAACCCTCTCCTATTTTTAAGCCTGATCTGTCCAAAACCTTTTGAAGACATACAGGACCGGAAGGTAGTACAGTTGTTAACCTAAAGGACAAATTTATCAGTTTAGGATCGTTTCAATCCGTTGATCAAGAAGAAATTCTAAGATTAATGAAACATATCAGAACGGTTCATAAAAAATCGATGGGCATCGACATGTCGTCTTTCGCGGGGTTGAACAAATATATGGATCTGATCATATCGGAGCAGAAAGTTTTGATTGAGGAAATCAACAGCTTCATTGAAGACATTCGAAAGATAAAAAAGAATTTTGTAACTGTTTAGATCTTTGAAACAAATCTTTTTTTAGGTAGCTTCAGTTTTGCTTAAATTTTTACTGGAAGCTGTTTGAGTAGATTACGGCCCGTTATGAAAAAACCATTACGGATTAGATTGAATGCGATCATATGGTCTTTAAACCAAAACCATTCTCAGAAGCTAAAACCGGTTTTTTCATTACGAACCGTTATCTACGAGTTCTTTCAGAAAAAATTTAAGCAAACCTGGAGCAATTCATTTTCAAAAGCCTAAACCCTTACAGAATTTTTAATTTGTGATCATTCACGGTTGTGTTCACGCACAATCGGGGTGACACCAAATAGGTGATAAAGTGATACTTGTTATCGGTGAAATCTTATTCGACGTGTTTGAAAAAGAGAAACGGCTCGGCGGAGCGCCGTTTAATTTCGCCTATCATCTCAAAAATTTCGGATTCCCGGTGCGCTATATTTCGCGTATTGGAAACGACACCCAAGGAAAAGAGATCTTAAACATATTAGAGCGACATGATTTCAACATCGATGATATCCAAATTGATGACGGACATGATACCGGTACGGTGATCGTTCGGCTCAGTTCATCAGGAAACCCGACATTTCACATCAACACCGATGTGGCGTATGATTACATCGACTATCTTCCGAAAGCGCATTCAACCCTTATTGATACGGCTGACTTTATTTATTTCGGAACCCTGGTTCAAAGAAGCAAACAGGGATTCGAGAATCTTCAAAGATTCCTGATGAATCGGCGTCCTGACAGCATTTGCTTTTACGACATCAATTTGCGGCTGGACTGTTATTCTGACAATGTCATCTTCACCTCCCTTGAAAACACTGATATACTGAAACTTAACGCACAAGAACTTGACGAATGTAAGCGGATCTTTCGATTCTCAAAAGATAATGGTGCGTTCATCCCCTTTTTAATGGATCGCTGCGAATTGAAAACTGTGGCGATAACCAAGGGGGACAAGGGAAGTGAATTATACACCAAAGACGGCAATTTCCACGCAAAAACTAACCGTGTTGCGTCCGTTGTCGATACGGTTGGTGCCGGAGATGCCTATTCTGCAATGCTGGCCGCTGGAATTATAAAAGGATGGGAACCTGCAAGAATGCTGTCCATGGCATCCATGTTTGCATCACGCATCTGTGAAATCAGAGGCGCAATTCCCGAGTCCCGGGAATTTTATGAACCGATAAAGGAACTGATTAAAAATGGAGGATTACATGGCTTCTAAAGGTTTTTACATCCAAATGTTCAGCATTCATGGTTTGCTGCGATCCGAAAACATGGAACTGGGCCGTGATGCGGATACCGGCGGCCAAATCAAATATGTCATTGAATTGGCAAACGCCCTCGGTCAGCGAGACGAGGTGAGACTGGTCGAATTGTTTACGCGATTGGTATCCGATAAGGCCGTATCCAAAGATTACGCAAAACCGGTGGAAAAGGTGAATGACAAATTCAATATTATAAGGATTCAGTGCGGGGGTCGGAAATATATGCGAAAAGAGCTCCTATGGCCGCACCTGGATGAGTTTGTCGATAAAACCATTAAATACAACAAGCAACAGTCGATGATACCCGATATTGTACACGGTCATTATCCCGATGCGGGATATGTGGCCATGCAGTTGGCGGATATTTACGGAATTCCGTTGATTTACACCGGTCATTCCCTTGGTCGCTCAAAATTGAAAGGCCTGTTGAATAATGGTATGAAAGAAGCCGATATCGACAAAAAATTCAAAATTGAATACCGCATAAAAATGGAGGAAGAAATATTAAAAAATGCGGACCTGATTGTCTCAAGTACCCACCATGAAATCAAAGAGCAATACGGTCAATATGAGAACATCGACATACCCAAATTCAGCGTCATTCCTCCTGGATTGGATATCGATACGTTTTATCCCTTTTATCATGATATGTTGCCGGATGCAGAAAAAGATGAGGCCAGAGTGTACGCCCATGCTTCACTGATTGAAGAACTCAACCGATTTTTCATGCATCCGGATCGTCCGCTGATATTGTCTCTGTGCCGGCCCGACAAACGCAAAAATATTGGCGGTTTAATCACTGCCTATGGCGAAGATTTAGCGCTTCAATCCATGGCCAACCTTGCTGTATTTGCGGGGATTCGCAAAGATATCTCGAAAATGGAAGACAACGAGCGAGATGTTCTGACAGAAATCCTTCTGCTCATGGACAAATACGATCTTTATGGGAAAATTGCCATTCCCAAAAAACACGACTTCGAGTATGAAGTGCCGGAACTTTACAGGATTGCTGCTGAAAAGCGGGGAGTATTTGTCAACTCCGCACTGACCGAGCCGTTCGGCATTACCCTGATTGAAGCGGCCGCATCCGGGCTGCCTGTGATTGCACCCAACGACGGCGGCCCCTTGGATATCATTAAAAACTGTAAATGCGGTCTGCTGGTTGATCCCACGGATGTCAAGGAATTGGCTACCGCCATCAAACAGATCATTGCAGACAGCGAGAAATGGAAACGGTATTCCAGAGCCGGGGTATTGAACGTACGAAAGCACTATACTTGGGAAACCCATGCAAAGACCTATGTCAACGAAATAAAGCATGCCGTTGAGAGCCTTGATACGGAAAAGATGAAGGTTGCGGTACCTTCGGATGCCATCGGCAAACGTTTGGCCAAACTCAACCATTTTATTATTGCGGATATTGACAACACACTCATTGGTGAACGGAACGACCATCTAAGTGAGTTGTTGAACGTATTAAAAAAGCATCGAAAAACCATCGGCTTCGGCGTCGCCACTGGGCGGACTATCGACTCGGCCAAAGCGTATCTTGAAAAACATGGCGTCTTTTCTCCGGACATCATTATATCATCCGTAGGGGCAGAGATTTATTATGGGGAGAACGTTCATTTTGCCAAAGGTTGGGCCACCCATATATCCGCCAAATGGGACAGAGAAAAAATCGTCAACACACTTAAGGGACTTCCATTTTTGACCTATCAGGAAGAAGCTACCCAACGTCAATTCAAAGTCAGCTATAATATGCGGCCGGGCAAAGACAATCTTCCGAAAATTCATGATCGGCTTCTTCGCAATAAATGCCGTTACACGCTCATCTATTCTCACGATAAATATCTTGACATTCTTCCCTATCGGGCATCAAAAGGGAAGGCATTGCGTTATCTCAGCTACAAATGGGAAATCCCTTTGAATAACTTTCTGGTATGCGGAGATTCCGGCAATGACGAAGAAATGCTTCGAGGAGATCCGCTGGCCGTCGTCGTCGGCAACTACAGTCCTGAACTTGAAAAACTTAAGGGGCAACGAAACATCTACTTTGCAAAGCAAAAATACGCCGGCGGCATTTTAGAAGCCATTGGGTATTACAATTTTTTAGAAAAAGCAAAACATAAGTAAATATTCAGGCGGGCAGTTGTTTTCCCGTAACGTTATTGGCGGAGTCGCTTCGTATTTTCAGCAAGTTAGCAGTGGGGGAGACCGCGGCTCCCGCATGCTTTTCGCGGGAGAACGCGGAGGGGGAAGGAATGCCACCACTTCGAACTTACTGAAAATACCAGTGACGGAGACACCGAAGTGAAGGGGAAATGACTGCCCCCTGAACACATACAAACATAAGGCTGAATGATGATGAAGAATTTACAGGAATCAATGATTAAAAAAAACGAGCACAAAGATTTCAAAGAACTCGTCTCTTTTATGTCGAATCAACACCAAACGATATATTTAAGAAACGAAATTATACAGTTGTTCCGCGAATATTGTGATCAACATCGGAAGACAAAGAAATTTCGAGATAACTCTTCGTTGTTTCATTTTTTTAAGAAAGCTCAGGAGCTGTTTATTACCAGGGAGCATCTCGTATTGATGCACCGTTATGCCATTGCAAAGTACCGTTTTTATATGGTTCGACGAGACGGAGAATACATGGAAGAAATTCCGCTTCCAACGTATTTGGATCTTAAAGATTACTACGCACGTCAGGAAAGTAAGGACGGCCATCATCTTCACATTGATTTCATGCCGTTTTATGATTTTTCACCGTCCATCCGGGATACTCGCTCAGTCGGAAACGGTATCCGTTTTTTAAATCGATACTTGAGCAGCAACATTTTTAGCCAACCGGACGAGTGGAATTCAAAACTGTTCGAGTTCATTCAACTTCATCAATATAACGGCCGTCAGTTATTGGTAAACGGGGCAGTGATCAAAAACCCGAAAGTATTCTACACCAAACTTGAACACCTCCTGGAATGGCTTGCAAAAAAGAAACCCGAAACACCATTTTCCAGCGTTGAAGCGAGAATGAAAAAATCCGGTTTTTCGGTTGGTTGGGGCAATACCGTGGGACGCATTATGGAAACCATTGAAACACTGCTGAATCTCATTAATGAACCCACCGATGCGCTGTTGGAGCGATTTATATCGCGCGTCCCCATGCCGTTGATTTCAAAAATTGCCATCATTTCACCCCATGGCTGGTTTGGTCAAACCAATGCCCTGGGCAAGCCCGATACCGGTGGCCAGGTGATCTATATCCTCGATCAGGTGAGAGCCTTGGAACGCCACCTGAAAACGGAAATTCAATTGACAGGTTTGGACGTCGATCCAAAAATCATTGTCCTGACCCGGTTGATCCCTGAGGCAGAGGACACCACCTGTAATCAACGCATGGAAAAAATTTTTCAGACGGATAACGGCTGGATATTACGGGTTCCGTTTCGGGATAAGCAGTATAATGTGGTCAAACACTGGGTCTCTCGTTTTAAGGTCTGGCCATATTTGGAAACATTTGCTGAAGATGCATCCAAAGAACTGTTAGGAGAATTTCAGGGACGTCCCGATCTGATTATCGGAAATTATTCGGACGGGAATTTAGTTGCCTCTTTATTGTCGGACAAGTTTGACGTTATTCAATGCACCATTGCCCATGCCCTGGAGAAAACAAAATATGCATTTTCCGATATCGAATGGCAGGGCAACGAACAAGATTACCATTTTTCGATCCAATATACCGCCGACCTTTATTCAATGAACAAATCGGACTTCATTATCACCAGCACATTACAGGAGATCATCGGTACGGAAGACACCATGGGCCAGTACGAATCCTATCAATTCTTTACCATGCCGGATCTGTACCAGGTCATTAGCGGCATCAACCTGTTTGCGCCAAAATTCAATGTCATACCGCCGGGAGTTGATGAAGAACTTTATTTTCCCTATTACGAAAAAGAAAAACGTGTCGAGCACCAATGGAAGCAATGGGAAAAGCAGCTGTTTTATAACGAATCGAAGGACATTTTCGGAAACCTGGATGATCCTGATAAACCGCCTATTTTCACGATGGCCCGATTTGATAAAATCAAAAATATTACCGGGCTCATTCATGCATTCGGCATGAGCAAAAAACTCCGGCAATCGTGCAATCTTATTTTCGCCGCCGGTACAATCCATGTAAAAGATTCCAGAGATATTGAAGAAAAAAATGAAATCGCCAAGGCATACGACCTCATTGAACGGTTTAATTTGCACGGCAAACTCCGTTGGCTTCCCAGCATCAACAAATTGGATACCGGCGAGGTTTACAGGATTATTGCCGACCATAAAGGGTTGTTTGTTCAGCCGGCCCTGTTTGAAGCCTTCGGTTTGACGGTCATCGAAGCGATGGCTACGGGTCTTCCCACCTTTGCTCCCAAATTCGGCGGACCGTTAGAGATTATTGAATACGGGGTCAGCGGATTTCTACTGAACACGAGCAAGCCTGAATTGATATCAAAAAGCCTCGAAAATTTCATCGAACGGTGTGAAACAGATAAAAATTTATGGAAAACCATATCCGCAAACGGGATTCAACGCGTTCAGGACCATTTTAACTGGAAATCTTACAGTCAGCGTCTCATTAACCTTACCAAACTATACGGATTTTGGAGATACGCCGTTTCAGGTAAAGGGATGCTTGAAATGGATCGATATTGCGATTTAATTTACCACTTTTTACTGAAAGAAAGGGCCCGGCACCTTGAAGCCATACCGCAAACGAGTGAAGTTCTTTAAGTGAAGATCCGGGTCCAGAGGGCTCGGCTTTGAGCTAAGCCCAGCGGGCATGATTTGTACATTTTGCAAGTCATTGGAATACTGGAAGATTGGGTGGTAGAAGCGGAAATGATCTCCTTAAAACTGATAGAATTCCTTCACAACCCATTATTCCACGATTCCATCATTCCATTATTCCTGTTGAATCATTTACCGGCAGAGCAATTGAATTCTGACCCGGCCCTGAGGAACGGGATTTCCAAGCTGCATTAAAGTTCAGCATCCGTTTCGTTGACAAAGGATTTGAAATGGTCAAAATGACACACTTTGGCAGATCAACCTTTGTAATTGACAATCACACTGAAAATGAGATAAATAATTTATATTTTCAACCCAATATGTGAGGAGCCTCCCATTATGACCTTAACAAAAATTCAGATCGTAGAATCCATCCAGAATGAGACCGGTTTTCCCAAGAACAGATCTCTGGAAATTGTTGAAACCCTATTAGAGATAATCAAAAGCACGTTGGCATCCGGTGAGGATGTGTTGATCTCCGGGTTTGGCAAGTTTTGTGTAAAGGAAAAAAAGGAACGTAAAGGCAGGAATCCAGCGACGGGTGAGGATTTGATGCTCAATCCAAGGAAGGTTGTTACGTTTAAGTGCTCCGGCAAGCTGAGATCCATGGTTAACGAATAACAGGACGCAGATACCCTTCTTCATGCCATACCAAGCAGCAAGGCAAGGCCGTTCAAGGGAAATATGTCATGGCCAAGCGATTATGGACACCTTCGGAAGAAAGAATCAAAAGCACAAACCTGTACCGATTCATGAATATCATCAATAAAACGTACCGCCAAAATTTTAGTGAATTCGAGTCCCTCTATCAATGGTCCATTGAAAACATTTCCGATTTCTGGGCGTCTATGTGGGAATTCGCAAACATAAAATTCTCGACGCCCTATGACCAGGTCGTCGACAATGTCGGAAAAATGCCGGGCGCCAAATGGTTTTCAGGTGCCAGGCTCAACTTTGCCGAAAATCTTTTGCGATACAAAGATGATCAAACAGCACTGATCTTCAAGGGAGAAGATCGGGTTTACAAAAGGATGACCTATGCCGAGCTTTATGATGAAGTTGCATCCGTTGCGCGATCGTTAAGGAAAGCAGGGGTTCAAACCGGTGATCGTGTGGTCGGCTTTATGCCGAATATGCCTGAAACCGTCATCGCCATGCTCGCGGCCACCAGCATTGGAGCGACATGGTCTTCCTGCTCTCCTGATTTCGGCATCAAAGGGGTTCTGGATCGATTCGGACAGATCAAACCCAAGGTACTTTTCACTGCGGATGGATACTTTTTTAAAGGAAAACGGCTGGACAGCCTTGAACGCATTTCAAGTATCTTGAAAGAACTACCGTCCGTACAAAAAGTGGTCGTCGTGCCTTACACGATTCAAGATCCGGATATAGGTACCGTATCGCATGCGGTCCTTTATGACGATTTCAAATCACCTGAATCCGGCCTTACCATTGAATTCGAGCAACTCCCCTTTGGCCATCCCCTCTATATCATGTATTCCTCCGGCACCACCGGCCTTCCGAAATGCATGGTTCAGAGTGCCGGAGGGATTCTTATCCATCATCTGAAGGAACTCATGCTTCATACCGATTTAAAACGAGAGGACACCATATTCTACTTTACCACATGCGGCTGGATGATGTGGAACTGGCTGGTCAGTTCTCTGGCCGTCGGCGCAACGCTGGTCCTTTATGACGGCAATCCCTTCCACCCAGATCCCGAGGCGTTGTGGAAAATGGCCCAGGATGAAAAGATTGCCATTTTCGGAACCAGCGCGGGATACATCGCCGCCCTTCAAAATACGGGTGCGAAACCCGGAAAATCATATAACCTCTCATCGCTCAAGTCGCTGCTTTCCACAGGTTCGCCCCTTTCAAAAGAAGGTTTCGAATACATCTACAAGGAAGTCAAAGCGGATTTACAGCTGGCTTCCATTTCCGGCGGAACGGACTTGAACGGCTGTTTTGCTCTGGGTAATCCCATTGGACCTGTCTATGCAGGTGAGTTGCAGTGCAGGGGACTGGCCATGAAGGTCGAGGCTTTCGACGAAAATGGAAAACCGATAATCAACCGGCAAGGCGAGTTGGTTTGCAGCGCACCCTTTCCGTCCATGCCGATCTACTTCTGGAACGATCCGGACAACAAAAAATACCTCGATGCATATTTTGATGTATATCCCAATGTCTGGCGACACGGGGATTTTATCGAAATCAACGAACGCGGCGGTGTGGTTATATATGGACGGTCGGATGCCACCTTAAACCCCGGCGGCGTCCGAATCGGAACTGCCGAAATCTATCGGCAGGTCGACCAGTTGGAGGAGATAGAAGATAGCATCGTCGTCGGCCAGAATTGGAAAAAAGATGTGCGTATCATCCTTTTCGTTAAGATGGCCGAAGGGTATGAATTGACGGAAGCCCTGAAGGATGCCGTAAAAAAAACAATTCGGGCCAATGCGTCCCCAAGACACGTTCCGGCCAAGATTCTGGCCGTGCCGGATATTCCTTATACCCACAATATGAAAAAAGTTGAACTGGCGGTAAAAAAAACCATCCACAACCAGCCTGTGCTAAACAAAGATGCCCTGAGGAACCCGGAGGCCCTCGACGACTATGCCGGTTTAAAGGAACTTCAGGTGGATTAACCCTTATCAAGACCTCGATGATGCCTGTGATCCGGCATGAACTAAAAGCTGTTGTGTATTATTTTAAAAAAAATTATCGGGCATTTGTACCGCCACCACTTCACCTTTTACACATACGTTATCATTCGCCGACAGCGTAACGGCGACAATCACTTTGCGACCCTTGATGTCTATGGCTCTGCCGCGGAGTTCCAACATCGTATCCATCGGGGTCGGGGCCAAATAGTCTACATGTAAAGACGCTGTTACAAAGCGCGGAGGGGGATGAATGTCCATTTCCTCTCCACTATCACGAGATTTCGTCGCTGAAGCCGTGCCTGCGCCATGACAATCTATCAGGCATGCGATCAAACCGCCATATACATAGCCCGGATAGCCGCCGGTATGATGCGGTTTGGGTTGAAAATGGCACACGCTTTCCTCGCCGTCCCAATAACTCTTAATGTGAAGGCCATGTTTGTTCAGCCTCCCGCAACCATAGCAACTTGCAAATTCATCCGCATAGTAATCTTGAAATGCTTTCATGGTCATATCATGCTCTTTCTAAAATAGTTAACCCTTGAACCTTAAACTCTGAACCTGGAACCGATCAGTTCAGGTTAGATTTACATTATCTTGAAATCCACAAAAAATCAAAAGGCAACCTTTTAAAAAATATTTGCTTTTTTCGAAAAAAAATATCACAATTTTTTTAGTAACTTTGACTTAAGTCAATTATTTTTGTCGTTGTATCAGTTTATGATAATTAAAGGTCAAACCGGAATTTGACATAGGAACAAATAACACCCTGCCCAGGAGGTGGCCCATGTCCGATCGATCCTTTCTGTCCAACCTGCGATTTTTCCGCCCCAAAGGTGAAAAGTATGGGTGCAAGGAAGAAAAAACCGCCGAAGACTGGGGAGAAATTCGTTGCGGACAGAGAGTCTGGGAGGACTTCTACCGTAAACGATGGCAATACGACAAAAAGGTTCGTTCCACCCACGGTGTGAATTGCACCGGATCCTGTTCCTGGGACGTGTATGTCAAAAACGGCATCCTGGTCTGGGAAACTCAGAGAACGGACTATCCGGACTGTGGAAAGGGATTTCCAAATCACGAGCCCAGGGGGTGCCCGCGAGGTGCCACCTATTCCTGGTATACATATAGCCCGGTAAGGCTCAAATATCCGTTAATACGCTCATCGCTGATAAGTATGTTCCGGACGGCCCTGAAAGAACACAACGATCCGGTACATGCCTGGCAAAGTATCGTCGAAGATCCGGAAAAGAAAGCCGTATATCAGAAAGACCGTGGCAAGGGCGGATTTGTTCGGGCTTCCTGGGATGAAGCCGCAACATTAATCTCTGCTGCGTTAATCCATACCGTAAAAAAATTCGGCCCGGACAGAATTTTCGGGTTTACGCCCATTCCGGCCATGTCCATGGTATGCTATGCTTCCGGAGCCAGATTCCTTTCATTAATCGGAGGCTCCATGATCAGCTTTTATGACTGGTATTGTGATCTTCCTCCAGCCTCACCGCAAATCTGGGGAGAACAGACCGATGTTCCGGAAAGCGCCGACTGGTATGAATCAACGTACATGATTGTCTGGGGCACCAATCTTCCCATGACGCGGACACCGGATGCTCATTTTTTCACCGAAGCGCGATATCGTGGTGCGCGCGTTGCCGCTGTTGCCCCTGATTACGCCGAATACGTCAAGTTTGCAGACACGTGGCTTCCTGCAAAAGCGGGAACGGATGCGGCATTGGCCGTTGCCATGGCCCATGTGATTTTCAAAGAATTTTATATTGATCGTCGAACGGATTATTTTTTCGAATACACCCGGAATTATTCCGATCTGCCGTTTCTTGTGGTGATGGACAAAAAAGAGGATGCCCATATTCCCGGACGCTTTCTGCGGGCATCGGATCTGGATAAAAAGATGAACAATGCGGAATGGAAAACCGTTCTATACGACAACACGCAACGCGATTTCTGTATTCCGAACGGCAGCATCGGATTTCGCTGGAATGAATCCGGCAAATGGAATCTTGACCTCACCGATGCGCTCAACGACAAGAAAATTGATCCTGCGCTCAGCTTTGCAGCAGACAATGACACCTGGATAACGGTCAATTTCCCTTTGTTTGACTTTAACGGATCGCAGTTAAAATCCGGTATCGTGCCGGCCAAAAAGGTCATCACCACAAAAGGAGAACGGTGGGTGGCAACGGTCTTCGATCTCATGGCCGCACATTTGGGCATACGGCATCCGGAAAGCCCTCATCAAGCCGGCTATCCTGAGAATTACGATGATCCGCGTCCCTATACACCGGCCTGGCAGGAGGCGATAACCGGCGTACCAAAGGAGGATGTCGTCCGTGTGGCAAGAGAATTTGCCGAAAATGCTGAAAAAACACGCGGCAAATCTCTCATTTTTCTCGGCGCCGGGACCAACCACTGGTACCACAGTGATATGATTTACCGAACCATCATCAGTCTGACGACGCTTTGCGGATGCCAGGGAGTCAACGGCGGCGGCTGGGCGCATTATGTCGGTCAGGAGAAAGTTCGACCTCAGGCCGCCTGGTCACAGGTTGCTTTTGGTCTGGACTGGCGGCGTCCGCCTCGACTCCAAAACGGGACTTCGTTTTACTACTTTGCAACCGGTCAGTGGCGTTACGACACGATGAATCCGCAACAGCTTTACTCACCCGATGCAAAATCCAGAGGTTATAAGCACATGGCCGATTATAATGCCATCGCCGCACGTCTGGGCTGGCTTCCTTCATACCCACAGTTCGACATCAATCCCATAGACATTTGTCGGGAGGCGGTCGAGAAAGGCTGTTCCTCTGACGCGGAAATTATCGCTTACACGGTTGATAAACTCAAAAAAGGGGACATAAAATTTTCTATAGAGGATCCCGACAATCCCGCAAATTTTCCCCGGATGCTTTTCCTGTGGCGGGCCAACCTGCTTGGTGCAAGCGGCAAAGGACATGAGTATTTCCTTAAACATCTGCTCGGTGTTGAGAATGCGGTTTTTAATACGGATGGAGATATCCGGCCTGAAGAAATCAGGTGGCGTGACCCGGCGCCGGAGGGCAAACTCGATCTTCTCGTCACCATGGAACTGCGGATGTCAACCAGCGCAATGTATGCTGACGTGGCGTTGCCGGCTGCCGGATGGTATGAAATGCATGATTTGAGCACCACGGATATGCATCCATTTATTCATCCGTTCAATCCGGCCATCGATCCCCCCTGGGAGTCACGTACCAACTGGGAACAGTTCAAGACCATTGCCAAAAAGTTTTCGGAACTGGCCGCCGTTCACCTGGGTGAAATGAAAGATCTGGTGGCCACACCGCTGATGCACGACTCACCGGGTGAAATCGCCCAGCCCGAAGTCATGGATTGGAAAAAAGGAGACGTCGATCCTGTACCGGGTAAAACCCTACCCAATCTGGTTGTGGTCAACCGCGATTACCCCAATACATACAAAATGATGACCGCACTGGGACCGCTGACGGACAAGGTCGGTATCGGATCAAAGGGAACTGCATGGGCTTCTGATGAAGAATATGCGCTGTTAAAAGAAACCATTGGCACGGTTTCGGAAGATGGCGTCAGCCATGGAATGCCGTCTCTTGATACCGGAAAACAGGTGGCTGAAACGATTTTGGCCCTTGCGCCGGAGACAAATGGCGCCACCGCCGTCAAATCCTGGAAAATGCTCGAAGATAAAACCGGTTTGACACTGACCCATCTGAGCCGTGAAAGAGAGGGTGAAAAGTTTTCTTTCAGCGATATCGGCGCTCAACCGCGAAAGATTATCACATCACCCACCTGGAGCGGCATAGAATCTGAAAACAGACGGTATTCGCCGTTTGTGATCAACATCGAGGAAAAGGTCCCCTTTCGAACCTTAACCGGCAGAGCGCAGTTTTACCTGGATCACCAATGGATGCTCGATTTCGGGGAAAACCTTCCCCTTTTTCGTCCGCCCGTCGATATGCATGCCCTCGGTTCCACCGGGGTAGAGCGTGATGATCGAAAGGAACTGGTGCTCAACTACCTGACACCCCATTCCAAATGGTCCATTCACAGCACCTATTCGGATACGCTGACCATGCTGACGCTGTTTCGCGGCGGCGAGGCGATCTGGATCAACAATGACGATGCTGCGGAACTGGGTGTAAAGGACAACGACTGGCTGGAATGTTTCAATGTGAACGGTGTGGTCATGGCCAAGGCGGTGGTCAGTCATCGCATTCCGCCGGGCAAGGCATTCATGTACCATGCACAGGAACGGTTGATTAATACACCGGGGTCCGATCTGTCGGGGCAGCGGGGGGGAACCCATAACAGTGTTACCCGTATCATGGTCAAACCCACCCATATGATCGGCGGTTATGCGCAGCTGAGCTACGGCTTTAATTACTATGGGCCGGTCGGGTCCCAACGTGACGAAGTGGTCGTTGTTCGAAAGGCGAAGGAGGTGGAGTGGTATGAAGATTAAGGCCCAATATGCAATGGTTTTAAACCTGGACAAGTGCATCGGCTGCCACACGTGCAGTATTCCGTGCAAAAATGTGTGGACCAACCGAAAGGGCGCCGAATACATGTGGTTTAATAACGTGGAAAGCAAGCCCGGAATCGGCTATCCTCGAAAGTGGGAAAACCAGAAGATTCACAAAGGCGGATGGGAATTGAAAAACGGCCGGCTGTCTCTCAATGCCGGTGGTCGTGGGCGCAAACTGCTCAACCTTTTCCACAATCCCGATTTGCCGGCCATTGACGAATATTATGAGCCCTGGACGTATGATTACGGCAAACTGATATCCGGTCCCCGGAAAAAGCATCAACCCTCCATCCGGCCGAAGTCGCAGATCACCGGAGAACACACCCGGATTCAGTGGGGTCCCAACTGGGAGGATGACCTGGCGGGCGTTTGTGAAACCGGAAGTGATGACGTCAATTTTAATAACCTGGATCATTCGATTTATCTGGCATTCAAAAAAGTCTTCTTATTTTACCTTCCCCGTCTGTGCGAGCATTGTCTGAACCCTGCATGCGTGGCCTCCTGTCCGTCCGGAGCCCTTTATAAACGTGAAGAAGACGGCATTGTCCTTGTGGATCAGGAAAGATGCCGCGGATGGCGGTACTGTGTATCCGGCTGTCCCTATAAAAAAGTCTACTTCAACTGGCATACCGGCCGGTCTGAAAAGTGTATTTTTTGTTATCCGCGCATCGAGGCGGGAATGCCCACCCTCTGTGCCCAGACTTGTGTCGGAAGGATTCGATACGTCGGTGTGGTGTTGTATGACGTCGACAAAATTCGGTGGGCGGCATCCGCCCCAAAAAATCAAGAAGTGTATCCTGCCCATCTGGAGATACTGGCTGATCCCGAAGACCCCGAGGTAATTAAGACCGCTGAAAAGCAGGGAATTTCAGCAAATTTTATTGAAGCAGCAAAACGCTCGCCGATCTACAGGCTGACCAAAACCTGGAAGCTGGCGCTCCCCTTGCATCCGGAATATAGAACCCTGCCAATGGTATGGTATATTCCGCCGCTGAGTCCGATCGCCGAACATTCAACGTCAACGAACCTGGATACGTTGATTGATTCCCTGCGAATACCGATTACCTACCTGGCAAATTTGCTGAGCGCCGGAGACGAAGAACCGGTACGACTGGCGCTCAAACGCCTGGCGGCTATTCGCCAGTACATGCGATCCGTTCGTGTTGAGCAATCCATTGACGCTGAAGTGCTGGACAGCGTCGGATTAACGGTGGAGACGGCCGAGGCCGTTTATCGTTTGCTGGCCATCGCCGATTACAATGAACGATTTGTTGTTCCGACCCTTAGTCGAACCGACGAGAAAGGACTTTATACAGATCAGGGATGCTGTGGCTTTGAGTAAATCCCATTTGAACTAAATGAGGGGTCAGGGAGTTTTTATTTGTTAGATCGCTCCATGGATAATGCTTTTTTTCAAACCGTGTAAACTCGTGGTTAATAGATCGTAAAGAAAGAACAGGATGCAATACATAAACAATGGGTTTGATTTATAGCAAATACTTACTTTCTGCCGATATTTTTCGGCAATCGTCTGTTCTTTCTAACGATCACTAAACCACTCAAACAATACACGCTTTTAAAAAAAGATGATCCATTACGCTGATAACTAATTGTTTATAATGAAAATACCCCGGATTTCTTATTTGAAGTTGAAATATAACTGCGGATGGTGAAAACAATGAACGTTCAGGTTAAACTGATCTCCTGTTTGCTTCATTACCCCGACGAATCCTTGCTCGGATTGCTGCCGGCATTCAGAGAAGTTCTTAAAGAGATCGAAAATGCTTCTGTGCGAAATAAATACGACCAAATTTTGTCATATTTCGAACAGACCCCCCTGATTCAGCTTCAGGAGCAATACACTGAAACATTTGATATCAGTCCTTCCAATTGCATGAACCTGACCTATCATCGCTGGGGAGACACCGAAAAGAGAGGTCCGGCTTTGGTGCACCTGGAAGAGGTCTATCTGAAGACGGGTTTTGAGCGAATCAGCAGCGAGCTGCCTGATTTTCTGCCGCTGGTGTTGGAATTTACATCCGAAAGACCGGATGTTGCGTGTTCGGAAATCATTCCGATTTATGGAGAGGTTGTGGTGACACTGGCCGAGAGGCTCGGGCGGGCAGGTCATCCGTATGCGATTTTGTTTGAACAGCTGATAGACATTCTTGCCTTATCCGGAGCAACCCTGGCTGCCAAGGCGAAAACGATAAACTGAGAGATACCGGTTTTATACTGATCATCAAAATATCCATTAAACACCGGAGCAATACAAATGAATTTGATAAACACGCTGGCATTTCTGGTTTTTCCCTACCTGGCTCTGACAACATTTGTTGTCGGACATGCCTATCGGTATATTGCGGACCCGTTTTCCTGGAACGCAAAATCGAGCGAATTTCTCGAAAAGAAAAATCTATATCCCGGCACCACCCTTTTTCACTGGGGAATTCTGCTGACACTGGTCGGCCATGCCGGAGGCCTTTTAATACCACAGACCATCTTTGATATGGTGGGTATCGACGGCCAGGCCCATACGCGGATTGCTTACTGGGCGGGACTCGTGGTCGGTGCTGCGGCTTTTGTCGGTTCGATATTGCTGCTCTGGCGCAGGGTAACCGTAAAACGTATCCGGGCCACCACGACCTTCAATGACCATGTGACCCTTGCGGGTCTGATTTTTGTCACTGGTGCCGGGCTGTTTAACGTGGTGTTCGGCCATTTCTATGTTTTGGACACCATTGCACCTTGGATTAGAGGCATTGTATTTTTTCAACCGAATCCGGAACTGATGTCGGCAGTACCTTTAAGTTACAAGATTCATATTCTGAGTGCGTTTGCATTGTTGGGCTTTTCACCGTTTAGTCGCCTGGTTCATATTTGGAGCGCGCCGTTTACATACCTGTTGAGACGATACATCGTCTTTCGACGCCGGGTGTCCGAGACATCTGCCCCGGTTGTCGATTGAGTATTCTTAACAGTCAATCTCTCCACAACAAGGAGGTTGATATGACCGAAGAAGCTGTCTGTTACGCAAAATCCAGTCGCGGGGCGGCTCTATTCTGGACAACTCTGGCGTTTTTCGGAGGCTTTGCCGGCGTCTCTGCTTTCGGTCCCATTGTGAGTAAACTAAAGGCCACGATGACCATGAGCCCATTTCAAGTGGGCCTGCTGGCTGCGAGTCCTGCGCTGACCGGTTCTCTCTTAAGGATTCCTTTCGGCGCAATGGTCGATCGAATTGGGGGTAAGAAACCGATCTTGATCTTGTTGGGGCTCGCCGCCCTGGGTGTGACGGGTATCACATTGATGTTTTGGCTCTTCCCAATTCCCCGCCCTGCTCAGTATCCATTTTTTCTGCTGTCCGGTGTCCTCTGTGGTTGCGGTATCGCAGTATTTTCTGTAGGCATACCCACTGTATCCTACTGGTATCCGCAAAAAACACAGGGTTCGGCACTGGCCGTCTATGCAGGTTTGGGCAACCTGGCTCCCGGTTTATTCGCTTTCCTTTTGCCGTTTATGGTGGTCTCGCTGGGATTTACCGTTTCCTACGTGTTCTGGTTCGGCATGCTCCTGCTCCTTGTCGTCCTCATTTACACATACATGAAAGACGCCCCTTATTTTCAGTACCAGGAAATGGGCATCGAAATTGATCCGGACTTACTGCTATTCGCCTGTGGTGAGGAACTGGTCCCTTCCGGGACCGCCATGGAATCGATCAAAAAGGCAGGCTCGGACTGGCGCACATGGGTGTTAACCTATTTTTACTTTGTAACGTTCGGTGGATTTATTGCTTTAACGGTATGGCTCCCCACTTACTGGGCCGAACTGTTCGGAACGGGTCTCGTGCGTGCCGGTTTATTCACCGCTCTCTTCTCCATTTCAGCAAGTTTGCTGAGGGTTCTGGGCGGCTATGCTTCCGATCGAATGGGGGGTGAAAAAGTTTCGTTGATATCCTTTT